>OLSX01000597.1_pt1 | contig 36506 bp, 21 predicted proteins | sample 1673141 | NCBI WGS metagenome assembly OLSX01 (sample SAMEA3136759, study PRJEB25190) | human gut metagenome | biome: human gut; feature: human-associated habitat; material: faeces | place: Austria | collected 2013 | reverse complement strand
AGGCATAGCCTTCGTTCATAAAGTGATTAAGAATAGCTTTTATGTCCGCCGCGGTGATGTCGCCTACTGTTTTGTCTCCAAGCAGAGGATATATCTGATTTCTCGCCGTACATTCACAGCGGTCATAGGTGGTGCGCTCAACAGACGGGAACTTAAACAACTCAAGCCAGCTCTGCATACTTTCTCTTAGTCTTTTCTTTGATTCCTGCGACGCAATTTTTGACTCGTTAAACGCCACAATGTAATCAGTGATTTTACGGTTAACCTCCTGCTTTGTCGTGCCCGAGAAGCTTTTCCTTCTTCGCTCACCCTGCTCGTCCGCATACCAAACCACTCCGCCCCAGCGGTTGTCGGTTCTTTTAAATACATTGCCGTTGGTCAGCAATTTCTTTTGTGCCATACGCACACTCCCCTTTCGGGAATACAATACCACACTACTTTTTCAATATCCAGCGACAATAAAAAGTTTATCAAAGAGTTTACATTTCTATTTTAATTGGCACAACGCCTATTGTGACCCCATGCTTTTCCATGCAATAACGGCAGTTTCGGGCGGTCGCAACCCCGACAGCAGTATTATTGGCAGTCTTACAACCCCTATCGGTCTGCTGCGACAGAAGTGCGAGAAACCCTTGTGCGGACGGCGTTGCCGTACGCTGTGAGGCAGGACGGGGTGCATTTGCAATCCCGTCCTTTTCACCCGCTTGATTTTCCACCCTGCGTTTTTAGTCACAGCTATACTGCCTGCTTTGTACATACGGTGCCGTAATGTTTTGTATCATTGATTTTCAGACTTAATGTGGCGCTTTGTAATTGCCGAGTATAAAAATATTCAACCGCCTCTTGAATTGGGAGAACGGTATAGAGCAGATTGCCGTTGTGTTTTTCTCCATTTGCCGTGTAGATTTCTGTCGGCTCAGTCATGATTAAATGCTTGGCTTCAAGACTTTTCACATATTTGCTCACCGTGTTGCGGGACATCTTCAGCGCCTGACCGATCGTTTTGTAGCTCGGGTGACACTGAAAAGTTTTTCTTTCCTCGCAGTACATCAGGTAAGCGTAGACCGCGATCTCGCATGCACTGAGATCCAAGCAAAAAATTTCATTTGGCAGAGGAAAATAATTTTTCACCGCGTCGCCCTTTTGATATCGGTTATGCTTCACGCGGCATCACCAAACAGTTTTTTATCATCCCTCCTTCACTTTGAAAAGTGGCTGTCCACCCACTCTCTAAATTTTTCTTTCGGCTCAACCAAACGATTGCCGATACGGATGACCGGGAATCCTTTTTCGTGCATCAGCTCGTACGCCGATGACGGCGCGACACCAAGCACCTTTGCCACCAATTCCACATTGAAAAACAGAGGCAGTTCATCATAGTTCGTATAGATTGATTTTTTCATTTTTGCTTTCTCCTTTAGTTTTAGTAACTCTTCTGCCGCTGACATTTTTACAGCGGCTACATTATTACAATGAGCATTCTATAATCAACCCCTTTTTGAAATCATCTTGTTTTGAAAACTCTGATGTATAGACAACCGACACGCTCGCTTAGGAGTTTGAAAACAGAATACATAAAGGCGGCAAATAAATTGCTTTGCGGTATTACGGACAAGCGGTTGCGGAAGCCTGAAATATGTAACGATATTCTTTCTTCCGTTCGGTCAGGCAAGCTGCGGCTTTTGGAAATTAACAATGAAATCCTTTGTATCAAATACTTCTGTAAAGAAAAAATCGAACTCGCATCTGCCTTTACCGAGACCGATAAAAGCGCTGTCGAGTTCGATAATTTGAACTATTATTTTGTCGCCGCTCTTTAAAGCAAGGACAAAGGTACTTTAAAGCCTTTATTAGGGCTTACGAGCCTGCACTTGAAAGCTCTGCCAAACGTTTTGCTTTTCGCTACGGTATGAACGAGACAGACGCCGGGGAAATCAGGCAGGTATTAAGAGGGGGTGCATTCTGAAATTACCGGTTAACTATATTTTTACTGATAGCCTGCCGTTCTTTTCCGAAACGATTCCCTAACTATTGACAAAGAGATTTTATACACTATTTTCCCAAGACTACAATTTCGCCGATACCTACCTCGGATTTGCCCTCTCCCGGAGCTACCGTAATTTTAATCGAGGTAACCTGTAGCTCTGAGAAATCCGCAACCGACGCGCCGCAGACAAACTTATCATCGCCTTGCGTTTCACCCTGATAAGGCGCAAGCGTGTAGGTATTGTTATCCGCGCTGAACGCAAGATTATCGATATATCTCACATTGCCATCTGCGCAGGTGAATTCAATTCGCTTAACGGAATCAAATGCATTGGCCGTTGAGCTTGAGTTATAAATCATAATCGCCCTAACAGTCTTTGCCGTGTCAAACGTCATATTTATTGTTGCCTCGTCCGTGAACAGTGTGTCTGGAGCAATAGCATCGTTAAAGAATGTATTCGTACCGGCTGACATGCTCCTCCATGTGCTGCCCTTGCTGTTTATGAGCTTATCGGTAAGACCCGATACGGAGCTGCCGTTTTTAACATTTGTTGCGGTAACCGCGGATTCGGACGAGATATTGCCATAGCCGCTTACAAATGAGGGCAAAGGCAGAATTGCATTGAGAGTAGGTCCGTTTGCATACATAACCGTCTCGCCCTTTGAATTTGTCACCCATTCGAGTTTATCCATAACAATATGACGCGAGTAGCTTGGATCCGAGGGGTTATTATGCACATGGTATATAATGTACATTTCACCGTTTTCCTCAATAATAGAGTGATGTCCGGGACCGGATATTTCGCCTATTCTGTCCGCGCCGATAACAATACCGCCGTCCTCAGCGGCTATTTTTGTGAAGTTGCCGAGCGGACTGTCACCTACCGCCTGAATTATCTTATAGTTATCTGTTCCAAAGCCGTTAATTGAGAGGGTAAGATAATACTTGCCGTTGTGCTCGGTCATCCACGGGCCCTCATTTATATCGTTTCTCTCATACGACATGGCTTTGTTTTCCGTTAAGAAGCTGAGGGTGCTGTAATCCGGAGTAGTCCAATCCGTCATTCTGACACCTGCAATTACCGAACCCGAATCCACAAAAATCGAAAAGTAAAGATACTTATCCCCATCAGCATCAACAAACGGGTGAAAGTCTATCGCCTTAATATGCTGTGCGGTTGCACTTTTAATCTTTCCCGCTGCAACCATTTTTGCTGTCAGCTGATACGGATCAAATACGCTGTACCTCAAATATTCGGCATAACCGAGGTTACTGTCGCCCTCCTTGCTTGAAAGTGCGGAACCGTCGGCATACTTATAATCGGTATGATTTATAAGCTCGAATTGACCCGTGTAGGAGTCGCCTACGGCGACATAAGGAACCTTTATACTGCGAACATTAACGCCGTCTGCAAATTTTTCCGGTGTGGCGCTGAAGAACAGATAATATTTTCCCGTATCGGCATCGTAAACTGCCTCCATTGCCCAAATATCCGCATAAGCGGCAACAGCGGCAGAAGAGCCGTTTTCATCAACAACGGTGATATTACCGGCTTTCTTCCAGTTAATTAAATCCGTGCTTGTATAAACAGGAAAGGCTTGGTCGGCACTCGCGCCCGTGACAAACATTACATATTTTCCGTCGGCCGCTTTGAATACCGACGGATCCGCACCGCCAACCGTTGTTGAGGCAGGATAGGAATTGCGGTAGAACAGCCGGCTGTTCATTGAGGAAAGGGTTGAGGTTTCGTTTCTGGCACCGTAATTAGCATTATAAACCAGCGGGGCTACGCTGTTTTTTTTTTCGCCGGTGAGCAGCAGCTTTCTTATTCCGGCAAGGTCTGTGCTGTCAAATGTACGGTTCATATCGATATCCGCCGCACGCTTGTTAACCGCATTTACAGAAACGCCTGCCAAAATCTTTTTTGATGTAACAAGATCTCTTATATCAGTGCTGCCGTCGTCGTTTATATCGCCTGTAACGGCGCTTGTATCTGACCAGAACAACTCGGTTGCGGCGATTGCGGAGTTTATCGGATCTCCGTATTTGAAGCCCTCAACCGTTACGTGAGTGCCGTCAATAACCGTCTGTATTGCCTGATACTGATAAACTCCGTCGTGCGCGGTCATCTCGGCGCGCTTTGTGACCGCTCCGGAGTTTCCGTCCTCAACATACAAGGTGTAAACCTTTGAGTTCGCACCCTCGTGAACAATATAAGCGTTCAAGCCTACCGTTTTGATTTTGGCGATTTGCGCCGCGTCAAGCGTATACAGCGTCTCACTGTATCCGTTGGCGATTCCGGATTTATAACGGCTGAGCTGTAATTTAGGAGTGCTGAGGTCATCAAGGTTTAAGCGCAAATCAATCTGATCAATTACAGAGGTTGTTGTCTCTTTGCCGCTGTCATCGGTCGAAGTATAGACTGTATTTGCAAAAAGCGTTGTGCTGATTGAACTTGCGTTACCGTTTGTTGCCGTTTTCAAATCGCTCTTGTAATTAATTCTGTAAATGTACTTATCCTTTGCACCGACATACTCTAACTCAGAGTTATCAGTGAATGTAATAAATTTTTCAAAGCTGTCCGAGGTTACCGAAGCTGTATCAACGGTGATACCATCCATTTCGGAGTACCCTACGGAGAATGTGTAAAAACCGTCCGAATCGGCGGCAAGTATGCTGCCGTTAACCGTTATATATGTTCCGGGAGCAAGCTCGGTTTGGAATTTAAGGATATCGCCCAAATGACATACCTCTGGCAGACCCGAAATTCCGACATTATCCGTAACAGCTATGTCATCGCGCGTCATTTTTTCAAAATGCTCACAAATGGACTGCATTACTCCGAAATCAGAAGAAAATTTATAACCGGTTGTAATCATTGACGCACCGCTGATCATGCCCGAATGGTTAGCGGCGTAAACCTTCGTATTTTTCTTAACATACTCAGAATTCATCCTGAAGTCGACATTGTCAACCTTATGCGGCGCTAAAAGGGAATTTTCTTCACCGGTTTCATAGTATACACTGAATATGTAAGGATAGGACTGTGTATGAACAAAGTATAAATCAAGTCCGTCGTCTGCCATTTTTTGGATTTGTGTTTCGGTTAAAGTTCTCGTAATATTATTATATCCGTTCTCGCCGCTACTGTAATTTAAAGTCACACTTGAGGAATCTGCTTTAACATTTATGATGTACGGCGCATACCCATTAGTACCCCAGCCTTTAAATGTTACTGTTCCGAGCGAGGTCTCAGTAGCAGGGTAATTTATCGTGCCGTCCTCACCGACGATACCGGAATACTTAAACTTAGTGTGGAAGATAAAGTTACCGGTCTGATCGCCGAAATTACACTCGCCGGCGCCTATTTGCCGGGCTATTGCACCGTCCGATTTTATAATCGGAGTAAACGTCTGACGGTCAACGGAAATTACAAAGCTTTCCGCATAGTCCTGACTTACCGCCAGTTTATATACGCCCTGTGCGGCGGGGGATACAGTGGTACCGTTAACCTTAACCGTGACAATATCGCCCGCATACTGCTTAACATTAAACTCGCATGAATCGCCGACCTTATAGCTTTCCTTAAGACCGCTTACTACCGTATCAGTGCCTGTGGTTGTAAGTACGGGAACTGTTGTAAGACCGAGCAGACCCTGAGCTGCTGTTGCTCCGGTATAACCCGCGCCGTAGAAGTAACCGGTGGTTGCGATTTTACAGTCGGTATTATTAGCGGAATGACGAATCTCCGTAACCAGGCGGTTGCTTACATCGGCAGAATTGTCATTATCATTATACGGGTTGTTTGCCGAGTCAACCGAGCCTATTAAATCGGCAACGCCGTCGCGCTCGACATATGCGCTGAACAACGTTGTACCCGAATTCACAAGGAAAACGTCAAGACCGCTGTTTTGAATATCCGCAATCTGCGTGTCTGAAAGAGTGACGGTTTTTATATGCCACTGAGCCCACCAATTCTTGGCGCAATGGAATCTGATTTCCCATGTGTTTTGGTATTTATACAAACCGATAAGATACTGCTCAGAAGCTGCCGCATACATTATCTGCGTCAGCGGGTTTTTAGTATCGGTATATGCGTTCATTACCGCAGACGAAGCCTCAAGCTTAGAATGGAACAGATATTCATATCCGGCTGTTCCCATAACGTCATTTAAAGTAGCATTGCCGACCTTATCGTATTTGAAGTTTCCGCTGCCGCCGTTATAGCCTGCAACAGACTTGAATTTGGTATAGGTTTTATTTTCGGAAGAATCTTCTGCGGATAATACCGACTGCGCCGCCTGAGCACCGGTGTAACCGGTTCCGTAGAAATAGCCGGTTGTTTTGACTTTTACCGATGATCCGACATTAGTACCCTTTAAATTTTTCACAGCATAGATATTTTTGTTATTTTGGGTCGATTTTTCGCCGCCTATACGGTTTATAACGCCGTCGCATTCAACATATGCCGTGAAAATACAGTCGCCGTTATATACCAAATACGCCTTTAGTCCGCCGTTTGAAATTTTCGCAATCTGCGCATCGCTCAGTTTATAGGAAGCTATTTCGTATTGAGGCCAATAAGATTTTAACCCGCTCTTGTAAAAAACGATTGACCACGTACCGTCACTTGCTTTATATAAACCGATATAGTATTGCTGACCGTTATTCCCCCAGCCGCGGTATTCCGTATACAGGTAAAAGCCGTTGTCCGCGAAAGCATCCATATCCTCTGCGGAGCTCGAAAGCACGGTTTCAAAGAAATAATAATAACCGGGCTTGGTACCCATAATGTTACCATAAGTTCCGATTCCAACCTCAACCGGAATATCGGTACTGCTGTAATTTTTCTCGCTGCCGCCAATGGCAGAATGCTCTACAAATTGCAGCGTTTTCGCCCCCTCAAGCCCGTCAGCGGCGGTTTCCTCCGCCATAACGAACGCCTGCGGAATAAACGACACCGCGAGCATTGCCGAAAGCAAGATTGCCAAAAGCCTTTTGATTGTTTTCATAATCAATCCTCCTGATTTTTTAATTGGGTTATTATCGGCAAAATACAATTTATGTAAATCACCGATTTTAAAAATAAAACACAAAAATGCTTATATATCAGTATAATCATTGTGAAAATTAACGGAATATATTTTGTTGTAAAAGATATGGACAATATTGTGAAATCAAATAATAATATTTATTTTTTATGGACAAAACAACGAATATATGGTCGATTTTGTTTTGTATACAGTTTTCCAAAAAAATCGATAGTTTTTATTGTTTTATTTAACTAAATGTGCTATAATAGATATGAATTATTCGGCAAACCCTACCGCAATACATTTAATTACGGCATTCATACATATTGGACGGTGAAGCAAATATTGGTTCATATTATTAACAAGCGAGAAGCAGCAGACTTAAAAGCAAACTCGTACTTACAAATTAACTCCTGCAGGATACAAATGCCATTCGGGAAAAAAATAACCTGGGAAAGACCTAAGGGACGGCTTGACTATCAGCTGATTTATATACTTTCCGGTCATTTTGAGGCGGTTTACGACGGCGTAAACTACCGCCTCACCGAGGGCTTTGTTTTGTATCCGCCGAATGTACCTAACCGATACACCGATTTTGAGGATACAGGGCGTATCTATCTGCATTTCACCGGTTACGATATCGAAGATATTTTAAAGGACGCCAAGCTTGAATGCGGCGTTCACCAGACGGCGTTTTCACCGATCATACAAAATATGCTTTCACGCCTTATTGCCGAGCACTCTAAAAACGAGAGCGTCTCCCTTGAAAAAGGATTGCTTTTATACACTTTATATGCCTTAAGCAAGCAACAAAACAATTTAAGACTGCCGGATGACGATGTTCAGGACGCCATAACCTATATAACCACCCATTTCAGCGATGAAATCCACATTGACGATTTGGCGCTTTCGTGCAAATTAAGCTCCAGCCATTTTATGCACCTGTTTAAAGCGCAAACAGGTTTTTCTCCGCTTGCCTACCAGAAAATGCTGAGAATCGAATCGGCAAAAAGCGCTCTTTCGACCACGAAACTGTCAATAAGCCAAATTTCTGAGCAAGTCGGTTATGCCGATCCTCTTTATTTCAGCAGAATATTTAAAAAAAGCACCGGTATGTCTCCCAGAGAATACCGTGAAAAGTCTTCGATAATAATGTAATAGTATTTAACAGAATAAAGCACGGCAGATTTCAAAGAATCCGACCGTGCTTTTTTAACTCATATTTCAATTTCCAATAACGCGGATTTTAGGTTCTCAGCCTCGGCGTATATTTTAAGGGTACCGTGCTTATTGCCTACTCTTACCGCGACCGATATTCTGCCTGCACGCATTCTTCTGTCGCTGTTTGTCACAGGGCTATGGTCGCAGATATCCGAACCCGTACCGACTATTTTACCGAGAGCATTTGATGCAAAGCTTACAAACGGCGTGCAGTCGGGCACCTCCAATCCGTTTTCATCCACACAAAAGCAGGTAAGCAAGGCAATATCTCTGCCGTTGGCGCAAACGGGTTCTGTTTCTTCCTTAAGGACTAATTTTACAGCCGCTCCCGCAGTTATACGCTTATCCTCAGCAACGGGGACTCCGGATTTATAGCCTACCGCACGAATTTCACCGGGGCAATAGGGCACAAAAAAGCGTGCATCGCCGTATTTTTCCACTGCCTTGCGTTCAACGCTTTTGCCGTTTAAAAACAGCTCAACCTCATCGCAGTTTGTATAAACGCCGACAGGGATAACTTCTCCCTCTCTGCCTTCAAAATTCCAATGCGGGAAAAGGTGAAGTATGGGCTTATCCTCTGTAAACAGCGCCTGATTAAGATAATAAGCGTCCTTTTTCTGCAAATACAAATCAATTGCTCCCGACTGTGAGGAAAGACGCGGCCATACACATTCGCCGCGGTGTTCAAACGCCGTCCATTGATAAGCGCCTGCCACATAATCCCGTTTTCTTAAAAAACTCCAGGTGTTTTCCCTGCCACGGAACCAGGGAGTGCTGTCCTTATCAAAGGCGTTATAATAGCCCTTCTGCGGATTATCGTCGTAATACCAGCCCCTTGTACTGCTTGTGGCGCAGCACTCCGAAGCAATTATCATTTTATCGGGGTACTTTTTGTGAACCTCGTCATAATGCTGTAAATTGTAATTTATCGCAACAGCGTCAACCGAATCGTAGACAGTGGATTTATCAGGCAAATCCACTGCGCAGATAATCATTCGGGTATCGTCTAACCGCCGAACACAGTTTATCATATTTTCGCATATGCGGCGCCCCGACTCAGTTGCGAATTTTGGCTCTTCATTGCCGACAGACCAAAAAAGGATAGACGGGCGGTTACGGTCACGCTTTACAAGCATTTCCAGCTGCTCTATGCCCTCGCTTGTAGACTCAAACCACCTGGTTTCCGCCATAACAACAAAGCCTGTTTCGTCAAGAGCGTCCATTGTAGCTTCGCTGTGGGGATAGTGGCTGCACCTAAAGCCGTTCGCACCCATTTGTTTCATAATTTTAACCTTGTGTCTTTGGATATTATCCGGTACCGCCTTGCCGGTAAGACCGAAATCTCCGTGAGAGCATAAGCCGTTAATAAAAATTTTTTTACCGTTTAAGAACAAGCCTTTTCCCGGTATGAAATCATAATACCTGAAGCCGAATTTTGTCTCGGCACAGTCAACCGATTCCCCATCAATGACAACCGTGGTTTTTGCAATATACCTGTGCGGATCCTCTATGCTCCAAAGGTGCGGATTATCAAGCACGCCCTTAAGCACGGCAACGGTTTTTTTACGGCTCGGCAATTCAAGCACCGCCGTCATTGAAAGCACGGTTTTTCCGCCGTCGATAATATCGGTTTTTACTGTAACGTTTTTTTGCTCATACCGATCGTTCCTAAGCGTGTTTTCTACAGTTACCGACCAATGCTCGCCCTGCTTTTGCGGCTTTACATACAATCCGTACAAATCAACCGAGACAAGATCTGTTTTCATAAGCCAGACATCGCGGTAAATACCGCCGCCCTGATACCACCAGCCCTCAAAGCACGAGGTGTTGTCAACATAAACCGCCAAAATATTTTCCCTGTCAAAATCTGCATAATCGGTTATATCGACCTCAAATGAAGTATATCCGCAAAAATTATGCTTTAAAAGGCATCCGTTTAAATATACGGTAGCGTAGGTCGCAATGCCCTCGAAATAAAGCGACAGTCTTTTATTTCTATCCTCCGGCGTTAAAGAGAAGTTCTTTCTGTACCATGCGTTTTCATATTTAAAAAATCCGAGGCAGTTATTGTTTTCTTTCTTCGGCTCCTGACCTATTATGTAATCGTGTGGCAAATCGACATTTTCCCACATATCCATATTAAGCTCATGCTCTTTATCGTAATCATCCTCCACAGCGGTATACGCCCTGGCGGCAGGACCGTGGTGAAAACGCTCGGTTTTAGCCTCGGTATAAATAGGGGCCTTCTGCGTCGGTACATTATATTTAATATCACCCAAATGGAAAAGCCAATTATCGTCAAGTAAAATCTTTTCTCTCATACTCAAACCTCAAATCCTCGAATTTCTCAATAATATTGTCTGTTTTGGTTTATTCTGTCTCGCGTAACACCCTGTAGGAACAAACTTTTCCTGTGTTATCGTGTATCACTCAAAAAAACATATTGTTTCAACCGGATGAGGCAATGAAATTCTTTTCAGCAGCATCCCGTGAATACGAAGCGTATATTGAAGCTCGCTGTCTCCGCTGTTATAGACAACCGCCGCAATGTTGCCGTTTGTATTCTTAAATGCGACGATTTTAAGCGACGAAGAATAGCTACTGCTGCCGATTCTTACGGCACCCGGATTTATAAATTTCACTGTTTTAACTCCCAAAAAATATTTTTTTTATTACTTAATCAGTGTTTTCCGACTGTAACCATTATCGCATTTTTAAGTATAATAAAAAACACACTATAAATGAATGGTATTTCACCGAAAAAATATGGACATTACAGTGATAAGAATGAAATAACAATCGCAGTTTGCTCCATATTTTAAGCATTATTTAATATGGCGCATAAACGAAAAACAGACTATAATTTACCCAAATACATAAAGGTATAAAATCGGTGTAACAAACTACGCCGATCATAATATGGATACGGCGCTATATACGGCTTACAGCCGCAAAACTATATGCCGATTTAATTTTCGTTCGCCGCTGCCGAAGATTAATATCCATATGTGTGGACGCTTTGGCGGCAGAATGGAGATCAGTATGAAAAAATTTGCCTTTATAGGTGCAGGAAGCCTTCAGTTTACGAGCAGCTGTATTCGCGATTTACTCACCTTTCCCGCTTTCTCCGAATGCGAATTCGCACTGATGGATATAAATCCTGTGGCATTGGAGAATATTAAAAGGGTTGTCGAAGAAATCGTCAATAAGATGAATTGTCCCAAATGCAAAATAACCACTACCGACAACCGCATTGAAGCGCTTAAAGGCGCAGACGGCGTTTTGTGCACAGTTTTTAACGGCGATGTTGATATTTGGCAATATGATATTTCAATCCCCGAAAAATACGGAATAGATATGAATGTTGGCGACACAAGAAGCGTTTCCGGTATTTTCAGAGCGCTTAGAGGCATTCCGCTTATGCTTGATATTTGCCATGATATTGAAAAATATTGCCCCAATGCGGTTTTTCTTAACTATACAAACCCGATGTCTATGCTCTGCAGCGCTATGCAGCGGTATTCCGGTATTGAAGTTACGGGACTTTGCCACAGCGTTCAGGGAACGGTTAAAATGTTTTCCAACTGGCTTAACATCCCTTACGAGGATATTTATTATAACTGTGCGGGCGTTAACCACCAGGCCTTTTACACAAAGCTTGAATATAAGGGCGAGGACTTATACCCAAGGCTCAGGAAGCTTCTCCTTGAAGAACCGAAATACCTTAACGAGCAGCAGGTCCGCAACGAAATGTTTTTAAAGCTGGGCTATTATCCCACCGAATCAAGTGGACACAATTCGGAATACAACGCGTGGTTCAGAAAAAGACCTGATCTTATTGAAAAATACTGTACGCACGGCACCGGTTGGAATCCGGGTCTGCACGCTTTTTCCCTTAATTTAAGAAGAGAAAGAAAGGCTGATATTACAAAGCAGTACGACGACTGGTTCAAGCAGGATTTCGACAGCAAGAAAAGCTTAGAATATGCGGCGGATATCTTTAATGCTCGTTTCGGCGACGGCAAACCGTTTATATTCAACGGCAATGTTATAAATCACGGCTCGATACCGAATCTTCCCGATGACGCTTGCGTTGAGGTGCCTGTCGTAGCCGATAAGATGGGAATTAAAACAACAATAGCAGGTCCTTTGCCGGAGCATCTTGCAATTCTTGTAAACACCACCGCCCGTATCGAAACCTTAGCCGTTGAGGCGGCAATGAAGAAAAGTAAGGAAATGGTATATCACGCTGTATATATGGATCCGCTTTCCTCTGCCGTTTGCAGCCTGGACGAGATTAAAAATATGTGCGATGAGCTGTTTGAAATAAACAAGGAATTCTTAGGCGACTATAAATAAGGCTAAAATACATATAACAAAACCGTCGGTTCACTTCACTTCAGAATCGGCGGTTTTATTTTATCCGAAGCATACAGTTGTACAACTAAAGCGTCTGTCAGATTATAAATACAATTTTCACCTTAATTGCTTTGATGACAAGATCTCCCCCTGCCGTTCACAGGGGGAGATGTAGATTTCTCAGATTATTTTGCTTTGCTCAATACATAACCTATCGCATCCTCTGCGGATGTGTATGAGTCGTAAAAATATCCGGTAGTGGTGAAGTTCGCTTTCGCATCTCTTGAAGTATGTGTTACTCTATAAACCTTTTTATTGGCTACAGATGACGTAAAGCTTCCTACGGTATCAATAAGGCCGTCTTTTTCAGCATATGCCGTGTAAGTATAAGCGCCGGATTTTACAAAAAAGATATCCAGTCCGCCATTCGTAAGCTCGGCAATTTGACCGTCCGTTAACTTGTAATCGCTCACCGGGTTAGCCAAGGTGCTTGCTTGCAGTCTTAAGCTCCATGTGCTTTCATTCCTATACAGCCTTATGTAATACTGTTCAGCTTTGCTGCCCCAACCTTCAAACTTAACTTCCATATACGAAATTTCCTTGCCGGTATCGTCCTTTCCGGTATACGCATTCATTGCATCATCAGTAGTTTTAAAGTTCGTATGGAACAAGTACGGTGTTCCGCCGAGCATACTTTTTTCGATTTCGGATTGTTTGCCGTTTTCTTTACTGAAATCGCCCGTGTTTCCATTGATTGCCGTCAGAGTTTTGAATTCACGCAGCGTTTCAATTTTCACCGTGCAGCCGTCTGCATAATCTTCGGTAAGCGTAAAGGAATATTTACCGTCCTTATCCGCCTGCAATACGGTATCGTTAAACTTAACCGCCGTCAACTCATAGCCGCTGTTCGCCTTAACCGTGAATAAAACCTCATCGCCGACATTATAAATTTCCTTTATGCCGCTGACTGCGGTATGCTCATTCTTTACGGTTACATCGACTTTTTTCGCCAGCGAATAATCATTTCCGTATATTGTACGGAGCGCCGTAAGCAAATCGGTATCGGAATAGTTGTAGGCCTCTCCCTTAACGGTAATGTCCGCCGTTAATTCGCCGCATGTGATACGGCACAAATTACCGTGCGTTGCGCCTGGCAACTTTGCGGTGAACATCTCGCGCAGGACATTATTGTCCTGAACGTATGTCACGAACATATCAGGCGCGGCGGCGCTGTGTGCGATGTATATATTAAGCCCTTTTGCACTGCCGATAGCCTTTAGCTGCCCATCGGTAAGCGTCACCTTCTTTGTAGTCCACGGCGAAATTCCGAGCTGAAGCTCAAGCGTGCTGTCGCCGTCCTTATGCAGGTCCAGTATGGCTACTGTCTGCCCCACATATTTGCTCGACTCACCCTGATGATAAACGGAAATTTTAGAGTCTGCGGTTACAACGCCTTCTTCGTTTACTCCCATGTTTTGTATGTTGATACGGTAGAAGTAGTTGTTCCACAGCTTCATATATTTTTCCAAATTTGATTTATCATTCGACGTAAAGGTTTTGCCAAAGCTTTTCGCCACTACACTATTTACATAGGAGTATAAACCGCTTGAATCCGACCGATTATACTCTTTCTCAAACAAATCGCTCCATATATCGGACAATTCTCCGCCGACTGCAGCGCACTCGGATACCATAGCAACCGTATCGCCGCCATTGCCGGCATAGCTCATGCTGTAGCCCTTGGCCTTCAAAGCACCTGTTCCGTAGGTGAAATCTTTGATACGAATCAATTCGCTTCCGGCAGCCAGATAAACAGAAATCTTGTTTTCTTCTTCACAGGTTACATAAATATCCAATCCGTCCGCACCGTACAGCTTTTCAAGCAGTTCGTTGCTCAAGGGATATGTGTAAGTGCCCCAGTCGCCTCCGTATTCGGGCATATCAAGGTATGCTCCGCCTTCGGTAAGTCTTAAATTGACAATTTGCTGGTAATACTTATCTGAATACAGTCTTGTAAGCGAGCTTAACGTTGTATTCTCGGCAATTTTGCCGTTGGAATCTCTTTCGGGATTGCACTTCAATGAGAAATGCTGAACCCATTTACCGCCGACAACGCTGTTTCCGTAATCAAGGCTTACTTTTTCGGAAGGTTCGTTTATCTTGTGCATGGTTACTCGCGCATTTTCAAGCTTGGTTTTCTCGCGAACGGTATATTCACCGTTGTAAGCCGCCTTTATAATATCGGAAAACGAACCGTTTGTATAAGTATAGCAGTTCATTTCCGCATTGAGATAAGCCTCCGACTGTTCAAAGTACAAACGCGTATCGTTAAACGAAATATCTGCCTGCTTAAACGAAAGAGCCTTAAGAAGTGTATTTTCACTTTCCTTCACATAAAGAGTGATTTCATCCTGCTCATAAGAAATGTAGAGGACAAGACCGTTATCGGAAGCGAGCTGAGCTAACTGAGCTTCGTTCATATAGTAGGTATGCATCGCCCAATTGCCGGATCTTCCCTCCTGCAACGTAAGCTTGCTTTCCGTCTGAGTAAGCTTAAGCGTTGCATCAAACTGATAGTTGTATTTGTTTCCGAAAACGACTGACTGTACAGTAGCGTCCTTAACAACATTGCCGTCTTTGTCTACTGCGTCGCTCTTCAATATCAACTGCCATACGGAGTGATCAACTGCCGCATTATGTTTGTCAACCATAAGCGTTTCTTTTTCAGATCCGGAGAACTCCTTAACCGCGTTTACACATTCCATATAACGCAGAGGCTCCTCTGTTGTCACATTGTATAACTTTCCGTAAGCCTGCTTTAAGGCTTTTTCAAGCGTGTAATTGTCGGAATACTTATAGCAGTCGATTGTAACTTCTACCGCCGCATTATTTTCGGCCTCATAGGACGAGAAATAGCCTTTCGCCCAAAGCTCTTTACTGCCGTACTCCATTGTTTTAAGAGGAACAAGCTCTGTTCCATCCTCAACATACAGAGTAATGACATTTTCATTTGCCTTATGGCTTACAAACAGGTTCAGTCCCTCGGCGGACGAAAGCTTTGCAAGCTGAGCGCTTGTAAGGCTGTAACGGTATTTCTCCCAGTTTCCGCCGTAGTTTACATACTCAACATAGCCTATCTTACCATTAGTAAGGTGAAGATCAAGCGTCTGTCCGTAATATTTGTCGCCGTCTATTCTGGCATTCAGCTTCACGGTTGCGGTCTCTGCAATTTCACCTTTTGCATCTGCTGCGCCCGCCACTTTTACATTAAAGCGGTCAAACCAGTTACCGCCGATATTAAAACTCAAATAATCATTATCAATTTTATCGCCTGTCTTTGTTATTGCGGCAGAGTCGATTTTTTGGATATCAGGCTGTTTTTCGGCATTTACAACCGATTTGTCGTAAAGTGCTTCAACTGTACTTGCGAAATCACCGCCGGTGCTTGTTACACAGCCTGTTGCATCAATAGTAAACTCGGCATCATCGCCCACAACCTGAACGCTGTATCCGTTAGTGTTTTTAACATAGGTCACGCCCGTGCTCTGCTTAAACAGCTCTTCCCTGTAAGTTGAGGCAAGCACAACATCGCCGTTTCCGTTGTCCACATACAGATTCATTTCGGGCGAATTGTCTTTATACTCAATATAAATATTCAGTCCGCCCTTTGCAAGAAGCGCAAGCTGCTTTTGATTTAGGAAGTATACGGCCTGCGAGGACGCATACGGAGCAGTACCCTGCTGCCAGACGAAATATGCGCTGTCGCTCGTTATACGAAGCTTAAGATAGTTGGAATAATACTTGCTTTCACTCCATGCCTTTGTGTTAAAGTAAACCGACGCGATTTTCTTTATATTTCCGTCAGAGTCAGCTACATCGGACTTAATATTATATCCGTAGAACACATTTTGGGAAATATCACTGTGATTCATTACAAAATAGGTTTTATTTCCCGCGCCCATTTTTTGTGATACGGGGTTAAGCTGCTGTACGCTCTGATATTTTTTTTCGAGGATATTTTCGACAAATGTTCTTGCGTCCATATCCTTAGAAAGTCCGGTAAAGAACTCGGCACCATTCGAAATGACCTTGCCTAAACCCGATGCGCCCTCATGAACAATAAATGCTCCGTTATACTGATTCGGCCACGGGAACCAGAGCGAATTTTCGTTGTAATCGTGCAAATCCGCAAATACAGCCATTTCACCGCTTCCGTTGTCAACGAAAAACGAAGCTGTTTTACCGTTGGCAAATGCGCCGACGCGAAGTCCCGTTGTACCAAGCAGCTTTATCTGCTCCTCGGACAGCTTAAGCTTTGTTGTTTTGCCGGTTTTGGTTATATAATATTCGCCGCCGTCGCCGATAATGAAAACATTATACTGATACCATGACTTTTTATCTTTTGACGTATCAACCCAATAGCCTGTCACCATTTCACGGTATTTGATTTTTCCGTTTTTAATAATCCCCGGCACGCGAAGCTCTCCCGACCAACCGAACGCACCGTTAAAATCGCTGATGTCCCAGCTCGTTGAAGTTCTTATATTTTGATTTTCTTCACGAGTATTGAAGTCAACCTTGCCGTCTCCGTTTGCCAAAACTGCTGTAACGGGATAGCTCGACTGCGTTCTTCCGAACGACAGCTTTTGCTCCTTAACATACCATATGGAATGGCGAACGCAATGGTCTGCGGCAAATTCGACAGTTTTAAGATAACGCTCCGCAGCAGAGGTTGCGCCGAGCTCCTTTAGCTTAAAGGTCATACCGTCGCGCACCATATAAAGCGCCATTTTTGAATCCGCGAATATTATGCGGAAATGAACCCCGTCTTCACTGCAAAACGCCTTAAGCTCATCGATACCGATACGTGCCGTTACCGATTTGCCGTCAAGCCACAGCTTAGCCATCCACATGCCATTGCCGTCCCAGCTCATAATCTGAAGCCGCATATCGCTGTTATTGATTGCCTTGCCCTCAGCGTCTGTAAAGATAAACCTATGGTTAATTGCGGTATACTGATGGTCAAATTCACCGAAGGTCGGATCCGCCACCGGAATTCCGTCCTCCTCAAGCATTTTGCCGTTATACTTTAAGGTAAAGTCATATGCAAAGGTGGTTGATATGCTTTCAGTCATAGCCGAACCGTCGAAAAGCTTTTCCCTATTACCCATAACCTGTTCATTGGTAAGCCCGGTAACGCGGTTCTTGCCGTAATCGTCAGCTGTAAGCGCAATATCGGTCTTTACGTTCTTTGTTACGGTAATGGGAATACGCTTGGCAACATATTTATTCTTTTCGGAAAACAGCTCAAGAACGCCGGAACCAGTAGGCACTTCAAGGCTGTATGCGCCTTTGCCGTTCAGAGTACCGGCATATGCCACTCCTCCGCTTATAAATCTGACGCCTATATCTTCTCTAACCTCCGCGGACAACGCACTGCCGCTTAAGGTCACATTGCCTGTAAGCGTAGCTTTCGTATCCGGGATTTTTTCAAATGACGCCGCAAGCCGCACATTCTCGGTTGCGTTGCGGATTTTGATATAATTTTCGCCGTCCTCCCATGTAATTTGATCGGTAACATCCTTCGTTACGCCTCCGGTCTCCATATCAATAGCTTTAATACGGTATCCCTCGTCAGGTGTAATTTTAATCTTTTCGGTCTGGTATCTTGCAATATAATCGTTGCGGTGTTCAAGCTTTCCGCCCTGATCGGCGTCAAAAATAAGGTCTACGGAATCAAGACCGCTTTTATTGAATACCCACCAGGTGCCGGGATCATTCCAGGACCAATTGGACATAATGTTCTGTCCGAAATTGTAATATACATCTCTGCTGTCGCTCTCTAAGCTGTAAGAGCGTTCCAAAGCAAAGTTAACATTGATATTTTCCGGCACATCCACACCGTCAAACAGGTAATTGTACGGGAAATAGCTTTCCATGATATATCCCTTACAATCGGCGGTGTTTATATCGCCTCCCTTTGTCGTTGTGCATACAAACGGCTGATTTTCCCAGCCCTTTGCCCTGACGGAAGCGTAATAATATCCGCCGGTATACCTTCTTGCGCTGATATAGTTGTTAGGAAGAATATCTATTTCCCACACATTGTCCTTTAAAGCATGGGTGCCCTCAGCAGCTACATATACGGTCATGGCGCTGTTATTGTATGAGGATCGCATCATATCGACATATACCTTATCGTCTGTTACATCAAAGATAAAGTATACGCCGTTTTTCCCGAGATATGATGTTGCGCGCACTCTTACCGGCTCTTGAACATCGCCCTCGGAATAGCTTTCATCCCACCAGCGAAGCCGACTGTATATTTCTTCGTCAAGCTTTCCGTCAATGTTGAACAAATCGGTATCATACTCGGGCAGATTTTCAGCTGCCGCTGCATATACATATTCGGATTCGCTTGCAGCCTTACCGGTCAGAATAACAAGACCGGCAGTCAGAGCCGACAGAACAATTACAACCGCCAGCCCGATTCCTATCCACTTTATTCTTTTCGTTTTCACCGGACTCCCCCCTTATTCCTTGCCGATAACCACAATATCTCCGATTGCAAGCTGTGCCTCGCGCGTTGTATCATGCGTCATCACCTGTTCAGTAGTTGCCGGCTTTACTTTTATTTTGATTTCTTTAACCCTTATTTCGTTAAATTCGGCGATTGCCGCTCCTACAGGGTTCATAGAAAAGCCCTGATTTGAATTTGCGGTCCAGTCAAACGAAAGATTGTTTATGAATTTCGTTTTTTCCTTTCCGTTATCACTGTACTTAAATTCAACACGCTCTATATCGTAAAAAGCGTTTTCAATCGTTTCGGAGTTAAATATCATAAGTCCTTTAACAGTAGTATAATCGTCAAAGGTTAATGTGATGACGGTTTCTCCGGAAAACTCCGCCGCTTTTACATAGTTTTCCATAAATACAGCGTTTACACCCGTCATAACCGGAATATAACCGTCTGTAAGGTAATCCGTTTTGCTATTCTTTAAAAGCTTAGTCGCCGTGACCTTAGCTTTCGAGGCAACATTTGTATAGCCCGTTGCAAAATCAGGCAACAGCTGAACGGTACTGTCTGTCGGTCCGTTAGCATACATAACCTCAAGATCATTGCCGTCATTATCCTTAATTGTGATCCATTGTACCTTATTCATTGCAACATGACGGGAATTTCCGCCCTTCAGCGGATCATCGTGCTTATGATACACAATGTACATCTCGTCGCCCACTTCAACCAGTGCGTGATGACCGGGACCTGAAATAGTGTCGATCGAATCTGCCCCGATAAGCACACCGCCCTCATTTTCCGTTAATTTGCGGAACGGACCTAAAGGGCTTTCGGATATTGCCTGAACAACCTTATAATAGGTGCTGCCGTAACCGTTTACGGAAAGTGTCAGATAATACTTGCCGTTATGCTCGGTCATCCATGATCCCTCGTTAATATGGGCGTCCTGCTTTTCGTAGGTTGCCGCCTCGGAGCCGTCATCTATATCGTCCACCTCATAGTATCCGTATCTTGTAAGGCGTGAAAGCGTGGTATAATCAGGTTCTGTCCAGGATTTCATTTTTATGCCCATAACATATGTATTGTTATTGTCGCTGTATGTTCCGTCCTTGTTACAAGTGAAATATAGATACTTCTCCCCGTTTGACGCAACGAACGGATGCAGATCAATCGCTCTTAAAATCTTTTGCGGCTCATATTCGGCAATTTCTCTAACATACGGATCAGACGAATTGACAATTGCGTTCCAAATCCTGTAAGGATCAAATACGGAATATTTTAGGAAATACGAATATCCCAAAGCGTTATCCGTAATCTCCTCATGCTGAATCGGTGCAGACGCGGCCTTTGTCACCTCTTGACCGCCGGCAGTCATCATTGCCGTACCGTCCGCATACTTGTATTCGTCAGCATGGCTGATAAGCTCGAACGGTCCCCGGAAGGAATCGCTTACAGCTACATACGCTATACATGTATATTCATTTTTGAATATACGGTTGGTAGTACTTCCTCTGTCGTTTTTATAGCCAGTCACCGCTTCTTTGTTGCACGGCGTGGCACTGAAGAAAAGGTAGTATTTCCCGTCCTCCTCGTTGTACAACATCTCAGGCGCCCATGTATTGCTGTACAGCACCTTTGTTTTATCGGTTGTATTGTCGTCGTCCGCCTGCATAATAGGTCCGATCGGCTCCCAATTTGCAAGATCGGCGCTTATCCATGCCGAAAAGCTGTATGATCCGCTTGTAACCAATAAAATAAATTTTCCGTAATCGGGATCGTTGCGATCCGTAATCTGCATAACCGCCGGGTCGGCGCCTCTTATTGTCTTGTTTAAAACAAGCACGTTGCGATAAAACAGGCTTTCGTTTATATTGGAATATTCGGCGTTCTCTTCATACTTACATTCATCATAATACGACATTTTAACCTCTCCGAACGAGCAGCCGGTCAATGTCATGATTCCCGCAAGTAAAAGCAACAGGACAGTTTTGCTTTTGCGCATATATTTCACCTATTCCTTTCCGCCGCCAACGGCAATTCCCTCGATAAAGAATCTCTGGAATGTAATGTATACAATCAACAGCGGCAAAATAGCAATCAAAGCTGCCGCACATTGCTGATTCGGATTACTGAACATATTTTGTATATTACCTAAAGCCAACTGCAGAGTGTACTTTTTCGGATCTCCGTAAAGGTAAAGAAGCGGACCGGTATAGTTGTTGTAGCTTGCTACAAATCCGAAAATAAACTGCGCTATGTACGCCGGTTTTGTAAGAGGCGCTATTACTCTGCAATAGATTCCAAACGGTCCGAGTCCGTCGATCTTGGCGGCTTCAACCGTTTCCGTCGGGATTGATGCCATATAGCTTCTCAGGAAGAAAATACAGCCTGCCGAGCCGAACAGACCCGGAATTACAAGCGGAAGAAAACCTTGCCCCCAACCGATAGCATTGTAAAACACATAAGACGGTATCGTCATTGTTGCTGTCGGAATCATCATAGTTGTTATTTCCAATACAAACAGCTTCTCTTTACCCTTAAACTGCAGCTTTGAATAAGCAAATGCGGCAAGTCCCGATACAAACAAACCGACTACGCACGGAAGCACGGATGACCATATAGTATTTATGAAACCCAATACAATGGACGACATTCCGGTTGTCAAAATCATCGGATCCCGAAACAATATATCGTAAAATGAGCTGAACGACGCGTTTTCCGGAAACCATACGAACGTGCTGGAGCTGCCGTATTCAACCAGCGGCGTGATGGACGTAACAAAAATCACATAAAATGGGAATAACAAAATAAAAGCATAAATAAGGCATATTAAAAAGACAATCGTTTTACTTGCTCTACGACCGAATTTTCCGTTTTTCGACGCATTTTTCCTGCTGTTGCCAGCCATAGAAACATTTAATTTCGTATCACTCATCAGTCGTCCACCCATTTTTTCTTGAATCTGAAATTGATCATTGAGACAATGAATATAATGACAAAAAGCACCCAGCTCATTACGCTTGCGCGCGGAAGCTCACCGTAATCGTGGAATGTATTGTATATATACAATACGGATGTAAGCCCTGAATTTTCCGGCCCGCTTGTTCCGAGCCAAGATGTACCCGCAAACATTTTTGCCATATCGAATATCTGCAAGCCTGCGATAATACCTGACATAAGCAGATAAAACGTGGTGGGAGCGATCGCCGGAAAAGTAATTTTCAAAAATTTCTTCCATGCTCCGGCACCGTCCACATCGGCCGCCTCATACAAAGCGGGTGAAACCTGATTTAAAGCGGCCTTATACATTACGATACCGTAACCCGGAGCCTGCCACACAATTGCAATAATAATCATTATCGGATATGCCGTAGTGCTTCCGAACCAATCGACTCTCGCTTCCGGTCCGCCTATCATCTCAAGAACCGTGTTGATGATTCCGGTATCAACGTCAAACATCCACATCCACATAAGAGAAACCGCAACAGAAGAACAAATATACGGTATAAAGTAAATTACCTGAAACACCTTATGTCCGGCAGGCTTGTTGTTAATCATTACCGATATAAACAGCGCCAACGCAAGGCTTATCAGCTGACTCAAGTACAGCAAAAACGTTACGCCTATCGACTTATAAAAAGTAGCGTCTGTAAACACTCTCTTAAAGTTTTCAAAATTGTTCCATTTCATTGTAGACAAATCGAGTCCGGTCATGGAAGTGAATTGCATACAGAACGAAATTACTATCGGAAAAACGTGAAAAATCAGGTATCCTATCAGCGGAATGGAAACAAAAATGTATGCCGCTATAGCCTCGCGTGAAATTCTTTTTCTCATTTTTCGGACCGCTGCCTCCGAAGCTTTTACCCCTATATTATCGCTCATTTTTTATCCCTTCGTTCTTTACTGAAGACCCTTCCATTTTATCACGTTATATTTTTCCTGTGAAAGGCTCTTTTTGTAATCTTCCTCGCCGTTTACCTTCGGGTTCCATTTTGCAAAGAATTTGTCAAGAGTCATAACGCCGTTACGGACATCGCCGTTCAAGTCAATACTCCAGTCGGTAATCCATTCCTTATCGCCCAAGTAGCTCCAGTCGCCTATCTGAGTAGTTGTAGCCATAAAACCTGCCGCCGAATAGTTATCGACAAGCCGTCCCTCCTGCTCTGCAAAATTCTTACTTAAAGCAATTTCTGTATCTGTCGGCGTTTCGCCGTTTGCCTTTGACATAATGCTCTGCGCTTCTTTTGATACAAGATACTGTAAGAACTTAAATGCAGCTTCCTTATGCTGACTGTTTGCGGGAATCGCATATCCGATATTTACGCTCGAACCCACTGACTCGCAGGCGACAGCCTGACCGTTTACTTCCTTAAGCTTACCGGTAAACTGTACTCCACCGTAGGTTTTACCGACAACCTTAAGCTCATTGCTACCCTGCTGTCCCTCGCCTTCAAATTCACGGAAGGTATAAAGCGGAGCAATATTTATCTTCGCCTTTGTGCTGGATACTATCGTATTCAAATTCATATATGATTCAACAAGCATCGCTACCTGACCTGAAGTAAAATACTTCACTTTTGAAGAGCTACTGAAAGAGTTGGGGTCGGGGGATATTTCATATCCGTAAGTTGAATTGTCAACCTTTGCATTGCGTTTTTGCGATAATGCGCAGAATTCTCTGAACTGCTCATACTGTGTGGGAAGCTTATAAAGCGCTGTCATATCAATGCTTCCGCTGTTATTTGCAACAAACTTTCTTGCATTGTATCCGAGAACCTCACCCGGCTTATATTCAGTTCCGTCGATTGTGACATTTTTCGTTACAAAATAGCACGGGTTCGACTCGCCGAGTGTGAAAATGTGCTGACCCTTGTCATTGTCCCATGCAACGCAGTTTCCGCCTATCGACCAACAGTGCGAGAACCACCATTCATTCAAAAAGCCGTATTTGCTCTTTGAGCCTGATGTGTAGGCTTCGGTAAAGCCCTTGCTTAATGTGTTCAATTCAATATAATTCATCGGAATTAAATTATTGAATACTTTTACCACGGTCTCGCCCGAAAGATTTTTAGAGGTTTTAAGTCCCTCCTGCGGCGTTGCGTCCACCGTATATTCGCAATAGCCTCTCGGAGCAAACGAAGTATTGTTCTTTTCGTTATATGCGTCCAGCTCATCCTCTTTTACGGAAATGATATTTATGTTCGCATCAGTGAAATATCCTTCGTTGTAGAAGAGAATTGTCGGAGCGCTTCCCTGTGAAAGCGCATATAATGTGCCGGTTTCTATATTGCCTGCCTCTCCGGTTTCACGATTGTAGCAGAAACGGTCAACCGACGATTTTGCCAAATCCTCCAAATTGAATACATACTCGCCGTCCTTTGTTTTGGTGCGAAGCGATTCATTCTTGTACATAGATGACAAATCGGTGTAATAGCTACCGGAGGCAAAGCTTGTGCCTGCGAATATATTACGGTCGGACACGCTCAATATATCCGTCTGGTTCTTTACATTTTCGGGACAGATAGAGTAGTGGTTACTGCTGACATCGCTCTTGGTAAGATCCGCCTGCACAATAACGCCGTCGAGCTTGCCCTGTCCCTCGTTATACTTGTCTACTACCTCTTTCATAGAAGCCGTGGTATACTGGTTTACGCTAGCCCAGAATTTTACGACCTCACGGCCTCCGGAATCCTTAGAGCCTCCGCATCCGGTCATAGCCGTCGCTGCAGTTGCAGATAACAATGTTACCGCAAGAATTTGTGACGTGATTTTTGTAATTCTTCTTTTCATCATCATAATTTCTCCTTTTCTGATGTTTGATTTGTATATAAATAATATTGATAGCCCTTAACGCTGACAGAACAGCATTTTTCGTTATAAACCATAAATTTCCATAATATCAATCAAATATTTATGGTTATATTATAGCATAACGTTGTTATGAATTGCAACAACGATAATTGTTTTTATTCAGTTACATTCGGGAATCTTAAATGTGCTTCGCTGCGGCATCAAATGTATACCATACACCTGCTTATCATATAGAATCAACTCATAACTATTCATCGTTTCATTTCCTTGGACATTATTACTATTTTGTCATCACTTTTTGGTGCTTTTGTTTTCTTATTATACATTTCTATACAGTTTTGTTGAATTCATTTTACACTAATAAATATGGACAATTCTGCTGATATGTCTCTCGCCTTGTAAAACCCGTAAACTGCGAAAAAATAAAATAAAGGCGACAGCCACTTTTAAAGTGCAGCTATCGTCTTTACCTTGTGCCTAATTTGAATTTACATGTTCAAATCCGCCGATCCCAAAGCGATTATGGATGACGATGAATATGAGCAGCTACAGGAATTGGAGGACACCCTGACTGTTTACTGCGGAGTGACCTCGTATAACGCGTACAATGTTAAAGCCCTTTCCTGGACTCTGAACAAGGAAACAGCGAAATGGTTTGCACATCTATTTTACGAGGACGGAAAGGTCTATGAAGCGCAGATTGACAAAGAGCATATATTTGCAGTATTCAACTGGCAATACAGATGTAAAGTAACCGATGTTTTTAATTTATATTTAATTTACTAATACAACCGGCTTTATAAGATCAGAGGGCTTATTATGCATAAGCTCCAAAGCCTCCGGAATTTTATCAAAGCCGTGAAAAACATGAGTAACAAGCTTTGACGGATCAATTCTTCCGTTTGTTATAAGCGAGGCAAGCTTTTCTATACGCAGTCTACCGCCCGGCATCAGTCCCCCGGCTATAAGCTTATGAGCCATTCCGTTGCCCCACGGTGCTAACGAGACGCTTATTGCTCCACCCTCTCCGAAATAATTTTCCTATTCCTAACATCGCAAAACCTTTCATACTTTATTCACTCCCTCTTTGAAATATTATTCCCCGCAAAAAAATTATTATGTTTTTTTAATTTAAGGATTGCAAATTTCAAAAAATATGTTACAATATAAATATTCGGGGGCTTAGCTCAGCTGGCAGAGTGCCTGCTTCACACGCAGGAGGTCGGCGGTTCGAGCCCGCCAGTCCCCACCAAAATCGGCAGTTATCACCGTATAGCTGCCGATTTATTTTTTTGCTTTCCGCCGAATCGGCACACTACCCTCCCCACCCTTCGTAAAAAAATTCATTTTTTTAAAAAAAGTCTTGACAAACCGCCCGCACGGTGATATATTGTTAACAACAAGAAAAACCTGCGATTAAGAAGAGTAGCTTTTCCGAGCATATTTAGAGAGCGGTTGATGGTGGAAATACCGTGATGCAATGTTAAGTGAATGGACTTATGAGGGCGGCACGAAAGCCAACTGGCAAGTAGCAGCCGACGGGAACCGTACCCGTTATCAATTCGGCTTACATAATGAAGTGTAAGAAATGAGCGGTCGGCATAGCCGGCAACTTGGGTGGTACCGCAGGATTACAAGTCTTGTCCCATATTTTTATGGGATAAGGCTTTTTTATTTACCCCGGGAGGAATCGCAATGATATTATTAACAAAACGATGGCGTAATTTTTCTTAAAACCAAAACAATAAAAATTAAAATTTAAAGGAGAAATTCACCATGAAAAAAATATTTGCTATATTAACAGTCGCCGTTTTAATGTTCAGCTTTGCAGGCTGCGGAAGTAAAAAGGAAACAAAGATTCCGGTTATCGGAATAAGTCAGTTCGGCGAGCACGCTTCGCTCGATAACTGCCGCGAGGGCTTTTTACAGGGTCTTAAAGAGGCAGGTCTTGAAGAAAACAAGGATTTTACAATTGATTACCAAAACGCCTCGTTTGATAACTCAACCGCAACACAGATAGCGCAGAACTTTTCCTCTAAAAATGTTGCGCTTATGTGTGCGATAGCAACCCCCTCGGCAACAGCCTGCTACGCTGCGGCAGAGGATAAGGACATTCCGGTGGTATTCAATGCGATTACCGATCCGAAGCAGGCAAACCTCACAGAAGGCAACATCACCGGAGTTTCGGATAAGCTGCCCGTTGACCCGCAGTTGGAGCTTATAAGGAAATTACAGCCGAATGCCAAGACAATAGGCATTATCTACACCACAAGCGAACCGAACTCGGTATCGGCCATAGCGGAATATAAGGAAAAAGCGGGCAAATACGGCTTTGAAATAGTAGATATCGGCGTTGCGGATCAGGCTTCTGTCACACAGGCGGCAGATACGCTTATAAACAAAAAGGTCGATTGCATTACAAACCTTACCGATAACAACGTTGTAGGCGTTTTACCCTCTATCCTGGAAAAGACAAATGCCGCTAAAATTCCGGTATACGGCAGCGAAATCGAGCAGGTCAAAAAGGGCTGCGTAGCTTCTGCCGGTATTGATTACATCGAGCTCGGCAAAATGGCGGGCAAGCAAGCCGCGGCAATTTTGAAGGGCGAGAAGAAGGCAAGCGACATGCCTTATGAGACCGTCACCGAATACAGCACCTACATTAACTCCGACGCAACCTCGGCTATGGGCATTACCGTTCCGTCGGATATCGTCGAAAAGGCAATCGAGTGCAAATAATACTTTCGGAGAGAAAAAATGCTTGATTTAATTATAAGCACACTGACCCAGGGCTTTATATATGCAATGCTTTCCTACGGCATATATATTACCTATAAAATACTTGATTTTCCGGATCTAACGGTGGACGGCAGCTTCCCTTTGGGAGCTGCCGTGACCGCACTGCTGCTGGTTAAGGGCGTAAACCCGTATTTGACCCTTTTGGCGGCTCTTGCCGTCGGCGCTGCGGCAGGCTTTGTTACGGGCTTTATACATGTGCGTCTCAAGGTTCGCGACCTGCTTGCGGGAATTATTACCATGACGGCGCTTTTTTCAGTAAATCTGCAAATAGCCGGCTCGAACCTTTCGGTTGCAAGAAGCATTGCCACGGTGTTCACCGCCGCACCCACCATGGCGCTTTTCGGCTCGCTTTCGCTTATTATGAGAAAGCTTATAGTATCGATTATAATAATGCTCATCTGCAAAATACTGCTCGATTTGTATTTCAAAACCAAAAACGGCTTTCTGCTCCGTGCGGTCGGCGATAACAGCGCGCTTGTAACCACACTCGCAAAGGATATGGGCAGAGTCAAAATAATCGGTCTTGTAATATCAAACGCATTGGTAGCGCTTTCGGGTGCGGTGGTATGCCACGAGCAGCGTTCCTTCTCTGCCATGATGGGAACGGGACAAATGGTTTTTGGCTTGGCGGCGGTAATTATAGGCACTACCCTATTCAGAAAAATGAGCTTTGTAAAGGGCACAACGGCAGTGACGGCAGGCAGCGTAATTTACAAAGCATGCATACAGATTGCAATCAGCCTCGGTCTCCCCGCAAACCTTTTAAAGCTTATAACGGCGGTGCTGTTCTTAGCGATACTGGTTATAGGAAATTTTGAGAAAGGCTCGGTGAAAAAGAATGTTAGAGCTTAAACATATTTCCAAAATATATAACCCCGGACTTGTTACCGAAATGTGCCTTTTTGACGATTTCAACCTTACTGTAAAGGACGGCGAGTTTGTATCGGTCATAGGCAGCAACGGCAGCGGAAAGACCTCAATGCTCAATATTATATGCGGAAGTATTCCCGTGAACGGCGGAGAGGTACTTATAAACGGCAAATGTATAAACCGCCAGAAGGATTTTGAGCGCTACTCGCATATAGGCAGGGTCTATCAAAACCCGGCTATGGGAAACTGCCCCAATATGACGATACTTGAAAATATGTCACTTGCCGACAATAAAGGCAAGCCCTTCGGGCTCTCGTTTGCACTTAATAAAAAGCGCTTTGATAATTACAGAGAACAGTTATCGTCTTTAGGACTGGGGCTTGAGGATAAACTGCATGTTAAAATGGGGTCGCTTTCGGGAGGTCAGCGACAGGCGGTATCGCTGCTTATGGCTACCATGACCCCGATAGATTTTCTGATTTTGGATGAACACACCGCGGCGCTCGACCCTAAAACAGCCGAAATTATAATGGATCTTACCGACAAGGTCGTAAAGGAAAAAAATCTCACCGCCATAATGGTAACTCATAATCTGCGCTATGCGGTCGAGTACGGCTCACGACTTTTAATGATGGATAAAGGACATATAATACTCGATAAATCCGGCTTTGATAAGAAAAACGCCTCGGTTGACGATATTCTTGAAATTTTCAACCGAATAAGCATTGAATGCGGCAACTGATCCGCTTTAAGTATCTCTAAAAGGGACGGCCCACCGAAGTATGCCAGGCTTCGGTGAGCCGTATTTTTTATTGCACAATTGTTTATTTAATGCCTGCTGAACAATTCAAAAGCACCTTAACCAAGCATGTTGGTATAAACTTTTGAATTGTTCAAGTGCAAGGTTTTTTCGCAAAATTGCGCAAAAACCTTGCACTTTAAAAAGAATCACATTTTGATTCTTTTTAAAATCAGGCGACAATCAATGGATACTGACGGTCAAAACAAAGGTTTTGACCCATAAAATCGAGATTTTAACTCGATTTTATATAATTGCATTTGCTAATGCAATTATTCGGTAGACATTAATTAATATCCTTTTTGCAGTGATAGGTCGGGACTATATCCGAAATGATTCCGCGTATATCGGCACTGTCATCATACATAGCCTTTTGCAGCCTATCGAGTGACGCAAAAAATTTCTCCTCGTCAAACTCTATCGGATGGCCTATATATATAAGCTCGTTTTCGGTTTCCCTTATTCCCTCTTCGTCCATGAGCATTTCCTCATAAAGCTTTTCGCCGGGGCGCAGGCCTATAAATTCAATATTTATATCCTTATACGGAACAAGACCCGACAGTCTGATAAGATTTTCGGCAAGATCCAAAATTTTCATCGGCTTGCCCATATCCAGCACGAAAATTTCGCCGCCCTTTGCCGACGCTCCCGCCTGCAGAACAAGGGCTACCGCCTCGGGTATAGTCATAAAATAGCGTATAATATCGGGGTCGGTAACGGTCACGGGGCCGCCCGCCTCTATCTGCTTTTTGAAAAGCGGAATAACACTGCCGTTGCTGCCGAGCACATTTCCGAAGCGCACCGCCACAAATTCCGTTTCGGAGCGGTTATTGTAGGCTTGAATTATCATTTCGCAGATACGCTTACTCGCCCCCATAATATTTGTGGGATTGACTGCCTTATCGGTTGAGATGAGCACAAACTTTTCGGCGCCGTATTTATCGGCGCAGCGCGCTGTTTTCAGCGTCCCGAAAACATTGTTTTTAACAGCCTCGTTAGGGCTGTCCTCCATAAGCGGGACATGCTTATGCGCCGCCGCGTGATATACAATATCGGGGCGGTAGGTATTAAACATGCATTCAAGCCGCTTACTGTCCCTCACAGAGCCTATAAGTGTTACGAGATCCAGCTTCGGGTATTTCCTTTTAAGCTCGTTTTGAATATCATAAGCATTATTCTCATAAACATCGAAAACAATAAGACGCTTCGGCTTGTGCTCCGCTATCTGACGGCACAGCTCGCTGCCTATTGTCCCGCCGCCGCCCGTGACTAAAACGGTTTTGCCCGCCACATAATTCATAACGCGGTCAATATCAAGGCTTATGGGCGCTCTGCCGAGCAGATCCTCAATTTCCACCTTGCAGATCTTATCGGAAATGCTGCTTTTTTCGCGGCATATCATTTGATAAACGGAAGGAACTATTTTAAGCCTGCAGCTTGTTTCCTTGCAGATATTGAGTATTTCCGACCGTTCCTTACTGCCGCAGCTCGGAATTGCGAAGAGGATGGTATCTATCTCGTATTTTTCGGCGGCTTCTATTATATGGTTACGGTCGCCGCAGACCTTAACACCCGATATATAGGTATTTTTCTTTGAGGGGTCGTCGTCAATTATGCATTTGAATTTTATGCCCGACGGCTTATAGCCCTTAAGCTCGTTTATAAGCATAGACGCGGCGCTGCCCGCGCCGATTATCATAATATTGCCGTCAAGCTCCGACGGAGCCGCGTTCTCCCCGCTCTCACAGGCTGCGCGGAGAACGGTATACTTCATAAGTAAACGCAGCATGACCGCAAGGAAAAATGTGAACGAGAAAGTCAGCAGCATAACAGGCAGAGAATATGCCCTGCCGAAAACCGCCATTTGGCAGATAAACAAGCCGCCGAAAGCCACGGTCACGCCCGCAAAGACCCGCAGCAGATCGGGTATTCTCGAAAAGCGCCACAAAACACTGTAGGCTTTAAAGATATAAAGTGAAAGGACAATAAGCATAGACCAGACTATCACGGAAAACACAAACATATCCGTGTTGTCGGTAAGCTCGGGCATGCAGACCAGCTTAAGTGAAACCAAAAGAGACAATGCTGCCGCGAAAAAGTCAAAAACAACAGATGACAGAAAAGCCAAATATCTGTTTCTCATTTAATTTTCATTCCTCTTAAAGCAGCGTGATTCCCGCCGCCTTGCATTTTTTTACTTCCCTTTCAGGCCAGATGGAAACCTGTACCTCGCCTATATGCGCCTTTTGCAAAAGGAACATACAAAGCCTTGACTGCCCTATTCCGCCGCCTATTGTAAGCGGCAGCGAGCCATTCATTAAAAGCGTATGGAACTCGTATTTAAGCCTGTCTTCGGCGTTTTCGGCCTTGAGCTGAGAAATAAGGCTTTCCCTGTCAACGCGGATACCCATTGAGGAAATCTCAAACGCGCTGTCAAGCATGGGATTATAAACTAAAATATCTCCGTTTAAGCTCCAGTCGTCATAATCGGGTGCTCTGCCGTCGTGCTTTTCGCCGCTTTTGAGTCTGCCGCCTATTTTCATAACGAAAACTGCGCCGTATTCCTTTGCGGCGGCATTCTCGCGCTCTTTAGGCGTTAGATCGGGATATTTTTCTTCAAGCTCATAGGTCGATACAAAGTTTATAAATTTCGGCAGCTTTGTATCAAGCACAGGGTACTTTTCCTTAACGGCCGCAGCCGTGCGCAGAATCGCACCGTAAATGCTCCTGACGGTAGCCTTTAAATATTCCTCGTTTCTGTCCTCTGCGGTTATAACCTTTTCCCAGTCCCACTGATCGACATATATCGAGTGAATATTATCGCATATTTCATCGCGGCGGATAGCGTTCATATCGGTGTAAAGTCCCGTATGTATCGGGAAGCCGTAGCGCATAAGCGCCATACGCTTCCATTTTGCAAGGCTGTGAACCACCTCGGCTATTTCGCCGGTTTCCTTAATATCAAAATCAACCGGGCGCTCAACACCGTTTAGATCGTCGTTTATTCCGCTGCCGCGCTTTACGAAAAGCGGCGCGGAAACGCGGGATAAGTCAAGCGCGGCGCAAAGCTCCGAAGAAAACTTTTCCTTAACAAGCGCTATTGCGTTCTGCGTATCAAACTCGCTGAGCTTAGAAATATATTTTTCCATAAATTTATTCCCCTTTAATTACGAAATGCTGCCGACTGTACGCGGGTAAAGAATAACGTCGCGAATATTCTGAACGCCCGTAACATACATAATAATGCGCTCAAGCCCAAGCCCGAAGCCGCTGTGCGGAACAGAGCCGAAACGGCGCAGAGCTATATAATGCTCATAGTCGTCAAGCGACATATTGCGTTCCTTCATGGCGTTAAGCAGCTTATCAAGGTCAGCTTCTCTTTCGCTGCACCCGATAATTTCTCCCACACCCGGAACCAAAAGGTCGGTAGCGGCAACGGTTTTACCGTCGGGGTTCTGTTTCATATAGAACGACTTAATATCCTTGGGGTAATCGGTTAAAAATACCGGCTTTTTGCATACCTCCTCGGAAATATAGCGCTCGTGCTCGGTCATAAGGTCCAAGCCCCATTCCACGGGATACTTAAATTCCTTGCCCGAGGCCTTAAGCTTTTCTATAGCCTCGGTGTAGGTCATAATTGCGAAATCGTGGCTTGCCACGGCGGTAAGCTTTTCAACAAGCCCGTTTTCAAAATGCTTATCGAAGAATTTAAGCTCCTCGGGGCATTTTTCAAGCACGGTTTTAATTATGTGCTTTATAAGCGCCTCGGCAATTTCTATAATATCGGGCAGCTCTGCAAAGGCAACCTCGGGCTCAACGTGCCAGAACTCCGCAACATGGCGCGGGGTGTTGCTCTTTTCGGCACGGAAGGACGGGCCGAAGGTGTAAATTTTACCGAGCGCCATTGCGGCAACCTCACCCTCTAACTGACCCGAAACGCTCAAAGCGGCGCGTCTGCCGAAGAAATCGTCGGCATAATATTCCTCTTCCGATTTATAATCATTGCTGTAGCCTATTGTGGTGACCTTGAACATTTCGCCCGCGCCCTCGCAGTCGCTCGCGGTGATGAGCGGTGTATGAACATAGACAAAGCCGCGGCTCTGGAAAAATTCGTGAATACAGGCAGAAACCACCGAGCGCACTCTGAAAACGGCGTTGAATGTGTTTGTTCTCACTCGCAGGTGCGGTATTGTACGGAGATATTCAAGCGTGTGGCGCTTTTTTTGCAGCGGGTAATCGGGCGGGCACTCACCTAAAACGGCAATGCTTTCGGCGTTTATCTCCACCGAATCCGCCGCAACGGCGGATTTTACCGCTTTACCCGTTACTTTAAGCGCAGTTCCGAGCTTCATATAATCCGAAATATCATCAAAATCGGCTTTATTTATAACTATCTGCAGGTGCTTAAGCGTTGTGCCGTCGTTAAGCTCGATAAACGCCATGCTTTTGGAATCGCGTGAGGTTCTCACCCAACCGCAGACCGTGACTTGCGTTTCGAGCAGGTCGCTGTTTTTAAAAATTTCCGAGATGTCAGTGTGCTTCATAAAAACTTCTCCTTAAATCAATTAAAAATAGCGTCTATTCATCCTAAATTCATTAGGACGAATAGACGCTATCCGCGGTGCCACCTAATTTACCGATCAGACAAAACTATTGTACCCTGTCTGTATGGTCTCTTTTATTCCGATTTAACGCGTCGGCGCGGCGCACCTACTTGACCCTTGGGGCTTTCGGCTTGCGGCTCCGGAGTGTTATTCATACCGCGGCGCCGCCGACCTCCCAGCCCCGCCGGCTCTCTTTGCACGCTTTAACGGTATTACTTCTCTCCATCCTTGCCTTTAACATAAAAAATTATATCACCCGAAATGAAAATTGTCAACCAAAATTCACTTCGAGTTTCCCCATTTTCAAGCAAAAGGCCGGGTTCCAAATAATGAGAGCTGAAGCTGAGGGTGCTTTGGTGGGTTAAATAGCATATGATTTATGCCTTGTTGTATTTTGCAAGCAGAGCAAATAAGCCGTCGGTAACGGCGTAGAAAATGAACTTGTTTGTCCCGAAAATTCGTTTCGAGCATTCAATCAACTGCATTACGGTAATTATTACATTGCTGAGAATTCATAAAATTATCATTTGCACCCCCCAAGCTCAAAAAGGTGTGCATTTGTATCAAAATTGGGGTCAGTTCCCAAACGAAAAAGTCGCTTAAGTTCACTTAGGCGACTTTTTCAAATGAATAATAACTATTTAATCCGCTTCGCTGATGAAAAATTTTCTTATTTCTTTTTATATCCGCATTTCGGGCAAACGCCGTTCTCATTCAGGGCGATGCCGCACAGCGGACAGCGGTCAACGGTTCTGCTTGTTTCGTATTCCTGAGATGCGGCATTGACTCCGCTGGTGAAGGTAAGCTTGGCGATGTTCAGCTTATCCTTCAGCAGATCATACACAATTTTTATCATGCCTTCGACGGTCATGGTTTCCTTTGTCACGACCAAACGACAATCGGGATAGGCGGTTGCAAGCTCGGTTTGAAAGGCCGGGCCTTTCATCTTGTTGGTAGGTGCGCCGTCCTTGATGCCCTGAGCCTCATAAACGCCGAGAATTGCGGGCAGCAGCGGATCGTCCTCCCGCAGAATCAATGCGTGGTCAAAGTTTTTGAGAACCTCCCATGCGGTCTTCTGAATCTCATTGCAGGGAAAAACCATATTCACGCCGGGCTCCACCGAATCCTCGACCTCGATGGTCAGAACTCCGGTATGTCCGTGCAAATACTGTGCTTCGCCTTTAAATCCGTAGAAACGGTGTGCGTATTGTAGGTCTAATGTTGTAATACTTCTCATAACTGTACTCCTTTAAATTATATATTTACGGGTTATGTATGCGCCCGTATGCGCCGCTTATGAACGATGCTTGAAATCAGCGTTTCTGCTGTTTCCGCGATTTTGACAATCCGGACAAATCCCCCGGAAAAGGATATCGTATCCTGTGAACGCAAAGCCGTGACTCTCCGTGATGTTTTTCTCCAAGCCGGTAATATATTCCATATCCACATCGAAAACCCGGCCGCATTTCTCACACCGCACATGGCAATGCTCCTGAATCCTGTGGTCATAGCAATCCGATCCGCCCGGAATTTCCATTTTGCGAATTTCACCTGTTTCAGACAACAGCTTCAGATTCCGATATACCGTTGCCCTGCTGATATTCGGGTGTTCTTTCATAATGGTCTGATAAATTTCATCGGCAGTGGCATGGCACTTCAGTTTGTTCACAGCTTCAAAAACCAATGAACGCTGAATAGTGTTGCGTTTCATCATAAAAATGTACACCCTATCGTTTTCTGTCTTTATTGATATTATATCTCAATAAGGATTAAATGTCAATTTTTTTTTATTTTAGTCTCCCCATTTTTTAAGCCAAATATGGAGAGTTGAAGCTGAAGGGGCTTTGGTGGGTTAAATAGCATATGATTTATGCCTTGTTGTATTTTGCAAGCAGAGCAAATAAGCCGTCGGTAACGGCGTAGAAAATGAACTTGTTTGTCCCGAAAATTCGTTTCGAGCATTCAATCAACTGCATTACGGTAATTCATTCTTCGCACTTTTCGCTGACAAAGCCCTCTTCTTCGCTCGTAAACACTTTTGTATATACCGGGATGGGTAGCTTTATCTCGGTTTTCAAGGCAGTTATCCCCAATGTATGGTAGCCTTTGCGGTATTCGCCCGTACTGCCGTCACGCACCTAAGCTATTCCTTCCATCTTGGTTGCACAATTTTTGGTAATGTCTCCGCCGCCTAAAACTAAAATGCTTTTATCCCCTATAATACCTTTTACGGTATTGAGATAATTTTCAAAGAGTTTTCCACCGCTTTTGAAAGGATTTTGGACTATTTTTATACCTAAAATTTTATTTTTCAAAACCCGCCAAACGCCCTTGTTCAGCGGGTTTTATTGACTTTTGAGCTTTAAAAACGGGGATACTTAAAAAATTCACAAAACGAAAAAACCGACGGAAAGTATCCCGTCGGTCGCATAAAAAAGAGAAAATTATTTTAATGCCTGCTGAACAATTCAAAAGTACCTTAACCTAGCATGTTGGTGTAAAC
>OLSX01000596.1_pt1 | contig 36527 bp, 31 predicted proteins | sample 1673141 | NCBI WGS metagenome assembly OLSX01 (sample SAMEA3136759, study PRJEB25190) | human gut metagenome | biome: human gut; feature: human-associated habitat; material: faeces | place: Austria | collected 2013 | reverse complement strand
TGTCGTATATCAACCACTTACAACGATTGTTAATCGTTTTTAGTGGACACTAGTGCATCATCATGTTACTGCTGTGGACGTAATCCCAGAGAAGGTGGAGAAACTTAATAATAAGATTTCGCCTATCCAAGATGATTATATAGAGAAGTATTTGGCAGAGAAACCTCTTAATCTTGTTGCCACTCTTGATGGCAAGGAGGCTTATGCAGATGCCGATTTTGTGGTTATTGCTGCCCCTACCAATTATGACCCAGTGAAGAACTACTTCGACACTACTCATGTGGAGGAAGTGATTGACTTGGTGTTGGAAGTAAATCCCGATGCAGTTATGGTTATCAAGTCAACCATTCCTGTAGGCTATACACGTAACCTTTATCTGAAATATGCCCAGAAAGGTGTTAAGAAATTCAATCTCCTTTTTTCTCCTGAATTCCTTCGTGAGAGCAAGGCACTTTACGATAATCTCTACCCAAGCCGCATCATTGTTGGTTATCCCAAGATTATCAACCAACCCGAGTTTGAGGCCGAGAACAAGGCTATTGAATCTGTAACCGACGTAGAGATGCTTAAAGAAGCAGCTAAGACTTTTGCATCTTTACTCTTAGAAGGAGCAATAGGTCATAATGGCGATACAAAGCAATTGGATTCTTCACTTTTCACTCTTCACTCTTCACTCGAAAAGAACATTCCAGTTCTTTTCATGGGCATGAAAGAGGCGGAAGCTGTCAAGCTCTTCGCCAATACATATTTGGCGTTAAGAGTTAGCTACTTTAATGAGCTTGACACTTATGCCGAGGTTAAGGGCCTCGACTCTAAGGCTATCATCGAGGGCGTAGGTCTTGATCCACGTATCGGCACACATTATAATAATCCGTCGTTTGGTTACGGTGGCTATTGCTTGCCTAAGGATACCAAGCAGCTATTGGCCAACTATCAGGATGTTCCGCAGAATATGATGTCGGCTATTGTGGAGTCGAACAAGACGCGCAAGGATTATATCGCTGATGCTGTGCTTCGCAAGGCTGGTTGGTATGACTATTCAAGTAATAATCAATATGGTGTTGAGCAGGGCAACTGTGTCATAGGTGTGTATAGACTGACTATGAAATCTAACTCGGACAACTTCCGTCAGTCGGCTATTCAGGGCATCATGAAGCGCATTAAGGCGAAGGGTGCTGAGGTAATAATTTATGAACCGACATTGGAGAATGGCACGACTTTCTTTGGCAGCAAGGTTGTGAATGACTTGCAGCAGTTTAAGGCTCAGAGTCATGCTATCATTGCTAACAGATATGATGCTTGTCTGGATGATGTTAAGGACAAGGTATACACCCGCGACATCTTCCGTAGAGACTAATTTTGAAATTTGTGGGTAATTCGTGGTGATTCATGTTCTTTTCTAAACACGAATTCTCATAAATTATCCATAAATTACCAATGGTGAATTAGGAATTTTGAGTTTTGAGTTAGGAGTTGTTCTCGGCTAACGCCTGCGATTAAGAATTGTGCAATGTTGAGTTGCAAGACTAACTTTTTTTGCTGATGCGTAAAATGTTGAATTTCAGTAATAAAGATAATGAAATTGAAATTATCCAAACAAATAAATCAGCGAAAAACGAAATTATCCAAACAAATAAATCGCGGAAAATAGACTTTTTCCAAACAAATAAATCGCGGAAAATAGACTTTTTCCAAACAAATAATTTAATCATTTAAACATTTTATAATCATATTATGACAATGAAATTGCGTAATGTGCCTTTCTCTCCGCCTGATATGACGGAGGCAGAGGCTGCAGAGGTGCGTGATGCTATTTTGTCTGGTTGGATAACAACTGGACCGCGCACAAAGAAGTTAGAGAAAGAAGTAGCTGAGTTTATTGGTGTGCAGAAGGCTGTATGCCTTAACTCGCAGACTGCTTGTGGTGAAATGGCTCTTAGACTGTTGGGAGTAGGTGAGGGCGATGAGGTGATTGTGCCTGCCTATACCTATACGGCAAGTGCTTCTATTGTGGAGCATGTGGGTGCCAAGCTCGTGTTTGTGGATGTGCAGAAGGATTGTCTTGAGATGGACTATGAGGCTGTGGAAAAGGCTATCACTCCTAATACCAAGGCAATCATCCCTGTTGACTTGGCTGGTATTCCTTGCGACTACGACAGACTGTATAGTATCGTGGAAGGCAAGAAGGCTATGTTTACTCCTAAGACCGACTTGCAGAAGATGCTTGGTCGTATTGCCATCTGCTGTGATGCTGCCCATGCCTTTGGTGCATCACGTAAGGGAAAGATGGTGGGAGCTATTGCCGACTTCTCGTCTTTCTCTTTCCATGCTGTGAAGAACTTTACTACTGCTGAGGGTGGTGCCTTGTCATGGAACCTGCCTTTCGGTAATGAGAAGGTGGTGAAGGAACTGGACAAGAATGTGGATAATGCGTTCAGCGGTGTGCCTGAGATTGAGGGAGAGACTTGGAATGAGAATCTTTATCGTAAGGCACAGCTGTTGAGTCTGCATGGACAGAACAAAGATGCATTAGCTAAGACTAAACTGGGTGCTTGGGAGTATGACATCATCGGCACTTGGTATAAGTGTAACATGACGGATGTGGTGGCTGCTATCGGACTGGTGCAGATGCAGCGCTATAAGGGTATGCTGGAGCGCAGACGCAAGATGATTGAGCGTTATGATGAGGCATTGAAACCATTGAATGTGGCTGTGCTGAACCATTATGACGAGGAGCATACTTCATCTGGTCACTTGTACTTGGTGCGTCTGTTGGGCAAGACACGTGAGGAGACAAACAAGGTGATTGAAAAGATGGCGGAGCGTGGCATTGCTACCAACGTTCACTACAAGCCGCTGCCTATGATGACTGCCTACAAGAAGTTGGGATTTGACATCAAGGATTTCCCAAATGCTTATCACATGTTTGAGAATGAGGTCACTCTGCCGTTGAATACTAAGATGACGGATGAGGATTTGGAATATGTAATAGAGAATTTTGTAGAGATTGTAAATAATTTGTAAAATTTGATTATAAAAGAATGTCAAAGGATATTTAGGAGGGTATGGCATCCTTGCCATACCCTCTAAATAGGTTGTACAATCATAGCAGAGTGGGTATGGCAGGGATGCCATACCCTCCTACAGATTGCCGCTCATATATAAAGATAAAAATGAACACATACTTATTGAACTTTCGCAAGTTCAGAAGTTATAGAATTTAAAGAAGTTATAGAATTTAAAGCCGTATGTCTTATAGCTGAATATTCAGCAAAAAGAGTAATGGCTATAAATTCTAGCGACCGTAGGGAGCGCTAACTTCTTTAACTTCTGAATTCTATGAACTTGCTAAAGTTCAGATACTTATATTAAAAATGTATGAAAAGATTATTTGACATAGTCGCTTCTGGTTGTGGATTAATTATTTTAAGTCCATTGCTTCTGATATTGGCTATTTGGATTAAGTTGGACTCTAAAGGTCCCGTGTTTTATAGACAAGTGCGTGTGGGACGTGGTAATAAGGATTTCCGTATTTTTAAGTTCCGCTCAATGCGTGTAGGAGCAGATAAGGGTTCATTAGTGACCATTGGTGGTCGTGATCCTCGTGTGACTCGTTCGGGTTATTATATCCGTAAATATAAGTTTGATGAACTGCCACAACTTATAAACGTGTTTATTGGAGATATGAGTTTGGTGGGACCTCGTCCTGAGGTGCGCCATTATGTGAATTACTGGACACCCGAACAGATGCACGTGTTAGATGTTCGTCCTGGTATCACAGATCCGGCAAGTATCAAGTTCCGCAACGAGAACGAGCTGATGGAGAAGGCAGAGAATCCTGAGGATTATTATATCCATGTGATTATGCAGGAGAAGATAAAGCTGTACTTGGAGTATGTGAAGAACAGCTCGTTCTGGTATGACGTGAAGCTTATCTTCCAAACATTCAAGGTTATTGTAACTGAACGATGAGTACCTTGCTGAATTAGGAGTTTTGAATTAGGAGTTAGGAGTTGGTTGCCAGAGGCAATTGGGAATTTTGAGTTTTGAATTTTGTAATCGGCTGTGCCGCTTGCCAGAGCAAGAATTGTTCGCTGCTACGCATGCGATGAAGAATTATTCAATTTTGAATTACATTATGATTTAACTGAACTTTCGCAAGTTCGGAGAATTTAGAAGTTAAAGGAGCTTTTCGCAAAGCTCAAGGAAGCTTCACTCCCTTCGGTCGTTAGAAATTCTTGCTAAGGCAAGCGGCAAAGCCGAGTGATAGCCATTACTCTTTTTGCTGAATATTCAGCTGTAAGGCATACGGCTTTAAATTCGATAACTTCTTTAAATTCTATAACTTCTGAACTTGCAAAAGTTCAATGATTTAATATTAATTGGATATGGAAATTAATAAAGAATTACTCGATAATTTGTTTGAACAGGCAAAAGAGAATCCTCGATTGCGCCAGAACTTCGATTTGCGCACATCATCGGCTGACACCAGTCAGCGTATGTTGATTGCTATGTTGCCAGGAACTGTTGTGCCTATCCATCGTCATGAGGACACGACAGAAACAGTTGTCTGCTTGTGCGGAAAATTGGACGAAGTGATATTTGAGGAGGTCGTGACATACGAGAAGAATGCATCTGAATCCTTGCCTATGGGTATGGATTCTCTGGATGTAACACGCAAAGTAGAGTTTCGTGAGGTGCAACGCATTCGGATATGTCCTGCAGAGGCAAAGTATGGATGTCAGATACCGAAAGGTGCATGGCATACCGTTGAAGTAATAGAGCCGAGCGTGATATTTGAGGCTAAGGATGGGGCTTATGAATGTTGAATGTTGAGTGTCGAATGTTGAATGGTGCGCAAGCGCATTTGGAATTGTTCAATGTAGGGTTTGGATGGTTGTTGGGAAAAGGAGATTAACCACACATGCCTTTGGTAAATCGTAAAAATGGATAACTCCACTTAAGCCACAGAGAGCGTGTAACTTATAGCCAAAATAGTATATGTTCTGCGAAGCATAGAATCCGAAGTCTGGAGCTTGCAAGAAATTGCCAGTACGTCTCATCTTGCAACGTATTTCTCTTGCAACCTTACAAACCTCTATTGGTTTGGAATCAACAAAGAATAGATCCTCTCCGCTATCCATTTTCATGACAATCCTCTTGCGCAGTTCCTCACACAGGCCAGCCGTTTTCTTTCTTCGGTCATTGAACTGTCTCCTTGATATGAAATTGGGAATATTGCTCTTGTACTCTTGTAATTTATAGTCGAATAACCACTTCTTGCTATCAATGCTCTCTGTCTCTACTGTTAGGGATAATGCCACAACTTCCAAGTCTGAAAACTTCGGTGTGGAACCACGGCGTGGAACATTACCCAATTCATTGACAAGATTTTCAGAGAATTGCTTGCATATCTCAAGTATTTTGATGAATTTTGTATAAAGTTTGTACATACGATGGCTTGAACTTAATGTTTTGGATACCATTTAGCAGATTAAAATCAGCGATATGTACAACTTTTTACTCATGTTTATCAATTTAAATTAATTCCGTCAACGGGTATTAGAAAGAAAATATTATGCAAAATTACAAGACATATATAGATGAGTCAGGTAACACTGGAGATAACCTAATGGATAAAAATCAAAAGTATTTTGTATTGGCTGGAGTTTCTATACCAATTTCAATGGAAGAAACTCTTAAAAATACGATTAGAGATTTGTTCATGTCAGTAAAGGAGAAAGAAGAAACGGAAATAAAAGCCACAAAGTGGGTGAAAACCGCCAAAAAGAATACAGTATTGAAAAAGATCCTGCAAGAAATGGTTGCTGTTGGATGTGATTTCTCTGTCGTAGTTATAGAGAAACGGTATATGGTAACTTCCCTTATTGTAGATGATTTCTTGGATGGCGCATATAATGACATTGAAGATTACACATGGTGTAATAATCGAGAAGAAAAGATAAAGGCATCACAATATTTTTATGAGATATTGGATGATGAAGACATAGAGTTTATAGCTAAATCATTTACTGCACCTACTTTAGAAGGAATGAGAATGGCATTGAATAAGGTTATCTGTAAAACAAAAGATGCGAGATACCTTATAATGTTACAAGGTTGTCATGTAGAAGAATTGTATGAAGATAATTTAGACTTGCTAAAAGACACAAGCAAAATGAGTAGTGGTGCAGTACGTTCCCCAAATTATGTGGCATTTTCTGCTTTGGGAACTTTGGTGGCAAATCATTGCAAGAGAAAAGCATATGGCACAGAATTGATATTTGATAGTTGCCTTCTTTGTAATGATGCATACAGATACGTAGTAGAGCTTTTTCAACGAATGAAATCGGATGAAATTATTGAACACTTATTAGGTATATTTCCTTGGACTAACATCATAAACAATTATAATGTTGGGAATTCGAAGGATATGATTTTGTTGCAAACAGCAGATATCGTAGCCACTTCAATACTAAAAACATTGGAGAAAGTATTTAATGACATACAAATAAATTCGTATGACCAATTTATAATAGATTTCATAAAGAATATTTTAACAGAAGGAGGCTTTTGGTATTTGCTTGGTACAAACAATTTAAAAAAGTTACATAAAGTGCTGATCTAAAATGATACATAACATGAATAGAATTTGTCGGCTCATTTTATATACTATATTATTCTTGGGAATATTAACATTTCCATATATAGCAGAGATATGCATTGATGTATGGGGATGGCTGTGCAAGACAATTGATACAAATTGCCTTATTGCATCGTTGTGCATTGCTGGCATATTTTTGTTTATGGAGTTTTTAGTTCATACGTGCAAACAGGAAAGAAAGAATGAAGCTGATAAATATAAGACAACTGTGTCGCCGCTTTATTATGACTCTCCGAGTTCAAACGATATTTTCAATCGACGAAGCTATGCCAAGTTGTTATTGAACAAAATATATTCTTCATTCTATAGCAATAATAACCAGGAACAGATTGCCAAACATTCTTTTGTAATACATATAGGAGAACACTACGGACAGGGCAAGACCTCTTTTCTGATGATGCTTGAAGAAGAGATAAAAGAAGAAATTCCAGTAGTTTATATCAAATTTGAACCGTGGCTATGCGATACGGAATTAGGCATTATACAGGAATTTTTCTCTACATTCAGAGAATGTGTAGGAAAATATCTTCCTAAGATAGATAACACAGTCAAAGAATATATATTCCTATTACTCTCTTCTATTGGATATTCTAATAGTGGTTTTTCATTTAACTTGGAAAATGTCGTAAAAAAGAACAATAGGACATTGAAAGAAACACACGATAAAATTCGTGATGAGCTTCAAAAGATTGATAGACCAGTCATTATAACAATCGATGATGTGGACAGATTGCAGAGTAAGGAATTGATGATGGTCTTAAAACTCATACGTGACACCGCAGATTTCCCAAATGTGTTCTACATTGTTGCTGCAGATAATATACATCTGAAGAAAATGTTGAATATTCAACATATAGACGATGGAGAAACCTATCTTGAAAAATTCTTCAACTTAGAATTTCAGTTACCTGCAAATGAGAATGTAGCGTTCAACGAACTACTAAACCTTATTACGGATAAATACAAGGCACTTCAGATTGAAAATGCAGATGACTACATCAAGCAAATAACCAATGTGCCATACATTAAAAATGTATTTCCCAATTTGCGTGATGTTTACAGATTCGTAAATATATATTTTCTCGCAATAGACTCTATATCCGATGCAATAAAACTCAATATGTTTGATTTGTTTTTATTGAACATTATTCAGATGCAAAATCTGGAGTTTTATATGCAACTTAGGGATAACAGTCTGAATATCTTTAATGTGATCAAAAGCGGAAATGACATAAAACTTGTATGGAGAGAAGACTTGAATATTGTGGAGCAACATAATAGGAAAGAGAATTTCAAACGGTTAGAAAGAATTAAAGCCGAGGATGGTGAGAAAAGAGAACAAAAGGAAGAAGAAAAACGTATATTAGATTTTACAGAGATTGAGGAAAGTACAAAAATAACCTCTGATAAGATTGTACCAGAAATCATGAATATACTATTTGGGGATAGCTCAAATCGTGTAGTTGAAGAGAATCGTATCAGTCGATATAATATGTATTTTAGGTATTTCGCTAATACCGAGGCAAGTTACATGGTATCAAGAATAGAGGTCGTAGCCATGCTTAATTCGGAAGAGAATGCATATAGAAAAGATTTAGATAATATCTTTAAGCAAAAAAGAGACGAGATGTTCCTCTCTGAATATACGAATGCGATACCATATGCATGTGGCATCAATGATACAACAATACTTAAACGATTTTTCATCTTCATCGAACTGTCATACAAATATAAACGTGATGTAACAATGCATGAATTACTACATTCTTTGGCTGACTATGAAGGATATGAAAACACTAAGCATAAGTTGTTCCAAATCCTTTATTATGTATATGGAAATGCAATCTTAAAGTGGAAAGATGAAAAAGCAAAGCAAAAAAGAGACATGTTTCTTGAATTTTGCCATAAGTACTATGACATTAATATGTTGTTGGTATGTGTAAATGTTATATCGAGACAATTAGGTGCATTTATATTTGACAGAAACAGCATTAAGCAAGCGAACGCTATATTGGTAGATCGTTTTTATAAGAAATTTATAGCAGATAGCAATGGGTATATCAGTGTACAAGAAGCAGACACAATAATACAAATAAAGTGTGAGGTTGATGCGCATAATCGGTGGAATGAATTGTTTGAGAAATATCTTGAGGACAACAAAGAAGCGTGTCTAAACATATTATGTAAACTCGTTCAGTTTTATCCTAAAGAGATAGGTTGGAACTATAGTTTTCATGAGGCATTGATGGGAGAATATCATTTACCAGAAGATAATATGTTGTCACGCTTAGCAGAAAAACATGCTGATTTGAAGGATATAGTGAATGAAATAATATTCCTTCATAATAGTAATACACAGACGTTATCTGAAGATAATGCTTTAGTGAAAATGGCAAAAGAAAGACAACAGAAATAATAAAGCTACGAACATGCACAAAGACTCATTCGATTTCGTCTACAACACCGAAGGCGATTATTAAGATTTAGTTGTAGATAAGAAAATACAGAAAGTCGTAGAAGAGCTGAAGGCATTGACTCATGACGTACTAATCCGCTACCTGACATATTGGTCAGAAGCCATAGACAGCCGTAAATATGTAGTGGAGAGTGACATCCTGCTGCCATGCGCACGGTGAAGTCATGGAAGAAGTACAGTTTTATAGGGTTCACACCTACCATGCGTGAGGAAATAGACAAGGTTTGGATAGAACCAAACACGTGGAATGATGGTAAAAAGGCTGCTATGGCATATGTCCCATTGCTTGAAGTCTTTATGAAGCAATATGAAGAAGGCAAGAATGAGGAGGCGGCAGGGAACGCTTTTTATCTTCTTGAACGACTTGCAAGGCTACACTGTAAGGATGTGGATTACTTTGAGCCAAACAGAGAGAGTCATTGCTCGTATTCTGAGTTTCTATTGGAGGCTATATGCCATATCCTGACACTTGTGATGAAAGACAAACTTGAATTGTCGAATTTTGAATTATTATGGCTTGAATCATATTTATCTCGCAAATAATGTATATCTTTGCAATATGTATAAAACATTTACCAGGAGGGCATATTATGAATACAGTAATTTTATCAGACGGAACAAGCTATTATATTCCTAATTCAGATTTAAGTTTTTTCAAGGAATTGGCTTTGAGGATGAAATGGCAGGTTGTTGACAAGAAAAAGCCGACAGCATCAACTGCTACTGCAAGCAAGTCGTGGGTTGATGAATTTGCTGGTAAATGGCAGGACCAGCGCACTACTGCCCAAATAGTTGAAGACATACATAAAGCAAGAACTAATAATTCAGAAATAATATTATGAATGGATATTTGCTTGACACAGATATTGTTGTTTTTTCTTGCGCAATAAGAAAAACATAGCAGAACATTTGGCATTGTTAAGTCCAAATGATATTTTTGTATCAGAAGTGACTGTGGCTGAATTGGAATATGGCAATAGATGTAGTGGAAGATATGAAGATAACAAATGGATGGTTGACAGGTTTTGTGTTAACAGTTAACACTATGCGCGAAGCGCAATGTTGGTTTACTACCATGATATGATGAAAGATGGTAAAATATAAAAGAGCCTGAGAGATAAACTTTTGCACCGTCAGTCGTAGATTTGACTGATGTTCTCCAGTTTTGGAGAATAAACAATGTTTAGACGTTCACGCCATCGCTTTCGCCTTGCGCGTGTGAAATAAAGAAGAGAAATCTCGAAGGCTCTCTTTTCTAATTAAAGGAATAATTATGGATGATAGGACCATTAGAAAAAGGATAGCTTCCATGACTACATCAAGGGATTTGCACTATGTTCTTAATGTTATAAAACAAAATATGGCAAAAGAATTTGGGGTGGAATACTATCCGATTTCTTGGGAGGACTATTGCTTTTTTTCCTCACCGAAAAGGTCAGTCCGTAATTATGTCTCTTTCGAAATTCCTAAGAAATCTGGAGGCTATAGACATATATCAGCTCCGATAAGAGGGTTGAAAGAAATACAGAAATGTCTTAACTATCTATTAGAATTAATGTATTATCCAAAAGACAATGTAACAGGTTTTGTTCGAGGTAAGTCTATAGTTGATAATGCATCACCTCATATAGGAAAGAATTACATCTTTAATGTAGATCTACAAGATTTTTTTCCAAGCATAGATCAAGCAAGAGTATGGAAAAAACTACAATTACGACCTTTGTGTCTGACTAAAGAGGTTGCAAGTGCTATTGCTGGTCTTTGTTCTATGGAGATAGAAGACGAGAAAGGAAATAAACGATATGTCTTGCCACAAGGAGCCCCTACGTCTCCTATGTTATCGAATATTGTATGTGAACGTTTGGATTGGAAACTCTCAGGTGTAGCACGACGGTTTGGATTGACTTATACACGTTATGCTGATGATATAACATTCAGCAGTATGCACAATGTATATCAACACGATGGAGATTTCTGTAAAGAACTACGCCATATCATCGAAGATGAACATTTTACTTTAAACACATCAAAAGTGAAGTTACAGAAGCGTGGAGGGCATCAAGAAGTTACGGGACTTGTAATCAGTGATAAGGTGAATGTTCCGAAAGCGTATGTTAGGGAGATTAGATCATTGTTATTCATGTGGGAATGTTATAGCTATGCGGTTGCAAGTCAAAAATATGCATTGTATCATAATGCATATGTAAAACATAGGACGTATGGTGAGTTCGTTTCATTGGAAAATGTTCTTGATGGAAAAATTGAATATCTGAAAATGATAAAGGGATGTAAGAACCCTTTGTATTTAACTCTGCGTTCTCGATTAGATAAACTGATAGGAAAAAGCACTAAGAAGAACAAGGATTGTGAGGTTATTGAGGTTGTAAACAACAAGAAAGAGGTCAAGAAACATGATATTGAGGCTACATATGAAGTCTTGCATTTATTTGAAGATCCTAATGGGTTGAAATTTTTGACTCACGATTTTCCTGATGCAAGTTGGACAATAGATAAACTTCTCAAGCAATGTAGGAAAGTTTTTAACGAAGAAGCAAAGGGACATCCCAATATACCACAGTCACTATACAGCTTAGTGCATACTTTTATGTCTGGTGTCAGTAACAATATAAAAGGATGGCTTGGTTATGACGAGAAGCTACATACGGAGACATGGAATGATTGGGAAAAAAAGAAAGAACATCCTATAAAACGATATGGAGACATTATAGATATATTCAGAAATACAATAAGAATAAGATCGCCTAAACTGTTTGATTTGATAAAAGCCCTTGAAGGGCAGAATACACAGTTTGTATTTGACTATGATTCAAAGGAATTAAAAAAAGCAGACTTTTACACCAATGTATATATGTTGCGTTGGTGTCTGGTGCATGTGTTGTTAATGTTTGGTCAATATCCAGAACATAAAGAAATAAAAATTTCATGTACAAGATCTACTATGAATGGCTGGATAGTGTACACAATCCAGTTTACACAGGTTGGGTCGTTTCCCTCGGCAGATATAAACGATGCTATTAAAAGGGTGAATGAAGGTGCCGGTGATTTGGGAGTTATAAAGGAAAAGATGAGAAGTTATTGTAACTGGAGCATCATATCCAAATGGAACGACAAAAACTTACGTTGGAATATATTAAGAAGTGAAGGTGTGAAAGAGATAGAAGAAATAGCAGAACAGACAATTGGGTTTACTCATGAATTTGTTTTCTATAAAATAAAATCAAACTGATATACTATTAATGGTAATAAAATGATATATATAATTGACGATAACCAGTATGGGGAGTTGTCTAAAGCCTGTGGCTACATAGAGACTGGCATATACAACGATGTTGTTAGATGGGTGAAACCGAGTAAAGAAACAAAGGTGGAGGATTTTCATGATGCGGCTTGTATCTGCTATCATTCATCCTTGGCTATAGAAGAAAATGGTGTTTGGAAACAAGCTTCGATGTTGTTGGCTGGCATAGAAGATTTAATGGATGAAATACCATTGGTGAAATATTCTAAAGGTTGTACTACCATCGATTACGATGAAGGTTCTCAAATAATATATGGGATGCCCAAAGAGACGTTTTATAAACGACTGAAGCATTTTGTTCTGCATTATAAGAATGTTGGCAAAGTAGACTTGGAAATATTTTCAAAGGATTATTTGGAAACGAGTAGTCCAAACAACATTGTTGTATTTGGCAATGAAGAAAATTTAAGTAGCAGCCAATTGTTGAAACAGGCTAACAAATGCGAATTCTATGCTATAGATGATGATAAGGATATTGATGATATAATAATATCAACTATAGATTCAAATACAGACACTATCATTCTCGATTTGGATGAGTATGTTAAACATGGCATTCAAATGGCATTCACAATACGACTGATGTGTGAACAATTGCGCAAGGCTGTTTTGGCGCGTATTATTGGGGTAACCGAGCAATCAATAGATTGTTTTTATCGCTATTTCCCATATTCACAAATTCTACAAACAGAGGGTTTTGCCATCTGTAGCGTTGAAGATTTGGATTCTTGTTTAGCTAATACTCCACTATTGACTTGTGACACTTTTGAGTCGGGATTCTTGAATAGAATCAATATTAAAGAATATGCGACATACGGTCATCATTCATTGGCAAACGAATGGGGATTGATGGCTCTTAATCGCTTTGTATCGAAGGACACAAATTGTATTTCTGAGATATTGCGAAAAGCAGAAAAGAATATGTTTTTCAGATATTCTGTAATAAAGAATATGGATATACGTGATGTTTTGGAAGATACGTCTGACAATGAGAAAAAGGATGCCAATCTTATACCTCAGCAAGACAAACAAAAAGGAGGAAAGTATCTGCTGATTGACGACAAAGGAAATGAAGGTTGGAAAGAAGTATTGATGTGTTGTGTCAGAGAAGTAGAGGCATTTGATGTTCATGACAAAGAAACAGCATCGTATAACGCCCTTCCACAGGACCTAAGGGATAAGCTGAAAGAAGGTTTTTATGATGTAATATTCTTGGATTTGCGTTTGATGGCTTGTGAGGAGAATAAGGATTTAAATGTTATGGATTTCTCTGGAATGAAAGTTTTGCAAGGTATCAAACAGGCCAATCCAGGAAATCAGGTGATAATATTCACTGCTTCTAGTAAATCATGGAATCTGAAAGCTCTAATCGACAATGGAGCTGACGAATATTACCTAAAAGAGTCACCGCTATTTCATTTTTCTAAAGAAGAATCAAAAGAAAACGCAAAGCATCTCGTAAAAACTATAGGATATTGCTATCGCCGAAATTACTTGCGTAAGAGTTACAAGTTGGTGGAGGGAATAAAGGAAAATATTAATGCTTCACCTCGATTAAATGAGAATAATAAAAAGGAAACTATCGCCCAATTAGATATGGCATTTTATCAGTTGCTGAAAATAACTGGAACTAATAATAAAAACAGCTTTGCTTATACATTTGTGGCTTTTGAGTTCGTTATTCCGTTGTTGTGCAAACATTTGTCAGCAGTAGGAAGTAATACTCCTGAAAAATTTGAGGACCTAATAAATACACAATTAGCTACAAGCGACACGGAGTTAATCTATGATGGGACTCGAATGATTCTGGCGAGAAATGCGTATATGCATGGAAATAAAACTGCATTAAAGAGTAACTTTTCATTTGTTTTTCATGCGGAAGGAATATTGAAAATATTGGAAGTATTGGATAAAGTCTCTCAATTATTGTAAATACCCCAACATTCAACACTCAACATTTAATTTTTAGCCTCATCCGAGTGGCGGCATAGTGCAGAGCGATACTGCAATGGGGAACTAATCTGTTATTTTTTTATTCATTATATAGGCACTTGCAAAGGTGTCTATAAAAGTTGTATTCCCTAAATTGAACACTGACTATTCTTGGCGGATGATTTTGTGGTTGTTGTATAAAGCATTAATCCCAACCTTCAAAGACTTGAAGGTTGGGATTAATTATGTTTGTTTGGAATAGTTTTTTTGTTTTAATTAAGCCTCAGCTTCGGGTATTACGGAAACAGTGCTCTTGTCGTTGCGACCCTTGCGGAAGTTAACGGTACCGTCAACCAATGCATAGAGAGTGTCGTCCTTACCAATACCTACATTCAAACCTGGGTTGTGCTTTGTACCACGCTGGCGAACGATGATGTTACCTGCGATACACTTCTGACCACCCCAGATCTTAACGCCTAATCTTTGAGAAGCTGATTCACGTCCGTTCTTAGAACTACCTACACCTTTTTTATGTGCCATTTCTTGTTCCTCCTAAAATTTAAGCGATTACTTCCTTGATTGTGATCTCTGTGAACTGCTCACGGTGACCGTTCTTCTTGCGATAGTCCTTGCGGCGCTTCATCTTGAAGACGATTACCTTGTCACCCTTAACGAGAGGGTTAACAACCTCACATACAACTTTTGCACCTTCTACGGCAGGTGCACCTACCTGTACTGAACCTTCATTGTCAACAAGCAGTACCTTGTTGAATTCAACAGTCTGGCCTTCCTGAGCGTCCTTGATGTGGTGAACGAAGAGCTTCTTGCCCTGCTCTGCCTTAAACTGCTGACCGTTAATCTCTACGATTGCGTACATTTAATTAATTAATATAAACGGGTTTTTCCGTGAGGCGAACAACACTATGTTGTTACTTTTTCTGGCCTATGCGGATTAAATCGGCTGCAAAGGTACTAATTATTTGTGTAGCAAGGAAATACATGTAGATGTTTTTTGTAAAGTTTAACAATATTAACCTGCTATAGCTTCTTGAACACGTTTTTAAGCTGCTCGCCTAGGCCGATTGTATAGCCTTGGGATGAGAAGACTACACGGTTGAAGGTGTCGGCGAGGATAAACATTGGTAGCTGTGCCTTGTTTTGCAACTTCATTTCGCGTGCTACTTGCTCACGGATGGAACCGTCTTTGTCTATAGCATATTGTACGGTTGAGGGTAGGGAAGCGAACTCGTCCTTTTGGAACTTATTGGCATCTGCCTCGCTCTCGAATAGCAGCACAACAGGTCTGCCCCAAGCCTCAAATGCGGCACGCTCTTTCTCGATGTCGTGCAAGGCATGATTGGTGGGTTCTTGTCCAACTCCTAACACGGCGAGTATATAATAACCGCGACCAGTTTGGGAGAGGATGCTGACATCCTTGCCGTCTTTATTGATTATAGATTCGGAATTGAACTGTCCGATAACGCTTACCTCGTTGGCATCGTAGCGTATGTCGAGGGGCAGGGTTGTGGTTTTGCCTTTGGTGATATTAAACATGCGTGTGGTTGCAAGTACGCCTCCATTGGCAAGTCGGGTGCCTGTGGTGAGCATGTATGTGCCTACATCGAATGTTGCACCGTCTTTGAAGGTGTTGCTCCAGCATGTTCCGTTGCCCATATCAGCCTGGCCTTCCTCAAAGTTCATGAGTTGGGTGGTGCCATTAACTATGCGACTGATGGTGAAATGGTTGTAATACTTGGGGTCGTCGAGTATTGGACTTGCCTTGTATGTGAGCTTGAGTGTGCCTGTTGGTGCGGTTGCCTGTTGTTTTGCCTCGAATTTAACGTCCTGCCATTTGCCGTCTTTCTTGTACTGCACCTTGCCTGTAACTGCGTCTTTGCGGGCTTCGATGTCAAGGCTGCGCGCAACATCTACGAAGAAGATATCGCGTGAACGCTCGTCGGTAAGCTTTGATAGCATGACACCTACTGGTGTTTGGGCTATCTGCAATGCCTTTTTGTCGGGGTTGAGGCGTATGTTCTTGTTTATCCAAGTAACGAGGGTTGTTGGATTCTTACGGAAAGCATTGGCTGTTGAGGCTGGGAAGGCTTTGGCAAGATAGTTTTTGAAAGGTTGTGATATCATCTCGCTCTCCACACGTGGTGACAGTTGATTGGTGGCAGCTGTGAAGTTGTCTTCGAGTATCTCTGTAGGAATATCGCGCAGGTCTTTATCGGTTAATGTGGCAAGGATGCCGAGTGCACGCTGTGCGTTGTCCTTATGGCGAGCAAGGAAGTCGATGATGGTTTGCTTGTTTCCACGTGATTTAACGAGGTATTCGGCAGCTTGCGGATTGATTTGTTCGGCCTGTTGCTTAGTGAGGAACGTGGCTGTGTATGCTTTGCGCACAGAATCCTCGTAGGCAAAGCGGCGGTTGTTCTCCTTGCGCATCTCGTCGCTTACGTAAGGCATCTTGGCACTTTCGACTGGTGGCACTACATCAATTGTTTCTTCAGGGAATATCAGTTGCTTGCTGTCGGTTTGAGCATCGCGGTTGAGTTGGATGGTTATAGTCTTGTCCTTGCCGAATGATGCTTTCTGGTATCCGTATTTGCCATCTTTGGAAGCCCATACCAATAAGTCGCCTATGCCAGCAGACAATGACACATGTCCTTGCTGGTCGGTGTATTTGGTTACGGCTGTATAGAACTCGGCATAATTGTATATTTTGAAGTCGACACGTGCTCCTGGTACAGGAGAACCGTTAGCATCCTTTATGGTGAAGCAGACTTGTGCTGTTGGAGCATAGTTGGATGTGAGATTAATCTCGGTGAAGTTGCTTGTGCGAAGCATAACCTCCTCGGGTCCTTGATAATTGCCAAAGGCACGGGTATGCATAAGCATGGCGCGTGAGGCTGGTGCATTGAACCAACCAAGATTGAGTACGGGTTCGGGTTCGCATGCTCCGAGGAACCACCATTTGCCATCGGCCCATGCCTCTACCCAAGCATGATTGTCGTCGGTATGTGCCCAGCGTGGGGTGTATACTTGTCTTGCAGGTATGCCCATAGCACGTAAGGCTGCAACGGCAAATGTGCTCTCCTCGCCACAACGTCCGGTTGCGGTGCGCAGTGTCTGCAATGGCGATGATGTGCGAGCGTCGGAAGGTTGGTAAGTAACTTTTTCGTGGCACCAATGATTAATCTCAAGAATGGCATCGTGCATAGAAAGATGCTTGACACGATTCTTTAGTTCGTTGTAGAATACACTACGTGATGAATCGAGCGCTTCGTTATTGACGCGGATAGGCACTACAAAGTGGCGGAAGAGTAATTCGGGCACGTTCTTGCCCCAGGGCATCTCCTTGCGGGCTTGGAATGACAAGCGCACGTTGTCGGCAAAGAATGAGGTGGGGTAGTCGGTAATGTCGGCAAGGGGCATATATGCATAAAGAAACTCAAGAGCCTGGTTCTCGTCGGCTGTGAGATTGAGGTTACTGGTGTTGTAGAAGGTCTTGCCTACTGTTTTTATACGCTCGTTAAACTGCTGTTGCATAGTAGTGCGGTAGGCTGCGTTGGATATAAACGTGCCCTGTGCACTGGCGGTTAGGCATAGAGCAAACAAGGATGTTGAAATGAAAAGGCGTTTCATAGGGTTTGGGCTTAGTAGATAATTTTAAGGAGGATACAGCAAAAGAGCCGTACCCTCCTATGAAATGAGTTGGGATAAAAAGGATATTACAAGTCGATCTTCTGTACGCGGCGCTCGTGACGTCCGCCCTCAAACTGAGTCTTGAAGAATTCGTCAAGTGCTTTCTCGGCTGTTTTATTGTCGATGAAGCGACCCGGAAGCACAATAACGTTGGCATCGTTGTGCTGACGTGTAAGCTGAGCAATCTCAGGACTCCATACTAAAGCGGCACGTACTCCCTTATGCTTGTTAAGAGTGATTGCCATGCCCTCGCCACTACCACATATGCCGATGCCTGGGTAAACATCACCGTTGGCGATGCCATTGCCGAGAGCGTGAGCAAAGTCAGGATAGTCGCAGCTCATGTCGCTATAAGTACCGTAATCTTTGAATGGAATTTGATGATTCTCAAGATATTCGATAACGAACTTCTTCAATGCGTAACCAGCGTGGTCGCATGCAATACCTACTGTCTTGATTTCCATAGCTGTTGGGTTTTTAATGGGTTAAGGTATCGCACACCACTATATAATAAGGTGGTGTGCGAGACAATTAATTAGTTTTATTTAGATAAAAAGTTTTTCACCTGATTGTAAACGTTCTGGGCATTGAAGCCGAGTTTTTCGTCAAGCACCTTGTAAGGAGCTGAGAAACCAAACGACTCGAGTCCGTAAACCATACCGTTGGCACCTACAAGTCCCTGAAGATTGACTGGCAGACCGGCTGTTAGACCGAAGATCTTAGAACCAGCAGGGAGGATGCTCTCCTGATATTCCTTGCTCTGATTGCGGAAAAGACCCTCAGAAGGTATGCTTACCACGCGAACCTTTATGCCATCTTTGCGGAGAAGCTCGGTTCCGGCAACAAGTGTAGATACCTCTGAGCCAGAAGCAACAAGGATAACATCGAAGTCGGTATCGGAACCCTCTACAATGTAAGCACCCTTGCGTGCCTCCTCGTAGTTATTGCCCTCGGGCAGTGATGTTATGTTCTGACGAGAGAAGATAAGGGCTGTAGGAGTAGACATATTCTCCATAGCCATCTTCCAACATACGGTAGCCTCGTCGACATCGGCAGGGCGGAACACGCGAACAGAATCCTCGCCCTTGTGGTTCTTGAGTTTCTCCATAAGGCGAATCTGTGCTTCTTGCTCAACAGGCTCGTGTGTAGGACCGTCCTCGCCAACGCGGAATGCATCGTGTGTCCATATGAACTTAATAGGTACGCGCATAAGAGCAGCCATACGAACAGCGGGTTTCATGTAGTCGGAGAACACGAAGAATGTGCCGCAAGCCGGGATAACACCACCGTGCAGATACATACCGATGCAGATACATGCCATAGACAGCTCGGCAACACCAGCCTGGAAGAAGGCTCCAGAGAAATCGTCGGCCTGAAGGTTGTGGGTATGCTTTAGGAAGCCATCGGTCTTGTCGCTGTTGCAGAGGTCGGCTGATGAAACAACCATATTCTCTACCTGCTCAGACAATACGCCGAGACAAGCAGCAGATGCAGCACGTGTAGCACCGTCGCGCTTTTGTACAAGAGCGCTCCAGTCTATCTTAGGAGCATTGCCAGAGAACCAATCGTCCATCTTGGCTGCCAATTCAGGGTTCTGCTTACGCCAAGCTTCTTCCTCGGCATGACGAGCTTTAACAATCTCGCGAAGCTCTGTGTTGCGCTTAGCATATAATTCTTTAACGTCGTCGAAGATAACAAATGGGTCGTTGATGTCGCCACCAAGGTGCTTTACAGTATTAGTGTAAGCGTCGCCACCGAGAGGAGCTCCATGAGTCTTAACGTTGTGCTCGTAGCTTGAGCCGTCGTCTTTAAGGGCACCCTTAGCCATTGTAGTGTGGCCAATAATGAGTGTAGGACGCTCGGTTTCCTTTTGTGCGAGAACTAAAGCGGCACGTATAGCGTCGGGATCGTTGCCAGGAATCTCCATAACATTCCATCCCCATGACTGGTATTTCTTGGCTGTGTCTTCCTTCATTACGACATCGCACTCGGTAGAGAGCTGTATCTCGTTAGAGTCGTAGAACATGATGAGGTTGTTGAGTTTCAGCAGACCGGCAATACGACCGGCACCCTGTGAGATCTCTTCCTGAATACCACCATCGGAAATGTAGGCATAAATCTTGTGCTGCATCATAGTAGAGCCAAGACGAGCCTCGAGGAACTTTTCGGCAATAGCAGCACCTACAGCAAATGTGTGGCCCTGACCGAGAGGACCAGAAGTATTCTCTATGCCACGCTCAATATCGCGCTCTGGATGTCCTGGACATACCGAATCCCACTGACGGAAGGACTTGAGTTCGTCAATGCTAAATTTTCCCTGCAAAGCCAAAGCAGAGTAAAGCATAGGCGACATGTGTCCCGGGTCGAGATAGAAGCGGTCGCGTCCTGCCCATGTAGGCTGGTCGGGATCGTATACCAAAAACTCGGAGAAGAGGACATTGATAAAGTCGGCTCCGCCCATTGCACCTCCAGGGTGTCCTGATTTGGCTTTTTCTACCATAGAAACGGCAAGCAGACGGATGTTGTCTGCAGCGTGGTTCATAAGTTGCTTGCTATTCATTTTATTTATTGTAGGTTTAAATTTTGTTGCTATATATGTATTTTTGCGATTTCCGCCCGTTGGCGGCCTTTCCTAATTGCAAAGATAATCATATTAATTGTAACTATCAATTTATTGTATGATTATTTTTCTTGATATTTATTTAAAAGTGTCTGATGTTGATTTAAAAAAAGCTTGATTTCGTTTCAAGCGGGGTTTTAGGTCCTTATAAAAACAAAAAAAACATAGATTGTTTCACAACAACCTATGCTTTCTTAACCTTAATAATCTAATACCATGAAAAACACATTGCAAAGATAGTTTGATTTTACAAATAAGCAAGTGCTTTCGTCGTTATTTATTGCGTATATAGCATAATTTAACTGAAATCTCATGAAATTTACTTTTGTTTACAGTTAAATGGAAGACTTGTTTCCATTTATGCTTTATTATCTGTGTGTCGTTGTTACATCAGCAAACTGCCTATTTGATAGACAATAGCCGATACTATCCATGCAAGCACGGTGGTATAGCAAGCTGCAAAAGTAGCCCATTTCCATGAGCCAGTCTCGCCCTTAATGCCTGCAATAGTGGCTATACACGGGAAGTAGAGCAAAACAAACAGTAGGAAGCAATAGGATGCAAGCGGTGTGATGCCATCGGCAACCATCTGTTTCTGCAAATGTGAGTAGGATTCCTCGGAACCTTCCTCGGCAGCCTCGTCGCTATGGTAAAGAATACCCATTGTGGAAGCAACGATTTCCTTGGCACCTACACCAGAGATGAGACCTACATCAAGTTTCCAATCGAAGCCTTGAGGACGGAATACAGGTTCGATAGCATGACCAATGCGACCAATGTAGCTCTGTTCCTGCTGTTGTTCGCGCGATAGGCTTTCGTCGTGTGGAAAGTAACCAAGAGCCCAGACAATGAGGCTTGCTACAAGGATGATGCCTCCCATCTTCTTGAGATATTCCTTACCCTTCTGCCATGTATGTCGACCAATGGCCTTGGCTGTAGGGAATCGATAGGGTGGAAGTTCCATAACAAACGGAGTGTCCTCGCCTTTGAACAAAGTCTTGCTGAACAGTCGGCTCATTATGACAGCCATGACGATGCCCACAAGATATAGCGACATCATGATGGCAGAGCGATATTGCTGGGCAAACATGGTTCCTATAATCATAATGTATATAGGGAAGCGTGCCGAGCAACTCATGAGTGGCAGGATGAGCATTGTAATAAGGCGTGAGCGTCGGCTCTCGATAGTGCGTGTTGCCATTACGGCTGGCACGTTGCATCCAAAGCCCATGATGAGAGGGATGAACGACTTGCCGTGCAGTCCCATCTTGTGCATTAGCTTGTCCATGATAAAGGCAGCTCGGGCCATATAGCCGGAATCTTCCATAAAGGAGATGAAGAAATAGAGGATGAGGATTTGCGGTAGGAAGACAATGACAGAGCCTACTCCTCCAATCACTCCATCTATAAGCATGTCCTTAAGAGGGCCTGCTGTCATATGCTCGGAAATCATAGAGCCAATCCATTCGACACCAGCTTCTATCCAGTTCATAGGATATTGGCCAAGCGAGAACGTTGTCTCGAACATCACCCATATCATAAGAATGAATATAGGGAAGCCAACATACTTGTTGGTGATGACGTTGTCGATGAGATGAGTAACCTGATAGGTGTCCTTTTTATTGCCTGTCTGGTAGCCGGCTTCTTGAAGAGCGCCGTGAATGAAACCGTATTTGGCATCCATGATAGCCGTTTCCGAATCCTCGTGAGTATAGGTTTGCACGTCGGCTGTTGCCTTATCGCGAACGGCCAATATACGGTCGGGATGGGAAGTATAGCTTTTGATAAGCTGCTCGGTATCGGAGTCGCGCTCAAGCAATTTGATGGCAAGATAGCGTGTGGAGAACTTGTGACGTAGGTCGTTTTCCTTCTTCAGCTCGGCCTGTATTGCCGTGATGCCCTCCTCGATGTAGGTGCCATGGTTGATGTGTATATGTCGGAACACATTATGTTTAGGCTTGACACCCGAAGCAAAGTCCTCGTCGTGGTCGGGTTGTTCTTTTTCCGACTTGCTGTATTGTTCGTGCCACTGCTTGATGCCTTCGGCTACTTCGGGGTCGAGATTGCCGTTGGCGTCGAGGAAGTCGAGACCCTCATACATATTAATAATGATATGAAACAGCAGTTCGACACCACGTCCAGTGGTGAAAGTAGTAGGAATCATAGGCACGCCGAACAGCTCGCCCAATTTTGCATAGTCGACATTATCTCCACGTTTCTCAGTCTCGTCGAACATATTTAACGCGCACACCATACGCAAGTGCATGTCGATGAGCTGGGTGGTAAGGTACAGGTTGCGCTCAAGATTGCTTGTATCTATAACGTTGATGATAACGTCGGGAGTGTTCTCGATGATTTGCTTGCGCACATAAAGTTCTTCTGGCGAGTAGGCAGAAAGCGAATATGTGCCAGGCAGGTCAACAATATTGAACTCATAGCCTTCGAATTCGGCATGACCAACCTTGGCATCGACAGTAACACCAGAGTAGTTGCCTACACGCTCGTGAGCTCCAGAGGCAAAGTTGAAGAGAGAAGTCTTGCCACAATTAGGATTGCCTACAAGCGCAACATTAATGGTGCGGCGTTTCTTCATAGCTGCATCACGTAGCTGTCCCTCGGTAAGTGGGGTAGGGTTAGGGGCAGACTTGTCTTCTACAGGTGCGTTGTTGGCAGCCTCGTCGTATATGTCGGACGGGTTGTTTGACTTGTGCTGTTTGTTTTCCTTTTCAATTCTCTCGGCTTCCTCCACGCTTATGACCTCAATCATATCAGCCTCAGAGTGGCGTAGCGATACTTCGTAGCCCATGAGCTTATATTTTACAGGGTCGTGTAGAGGAGCATTTTGCAAGACATCAACCACCTTGCCTTTGATAAATCCCATCTCGACGATACGCTTGCGGAATCCTCCATGTCCCATCACCTTAACGATGACACCGCGTTCGCCGGTTTTTAAATCTGATAACTTCATATTATCTATATATGTTATTCTGTATACAGTTTTTTATATTTCTTTTGCTATCTAACATGACAAAGTTACACAGAATAATTGAAAAGTGGTTTTATAATTCGAATTTATTGTGCTAAAATACCTAAAAATAGGTACTGGCTTGGGTGTGCAGGTTTAAATGGGGCGTGGTAAAGTATGTATTTAAGGCTCAATCGCTTTGCTGTTCGGAAAATAATGCTTATATTTGCAGACACAAATAACGTTATATGGGAATTTTTGGATTTTTTAATAAGAACAAGAAAGAAGTTCTTGACAATGGACTCGAGAAGACCAAGCATAGTGTATTCGACAAGATTCAGCGTGCCGTAATGGGCAAATCGACTGTTGACGATGAAGTGCTTGACAATCTGGAAGAGGCCCTTATCACATCAGACATAGGCGTGGAGACAACGCTTAAGATAATAAAGCGCATTGAAGAACGTGTGGCTCGCGACAAGTATGTGTCGACATCCGAGCTGAACGGAATAATGCGTGACGAGATTGCCGCGCTGCTAACCGAAAACAATACAGCCGACAACGACGACTGGGATTTGCCTACGGACCATCGTCCATACGTAATCCTTGTTGTTGGAGTGAACGGTGTGGGCAAGACCACAACTATCGGCAAGCTTGCATATCAGTTTAAGAAGTCGGGCAAGAAGGTGTATCTTGGTGCTGCTGATACATTCCGTGCTGCTGCTGTAGAGCAGATAAGCATTTGGGGTGAGCGTGTAGGTGTGCCTGTTATTAAGCAACAAATGGGTTCGGACCCTGCATCTGTGGCTTTTGATACATTGTCTTCGGCTAAAGCTAACGGTGCGGATGTTGTGATTATTGATACAGCCGGACGTTTGCACAACAAGGTAGGACTGATGAATGAGCTTAAGAAGATAAAGGATGTGATGAAGAAAGTGCTGCCCGAAGCACCTGATGAAGTGTTGCTCGTGCTTGACGGAAGTACCGGACAGAATGCCTTTGAACAGGCTAAGCAGTTTGCACAGGTTACGCAGATAACATCACTAGCCATAACCAAACTCGATGGAACGGCTAAGGGAGGTGTGGTTATAGGCATATCTGACCAGCTTAAGGTGCCGGTAAAGTATATCGGACTGGGTGAGTCGATGGAATCGTTGCAGCTTTTCAATAGACGTCAGTTTGTTGACTCGCTTTTTAATGCTAACAAGTAGGCATATCACAGAACAAGATGAAGAAAGGACAAGTAGATATTATTACAATGGGTTGCTCGAAGAACCTTGTTGACAGCGAGGCCCTGCTGACAAAATTTGAGCAAGCCGGCTATCATTGCACACACGACGCAAAACGCATTGAAGGCGAGATTGTTGTGGTGAATACATGTGGATTTATTGAGGATGCCAAGCAGGAGAGTATAGACACTATACTGGAGCTGGTACAGGCAAAGGAGGAGGGACGCATAAGCAAACTCTTTGTTATGGGATGTCTGTCGCAGCGTTATCAGGAGGAACTGGAGAAAGAGATTCCGCAAGTGGACAAGTATTATGGCAAGTTCAACTTTATGCAGCTTCTCTCTGATCTTGGAAAGCCTGAGGTTTCGACATGCTCGGGCGAGCGTCATATCACAACGCCTAATCATTATGCATACATAAAGATAAGCGAGGGATGCGACCGTCGTTGTGCATATTGCGCCATTCCGCTTATTACGGGCAAGCATGTGAGTCGTCCTAAGGAGGAAATACTGGATGAGGTGCGCGCTCTTGTGGAACGTGGTGTTAAGGAGTTTCAGATTATTGCACAGGAATTGACATATTATGGTGTGGATATTGACGGCAAGCGTCATATTGCCGACCTTATATCGGATATTGCCGACATAAAGGGGGTTAAGTGGATTCGTTTGCATTATGCTTATCCAAATCAGTTCCCGATGGACTTGCTCGATGTTATTCGCGAGCGTCCTAATGTTTGCAAGTATCTAGACATCGCCTTGCAGCATATCTCGGACAACATGCTCACACGTATGCACCGACATGTGTCGAAGCAGGAGACGATGGAGCTGATAGAGAAAATACGCGAGGCAGTGCCTGGTATACATTTACGTACAACCCTTATGGTGGGATTCCCAGGAGAGACGGAGGAAGACTTCAAGGAACTTGTAGATTTTGTGAAATGGGCTAAGTTTGAGCGTATGGGTGCCTTTGCCTATAGTGAGGAAGAAGGCACATACAGTGCCGAGCATTATGAGGATGATGTTCCTGCAGAAGTGAAACAACGTCGCCTTGACAAGCTTATGGCTGTACAGCAGCGTATATCTGCAGAAGTGGAGGCAAGCAAGGTGGGCAGTGTTATGAAGACAATCATCGACCGAAAGGAAGGCGACTATTATATAGGACGTACTGAGTTCTGCTCGCCAGAGGTAGACCCAGAGGTACTTATTAAGGACACACGTCGTCTGCGTAAGGGTTGCTTCTATAATGTACACATTATAGACAGCGACGATTTCGACCTTTATGGCGAAGTGAAAGACTGAAACATCTCCTAATGAAATGAACAACAAGGAATACATAGCCGAATTGTCCCGTCGTACGGGATTCTCACAAGATAACACACAGCGTATGGTACGCTGTGTGATAGAGTCGATGGCACAACAGTTTGATGGCGGAGAGAATGTAATGGTTCCCGACTTTGGAACTTTCGAACTGAAGAACAGGATGGAACGCATTGTCGTTAACCCGTCGACTGGTCAGCGTATGATGGTTCCTCCAAAGATTGTGCTAAGCTTTAAGCCTGTGGCTTCGGTCAAGAACAAAATGAAGAAAGGAGAACAGAATGGCTAAGGTCTCTGATTTTGCTTCGGAACTTGTAGGGCGTTATGGCTTGAAGGAAGAAGAGGCCACCGAATTTATATCCGCAATGTTCGACATTATATGCGAACAACTTGACGGTGCTGATAAACAGGTAAAGGTAAAGGGACTCGGAACTTTTAAGGTTACGAGTGTTGGTGCACGTGCAAGTGTGGATGTAAATACGGGCGAACGCATCATTATTGAAGGGCGTAATAAGATATCGTTTACGCCTGAGGTTATGCTGCGCGATAGGGTTAACCGTCCCTTCGTGCAGTTTGAGACTGTTGTGCTTAATGATGGTGTTGACTTCTCAGAGATTGACAACGAGTTTAATGGCAGTAAGCAAGAGGTTGCTGCAAGTGACTCTACTGTGGAAACTGCAAATGAGACTGTTGCGGATGATGCCGAAGAGGTAGCTGAAAAGGCTGTTGTTGAGACTATTGATGAATCTGTTGCAGAATCTGTTGTTGGAGCGGAAGAGGATAAGAGTGATGTGGCAATTGAGGAGAAGGCTTCTGATGTTGTGCCTGAGAATGAAATGGATCAGGGACAAAAGGAAGAGGCAAAGCCGGAGCTTAAAAATGAATCTGTGCCTGAATATGGACATGAACCAATGTCTGAGGTTGAAACAGATAATTCGGATGAATCTCAGCAATCGACAGTTGGATTAAGCTCGGATGAATCAGTTGAAAAAAGCTCGGATGACTCTCAGCAATCATCTGTTGAAAGTTCGGCGACTACTCCTCAACCAAAAGAGGTTGTTGTGGCTGAAGGTTGCAAGCAACGCAATCCGCGTTTGATGTATTGGTTCTCCATAGCCTCGTTTGTGCTGCTCATCTTTATTGGTGTTGGTATGTATTTCCTTTACGAGCAAGTTAAGGCAAAGAATGTGGCAATAGAACAGCTGCAAACCAAGCTTGCAATGCATTCGATGGCGCTTAAGTCGGCTGCTGTAGAACCTAAGCAGGGTGTAGCTTCTAAAAAGAATATCGTGGCAGATACAACAGATGCTGCTAAACAAGTAGCTATAACAGATGCAGCGGAAACTGTAGCTAAGGAAGAGGTGTCCAAGCCTATAGAGAAAACTCATGAGCCACCTGTTGCAGAGAAAAAGAAATCAAATGTGCCAAAGCCAGCTGCTGATTATAATTTTGATGTACGTGTGCGCACAGGTGCATACATTATTGTTGGTGAAGAGACCTCGGTGACAGTACGTAGCGGTCAGACCCTTGCATCTATTAGCAAAGCCTATCTCGGTCCTGGCATGGAATGCTACGTTGAAGTGTTTAACAACCGAAAGGAAGTGAAGCCTGGCGATAAACTAAGAATACCGAAACTAAAGATAAAGCCAAGACATTAAAACGGTCTTGGCTTTTTTTTGTTATTTTTGTTTTTTCAGGCTCATACATTTTTTATTTGTCATAATGATATAGTTATGCATTTTTACTATATAATAATGTGTAAGCAGATTAACGATGTACAAATGTAAAGAAAAGGGGGTGTATTTATGCCGTTTATTTTCAAAGTAAATTAATTATTGCATTTTATTTGGACTATTCGAAAATAAATCGTAACTTCGCTATCGAAAGAAAAATTATTAACTTAATAACAAGACAAGCATATGAAGAAATACAACTTTAATGCCGGTCCGTCGATACTTCCGCGCGAAGTGATTGAGAACACAGCAAAACAGATTTTAGATTTCAATGGTTCTGGACTTTCTTTGGCTGAGATTAGCCATAGAGCAAAAGACTTTCAGCCTGTGGTTGACGAGGCAGTTGCCTTGATTAAAGAATTGTTGAATGTTCCTGAAGGTTATTCGGTATTGTTCCTTGGTGGCGGTGCTTCCTTGGAATTCTGCATGATTCCTTACAACTTCCTTATCAATAAGGCTGGTTATCTCAACACCGGTACGTGGGCAAAGAAGGCCATGAAGGAAGCCAAGCTATTTGGCTCTGTTGTAGAGGTAGCTTCGTCAGCGGACGATAATTATACTTTCTATCCAAAGGATTATGAGTGCCCAGCAGATCTCGACTATCTGCACATCACTACAAATAATACTATTTATGGAACTGAGATTCGTCAGGATCCAGATGTACCTGTTCGCTTGATTGGTGATATGTCTTCGGATATCTTCAGCCGCCCAGTAGACGTTGCCAAGTATGATTGCATCTATGCAGGCGCTCAGAAGAACCTTGCTATGGCAGGTGTAACACTTGTTATTGTTAAGGACGATGTTCTTGGCAAGGCTCCTCGTCAGATTCCTACAATGCTCGACTATCGCACACATGTAGATAAGGGCTCAATGTTCAACACGCCACCTGTTGTGCCTATTTATTGCGCTCTCGAGACATTGCGTTGGATTAAGAAGAATGGTGGATTGGAGGAGATGGATCGTCGCGCTAAGGAGCGTGCAGAGATTCTCTATAACGAAATCGACCGCAACAAGTTGTTCCGTGGTACTGTAGAGCCTGGTTCTCGCTCATTGATGAACATCTGCTTCGTTATGAACGACGAGTACAAGGATCTTGAGAAATCATTCCTCGACTATGCTGTTTCACAGGGTATGGTAGGCATTAAGGGCCATCGTTCGGTAGGTGGCTTCCGTGCGAGCTGCTACAATGCACAGACTATAGAGGGTGTTCAGGCTCTCGTTAAGTGCATGCAGGACTTCGAGGCTCAGCACTAAGAATATAAGTCCTATTTATAGTCTTACTGTAACAGATGTATAACTAATAAAAATATCTTACTATGAAAATATTGGTGGCAACCGAGAAACCTTTTGCGGCAGCTGCTGTGAATGGTATTAAGGCAGAAATCGAAGGAGCCGGCAACGAACTCGCTCTACTTGAGAAATATACAGATAAGCAGCAGTTGCTTGATGCTGTGGCCGATGCTGACGCATTGATTATTCGTTCGGACAAGGTTACTCCTGAGGTACTTGATGCAGCAAAGCAGTTGAAGATAGTTGTGCGTGCCGGTGCTGGTTACGACAATGTTGACTGTGTTTATGCTAAGGAGAAGGGTGTTGTAGTAGAAAACACTCCTGGTCAGAACTCTAATGCTGTGGCTGAACTTGTGTTTGGTCTGCTTGTATATGGAGTGCGCAATTTCTATAATGGCAAGTCTGGCTCTGAGTTGATGGGTAAGAAGCTTGGTATTCTTGCTTTTGGAAACGTTGGTCGTAACGTTGCTCGTATAGCAAAGGGCTTTGGCATGGAGGTTTATGCATACGATGCTTTCTGCCCTAAGGAGGCTATTGAGGCTGCTGGTGTTACTGCTGTCGATTCACAGGATGCTCTTTTTGAGAATTGTGATGTTGTTTCATTGCATATTCCTGCAACTCCTGAGACCAAGCAGAGTATTAATGCCGCTCTCGTTGGTAAGATGAAGAAGAATGCTATCCTCATCAATACAGCACGCAAGGAGGTTATCAATGAGCCCGAATTGCTTAAGTTGATGGAGGAGCGCACCGACATTAAGTACATTACCGACATTATGCCTGATGCTGATGCCGACTTCCGCAAGTTTGAGGGTCGCTACTTCTCAACACCTAAGAAGATGGGTGCTCAGACTGCTGAGGCTAACATCAATGCCGGTATTGCTGCTGCCAAGCAGATTAATGCGTTCTTCAAGGACGGATGCACAAAATTCCAGGTGAATAAATAAAATTTTAAAAGCCCCACCCCCAAGCCCATATTCTATATGAAGGGAATAGAATGTTTTGCTTTTCTATGTATATAGATTCTTGCAATTGTAGCATACTACTCTCGTCCATATTGTGAAGGAGTTGGGGGTGAGGCTTATATTAAACTATAAATCCTTAAATCTAAACAAAAATATGGCAACAGTTAAACCATTCAAAGGCGTACGCCCACCCCAAGATCTTGTTGAACAGATAGCATCACGCCCTTACGATGTGCTTGACAGTGAGGAAGCAAGAGCTGAGGCTGGTGATAACGAGAAGAGTCTTTATCATATTATCAAGCCTGAAATTGACTTTGAACCAGGTACAAGCGAGTATGATCCTCGTGTATACGAGAAAGCTGCCGCTAACTTCAAGATGTTCCAAGAGAAAGGTTGGTTGCGTCAGGATCAGAAGGAGTCTTATTATATATATGCGCAGACAATGAACGGCAAGACTCAGTATGGTCTTGTTGTGGGTGCTTATGTGGACGACTATCTTAATGGTGTGATAAAGAAGCATGAGCTGACACGCCGTGACAAGGAGGAAGACCGTATGAAGCATGTTCGCGTGAACGATGCCAATATTGAGCCTGTATTCTTTGCTTATCCCGACAACTCGGTGCTCAACGAGATTATCATGCGTCATGCAGCCACAAAGCCCGAATACGACTTTGTTGCTCCTGATGATGGATTTGGTCATAAGCTTTGGGTTATCGACAACGATGACGATATTGCTGCTATAACAAAAGAGTTTGAAAAGATGCCCGCTCTGTATATTGCTGACGGACATCATCGCAGTGCCGCTGCTGCTCTTGTTGGAGCTGAAAAGGCAAAGAACAACCCCAACCATAAGGGCGACGAGGAATACAACTATTTCATGGCAGTATGCTTCCAGGCTTCGCAGCTAACAGTGCTTGATTATAACCGAGTTGTTAAGGATCTTAACGGATTAACGTCAGAGCAGTTCCTTGAGGCTCTTGCCAAGAATTTTACAGTAGAGGATAAGGGTGAGGCTGTATACAAGCCACAGCATCTGCACGAGTTCTCATTGTATCTTGATGGTCACTGGTTCGCTCTTAATGCAAAGGAAGGTACATACGACAATAACGACCCTATCGGAGTGCTTGATGTGGACATCTCAAGTCGACTTATTCTTGACGAGATTCTTGGTATTAAGGACTTGCGTTCTGATAAGCGTATCGACTTTGTTGGTGGATTACGTGGTTTAGAAGAGTTGAAGCGCCGTGTAGACAGTGGCGAGATGCGTATGGCTCTTGCTCTGTATCCGGTATCAATGAAGCAGATTATTGATATTGCCGACAGCGGAAAGATTATGCCGCCTAAGGCTACTTGGTTTGAGCCTAAATTGCGCTCTGGACTGATAATTCATAAACTTTCATAAGATTAATGGAGCTGACAGACGAATATTTAACTATTACAGATAAAACGTCGGAAGGTTTTTATAGCGAGAAACGAAGTAAGTTTCTCGCTTTTGCCTTTCATGTAACTTCCGAGGAAGAGGTAAAGCAGATTGTTTCAGATTTTCGCAAGAAGTATTACGATGCCCGACATGTGTGTTGGGCATATACAATAGGACCCGACTATGCCTTGTTCCGCGCTAATGACGACGGCGAACCAAGCAGTACAGCTGGCAAACCTATCCTAGGACAGATTACAAAGAACAATCTTACAGATATACTTATCATTGTCGTAAGATACTATGGAGGTGTAAATCTTGGTACAAGCGGACTTATTGTTGCTTACCGCACTGCAGCGGCAGAGGCTATTGCCAATGCGGAGATTATCAAGCTTTATCAAGAGGAAGAGATTGTTTATGATTTTCCTTACATCATGATGAATGATGTTATGAAGATTATAAAGGAGATGTCGCCTCGTATTGTAGGACAGACTTATGATAATACATGTGAGATTCGTCTGTCAATAAGGAAATCGGAGGCTCCACGATTGAAAGAAAAATTGGAGAAACTATCCTTTAAGGATGATTAAAAAAAACACCTCACTCCCATCTGATATATCTTATATAAGGATGGGGGTGAGGTTTATTTGTTATTTTTTCTTCTTAAACAGTCCTTTAACTTTATTTACGGCACCTTTGGCCACATCCATTACCTTTTCGGTGGCATTTGCAGCACCAGCTTCTTTAGCGTTGTTTACGGCCGATTTAGGGTCTGATGCTACCTCGCTTGCATCAACAGTTGCAGGGTAGCCAGCAAGTCCTTTAAAGTATTTTATAACACGTGCGTCTTCTCTTGCATCTCCAGATGATGTCTCAACGGGGCTACTTCTTTTGCCATACTGTTTGCTTGTCAGTGTGATATCCTTTGGGTCACCATTGGGTAAGAGGTTTATCACGACACTATAAGTATCTGATGGCTCCTCTTTTGAGCGTAGGTTAAATGTTTCCTTGCTACCAACCTTCTTATAGTTCAAAATGTCATAACATGGATCGTCGTCACCATTCATCCAATATAGTTTTTTGTTACGGTCGATGACATCGCGTCCGTATAGATCCATATAGAGCAACTGAATCTGTGCTGAAGCCGACATGGCGAAGCTGAAGAGGACTGATGTGAGAAAAAGTTTGGTCTTCATAATTGTAAGTGTTTTTAGTTGTAGTTTATGTTATAATGTTTAGTTTCTGCAAATTTAGTCTTTTCAAATCAATAAAACAAAGATAATTTGAAAAATGTTTATTTCTAATAACATTTAAATCTTTTTTTCTCAATCAAAAAACGGAAAATAAATCAATAAACAGATATGTATATATATAATAAGGTGTATAAGTAAGTGATCTAAATTATTTATATATATCAGTACACTAGTGTCCGGATAAAATCTCAGAAGAGGTAACCCTCTATATATTGAGACTTTGGACTATTAATACTTAATTCTTTAGTTACTTTGAATATGGAATGGATATCATCTTGCTTAAACAGAAGCGGACCAATAGACTTGGATATAGTATGAAGTGACTGTGGAATATTGAAGTGCTTCTTCGCTATGATGAGTAGCAGATAATCACAAACAGCAATCCACAACTGAAGATAAACGGCATTCTCTGTAGTGCCATAAAACTTTTTGATATGTAGATGTTGTTTAATCCATCGAAAGAATAATTCGACACTCCATCTTTCTCTGTAAAGTTCTGCAACAGTCAGAGAATCAATGGTTAAGTTATTTGTGAGAAATCTATACACATTGCCTGTAGTATAATCCTCGTATACTACCATACGGATTGGTTCAGGATATTGTACAGAAGGTTTTAAACCTGTCAGGCGTATAAGCTGGTCACTTATCAATCCAGTTGATTTGTCTACTTCATATTCCTCAATGACATTGTACAACATGTTGTCTTTTGCTCTGGTAACAAAGTATGCATGCTTGAGATGAAAGCACTCATAAAGCTGCTTGAAAAAGATATAACCTTTATCCATAAGGTAAAAGGCTTGTTCTCCAACTAGTATCATAGGCATAACCTTCGAATCATGTACAAGACCATTGGTCATGACAATATAAGAAGGAATACTTCCTCTGAGTTCGATAAGAGTGTGCATCTTCACGCATCCTTCGCCATGATGAAACTCTGCCCAAGGAGATAGTTCAAGACATATTCTTATCGAAGTACTGTCAAGAGCATAGACCATCTCATTCAAACCAAGTCGAAAGTAGTCATCACGATATAACTCCTTAGCCCACTTGATGAGAATCTGAGCAAAGTCTCTGTAAATCATCCAATTCCTCTTCTCATTGGCTTCTGCCAATGTAGATTTAGGTACTGTACGAAGACCTGCATGATAAAGACCTTTTCCGCAGAATTCAAGAGTCATCTCAATATCTCTGAGACTTGAACGGTTTGTGAATTGAGCAAAACTCATAATCTTGAACTGATCTATACAAGTAAGTGTTTTGGCATGCCAGTCACCCTTGTAACGGTCAACACATTTCTGGAAGTCATAACGAGAAACCAGAGACATAATCTGAGAAAATATGGTCTTTTTTGTACGCATCACAGTAAATCAGAGCCATTTGAGGCCCATCTGTAAAAGTACAAAATTTAATCCAAAAATTCAAAGAACGATATATTTAATTAATTTTCAACGACTTAGGTTACATGTCCTGGATTTTATCCGGACAGTAGTGATATCAGTAGTAATAATCGAGTAGGAGATAAATACCTATGATTAGTATTTACCTCCTATTTGATTGAGTATGTATTTTCCAGTATCATAGGTTTAACCTATATCTTCTGGTACCATCATGGCTACATTTTTCTTATTTGGAAGTTTTCAATAGGGCTGTTCAGTTTCCACATATCGTGGAGCATTCTGATGGCTGACTCACCATATCTTGTAGTGCAATTGCTTGCATGATATGGGCTATTTTTAAAGTCTAAAGAAAATATTTTTCTCGCAGACATGTTTTGTCGCTGAGATTTTTTATTTTTGCAGCATAAATTGGAATGTCAAACAATAAAGATAAAAAATATGGATATAAAAGAATTGTTAGATCAGTTTACACTCTTTGACCCCGCAAAAGGGCAAAGAGCAGAACTTCCTGCCGTGGAAGGCAATTATATCGTGGTGTTAAAGGCTGGCTGTAATATTCCTGACGTTTTGGGTAATTTCAAATATACAGAAATCTCTTTGCACGGAGTGGATTATCGTGTGTTGTATACAGGTATAGCTTCTGATTTGAAAAGACGAATATGGACAAATCATCTGCATGGTAATGGTGGCAATTCTACGCTCAGAAAAACTTTGGGCAGTTTGTTTGGATATCAGAAGATTCCTCGTGATAAAAATTACCAAATCAATAAAAAAACGAAGTTTGGTGCGGAAGATGAAAATAGCCTGACCGCATGGATGGAGCATAATTTGCTTTTTGCTTATCTTGCCAATGACAAGAAAGATGAGTTGGAATCTTATTTAATCGACAGTCTTTTGCCACCTCTTAATGTGGAGGGTAGTAAGGCAGCAACTTTACAAAGAGTGCATGAACTGAGATGTGATAAGTAAGAAGTAAATAGTTCCTGTTATGGCAAGACAAATAGATGGCATTCGTCGAATGTTGCTTATCATCAATAAGATTTATGCAACCAATGGTCAGTATGGGGACAGCTGTGTTTCCGTACATGAACTATTGAGTTATATTAATGACCATGTGGATGCTCCTATCTCAGAAAGAACTCTGCAAAGAGACATCAATGACATAGAAATGCTGTTTCATATAGAAATTTCCTTTGATAGGGCAACGAATAGTTATCGCATCAATGAGAGGTTTTCGAGCAGGGAGGATAGGCTTTCTGAAATGCTCCTTAACTTCGAATTGCTCAATGCCATGGATGAAAGTCCTAACATGAGGTCATATATCTTGCCAGAGCATCATCGGGCTGTCTTCAGCAAGTATATGCCTCAACTGATATATGCGGTGAGGAATCAGCATACCATCTCTTTCCAATATGTCCTTTATCGACATGGAGGTGAGGTGATAACGAAAGAGAATATCTTGCCTCATTATATCAAGGAATCTAACCAACTTTGGTATGTTTTGGCTTATGATGCATATGGATATCAGCTAAAGGCATATGGCATTGATAGAATCCGCAATCTGGTGGTGCATGATACCCTGTTTGAACGAAACGTAGATATTGATGTGAATGGAATGTATCTTGATTGTTATGGTATTTGGAATGATGAGAGTTTGCCCGTAGAGGAGGTTATCTTGCAATATGATAATAGGGATGGCTATTTCTTGAAGGCAATGCCGCTGCATCATACTCAGAGGGTTTTAGTGGATGATGGTAAAGTGTTCAAGATTTCTGTGCATGTCAAGATTACCAACGACTTTGTGATGGCATTGTTGTCTCGAAGCCGTTCTTTGGAAGTGATTGCGCCGATGCATCTCAGAAAACGAATGATGGATGTTTATAGGGAGGCTTTGATAAGAAATTCTGTACCAAATGATATGTTTAATAATAATGTAGAATCGAAGACATAGTATTGTTGCCTATGGATTACTTTTATGTTGATATAGAAACGGAACTGGGGGAGATGTTGACCTATTATGTCGCGGCGATGGATGAGGCTCAAGCCGAGGATTTTGCTACTGCTGCATTTGAGAATGGGGAAATAGAATGTATGGGGATTCAAATTGTAAGCATTTATGCTTATAGGGCATAATTTAGAACATTCGGGTATCTTCCTGCCTCTTATCACAACCAACTGTGCCGTGCAGGGTATCGCCATTGTCATGGTAACAGCAGCTCTCCTGAGTCTTGCCTTCATGGGTTTCTCGG
>OLSX01000565.1_pt1 | contig 37856 bp, 45 predicted proteins | sample 1673141 | NCBI WGS metagenome assembly OLSX01 (sample SAMEA3136759, study PRJEB25190) | human gut metagenome | biome: human gut; feature: human-associated habitat; material: faeces | place: Austria | collected 2013 | reverse complement strand
ACCTTGAGATACTTGTCAAGACGCATGGGTTACCTCCAAAACAGGACTGCCGGCACCCCGGTGCCGGCAGTCGATGATCCAATGGGAAAATTACTTCGCCACGGCGTCCTTCAGGGCCTTGCCGGCCTTGAACACGGGCACCACGGAAGCGGGGATCTCGATGGACTCCTTGGTCTTGGGGTTGCGGCCCACCCGGGCGGCGCGCTTCTTGACCTCAAAGGAGCCGAAGCCAACCAGCTGCACCTTGTCGCCGTCCTTCAGGGCGGCGGTGATGGCGTCAAACGTGGCGGACACAACAGCCTCGGCCTCTTTCTTGGAGACGTCGGCGGAAGCGGCGACGGAATTGATCAGTTCAGCTTTGTTCATGGGTGTTGTCCTCCTATACAATGTGTGATGCGCTTGCTAGATGATTTATTCCTAACGCAGGCAGGCGCGCCCGCGATTAAGACGGATCGTGGGATTTTGCATCGTTCCAGAGGGCCAGCAGCTCCGCCTCACCGCACTCCGGCAGAGGCTTGTCCGCGGCCTCTTCCACCGCGCGGAAGCGGCGGTCAAACTTGTCGCAGGCCCGGTGGAGGGCGTCCTCCGGGTCCACACCGGACATCTGGGCGATCTTGGCGGCCATGAACAGCGTGTCCCCCAGCTCCTCCCGGACGCCGTGGGGCGCGTCGGCGGCCTGGCCGGACTCCAGGGCGGCCCGGAGCTCCCGGACCTCCTCTTCCAGCTTGTCCAGCGCCTGGAGGGAGCTTGTCCAGTCAAAGCCGGCCTTGGCGGTCTTGGACTGAATTTTTTCCGCCCGCCACAGGGCAGGCAGCGTGTGGGGCACGGCCTCCACCGCGTCCGCCGTGGACCGCTGGCCCTTCTCCCGGCGCTTGATGGCCTCCCAGCCCTCCAGCACCGTATCGGCGTCCTGCACCGTCTCCTGCCCCCCGAACACATGGGGATGCCGGAAGAGCATCTTGCGAACCTCACCGTCGGCCACATCGTCTATGGTGAAATCGCCGGCCTGCCGCTCGATGTCGGCATGGAATACCACCTGCAGCAGCAGATCCCCCAGCTCCTCCTTCAGCAGGGCAGGGTCCTCCCGGTCGATGGCCTCGGCGGCCTCATAGGCTTCCTCCAGCAGACTGCGCCGCAGGGAGGCATGGGTCTGCACCCGATCCCACGGACAGCCGCCCTCTGACCGCAGCAACGCCACGATGCGCAGCAGATCCGAAAGACCATAATGCTCCTTCCTCTCAAAATCTATCATATTTACGCTCCTATTGCAAGACTTTTCGTCATTTGTGAGAGATCCTTAAAAAAATCCAGATGGTTTTCGCCGCTTTTTGGCGGCAAAAACGGCACACAGCTCCTCTCGGCGCACTGCCCCCAGCAGCAGGACGAGACCGCCGTACACCGCAGCGGCTGCCGCTACGGCTCCCAGCACGGCCAGCGGCAGGGAAGCCCGGTGTACCAGCATCCGGTAAAAGCCGGAGGCCGTCACCGCCATGGCCCCCACTGCCACCAGCGTCCGGAGAGGAACGCCCCAGCGAAAGACTATCCCGGTGGTGCGTCCCACCGCCAGTAGGTTCATCCCCGCAATAAGCGCATAGCAGAGCAGTGTTCCCACGGCGGCGCCCCGGATGCCCCAAGCGGGGTCCGACACCAGCTGATAGCTGACAGCGATCTTCCCCGCCCCGCCGGTGAGCAGCGTTACCACCGGGATGTGCTCGTGGCCCCATGCCTGCAAAATACCGCCGGAGACCACCATCAGGCACACGCACACGGCAGCCAGCCCCAGCACCCGCAGGTGATGGGCGGCGGCAGCGGCGGTCTGCACCTGAGCGGGGTACAGCAGCCGCAGGACAGGCCCCGCCAGAACGGACAGCCCTATCCCCGACGGCAGCGCCAGCAGCAGCGCCATCCGCAGGGCGGTGCGGGTGTGGCGGCGGGCCGTCCGCCGGTCGCCCTGTCCCAGCGCTCCGCTGATGGCCGGCACCAGACTGACGCTGATGGGATAGAGAAAGGAGGGCGGCAGGGAGAACAGCGTCAGGGCGAAGGCGTACTCCCCGTATTGCCGGTTGGCCTCCTCCAGCCCCAGACCCAACCGGCTCTGGAGGGCATCCATGGCCACGGACTGATCCAGCAGGGTGATGAAGCTCATGCCTCCGGCCCCCAGCGTAATGGGAACGCCGATCTTCAGCAGCTGACCCAGCACCTCCCGCCGGGAGGGTGGAGTGTCGCTGCCCATGCAGGAGGGCAGCCACCGCAGGGCCAGAACCAGCAGCGCCAGCAGTGAGCCTGCGGTCACACCTGCCATGGCCCCGGCGGCCCCGATCTCCGGGGAGACGCCCCGGACAGTCAGGAGATACCACGTAAGGCCCAGCCCCACCACCAGCTTCCCGGCGGATTCCACCACCTGACTGACGGCGGTGGGCAGCATCTGCCCCTGCCCTTGGGTGTAGCCCCGGATGGCGGACAGCAGACACACCGCCAGCAGCGCCGGGGCCAGTACCCGGATGGAGGGGGCCGCCAGCTCATTGTGCAGCAGGCCCGCCAGCTGCCGGGGAAAGGTCAGCATCACACCGCTGCCCACCAGCCCCAGCGCCAGAAATAACGCCAGCGCCACATGGAAAATGCGCCGCTGCCGCCGGGGTCTGCCCCTGCTCTGGGCGATGAGGCGGCTCATGGCCAGCGGCAGACCGGCGGTGGAGAGGGTCAACAGCACGCCATAGACGTTGTAGGCCGCCTGAAAGCAGCCCATGCCCCGACTCCCCAGCAGGTTGCCCAGTGGGATCTTATACAAGGCCCCCAGCAGCTTGCTGACCGCTACCGCCGCCGTCAGCAGGGCGGCACCCCCCAGAAAGCCCATGCACCCTCCCGTCCGGGGATGCTCATCCCCTCATGTTCTCATGGAATTGACGGAAGGCGGAGAGATTTTCCTCCAGCTTTTCGCTTCTCTGGATGTATTCCGTGGGGTACTTGGTGTGAAATACCCGCTCGATGCGCTGATGCACCGGATCCACCATCTTGGTGGAGCCACCGGCCCCCAGTGAGAGGATGCTGTGCAGCTCCTCCATGATGTAGATATTATACAGCCCCTCGGCTCCGGATATGCACCATCCGGTGTTTTCAAAGCTGCCGGACATATACTTTTGCCGGTACAGGTAGTAGGGGCGGAAGTCCGCCTGCCGGAGGGCGGCGTTGGCGTAGTCCAGCATCTCGCCCACCGCCTCCGCCGAGGGGATGGTGAAGTTCTCCAGCAAAATGCGGCTTCCCTTTTTCAGGCTCAGGGTATGGACGGTGATGTTGTCGGCCCCATAGGACAGGCACTTGTCCAGCGTCCGCCGGAAGCCCTCCGGCGTGTCCTCCGGCAGTCCGGCGATCAGATCCATGTTCACATGGGGAAAGCCCATGCCGGTGGCCAGTGCCATGGCCTCCTCCACGTCACGGGCCGTATGGCGGCGGCCGATGGCGGTGAGGACGTGATCCTCCAGCGACTGAGGATTAACGCTGATGCGGTCTACGCCGTGATCCAGCAGCACCTGCAGCTTCTCCCGGTCGATGGTGTCCGGCCGCCCGGCCTCGATGCAGTATTCCGCGCAGCCCGACAGATCGAAGCTGCGGTTCAGGTGGGTCAGCAGCCGGTCCATCTGATCGGTGGAAAGGGTAGTGGGAGTACCGCCCCCCATGTAGAAAGATTTGATGTGCAGCCCCGTCTCCTGCACCATTCGGGCAGCATCGGTGATCTCCCGGTGCAGCACCTCCAGATACGGCTCCACCAGTCCCAGCGTCCGCTCTACGGACTGGGACACAAAGCTGCAATAGGCGCAGCGGGTGGGACAGAAGGGGATGCCAACATACAGGGAGATATCCTCCGGCTTCAGGTCCGCCTTGGCTCTGCGGGAGGCCTCCGCCGTCTCGATACACAGGCGGCGGCGCTCCGGCGAGACGAAGTAGGTGTCCCGCAGGACCCGGTCCACCTGATGCTCCGTCATGCCCTCCTCCAGCATCCGGGAGGCCAGCTTGCCGGGGCGGATGCCCGTCAGCGCCCCCCAGCTGGGGGTGATGCCGGTGATCTCCCGTGCCGCCTTGAAGAAGCTCAGCTTCACCGCCTTCTGGCGAAGGCGCTCCGCCTCATACTCCGTCAGCTGCGGGTTCACGGCGGTCCGGGAGATGCCACGGGCCGTCCGGCCGTGGTAGGTGATGGTGGTGACGGCGGTGTTGAAGCGGGGGGAGCGGCTCAGCGTCACCAGCGCATGATCCTCCCCTTCCTCCGCCGGCTTATAGACCGGACGCTCCTCCGGGAAAAAGGCCAGCAGACTCTGCTCCACGGCGTACCGGTCGTCGTGACCACGAAAGATCAGCTTCATGGCGTCCCTCCGTCACAGGGAGAGCCGCCGGGTCATAAAGGGATTCACCCGGCGCTCATAGTCCAGCTCCGTGGCCCCTTCATGGCCGGGATAGACCTTGTAGTTGCCGGGCAGCGCCGCCAGACGGTCCAGCGAGGCCAGCATGGCCTTGGGGTCGCCCCCGGCGAAGTCCGTGCGGCCACAGGAGCCACGGAACAGGGTGTCGCCGGAGAACATCACGTCCCCTACCAGCAGACATACGGAGCCCTGAGTGTGGCCCGGCGTCTCCATGACACGGATGGTGAGACTGCCCAGCGTCAGGGTGTCCCCTTCCTTGTAGTAGCGCTGGTTGTGCTCCGGCAGGCGGGAGAACATCATATCCATGTGCTTGGGCGGCTGGTCGGTGACGTCCTTCTCGTGGATGTATACCGGCACGTCGGGGTATTTCTCCAGCAGAGGCCGGACGGCGGTGGTGTGATCAAAGTGACCGTGGGTCAGCAGGATGTACTCCAGACGGCAGCCGGAGCGGTTGACCATGTCGGCCACCTGCTCCGGCTTGTCGCCTGGATCGATGAGGGCGCAGACTCCGGCCTCCTCGTCGCACAGCAGGTAGCAGTTGGTGGCAATAAAGCCAACCCGGATGGAATCGATTTTCATGGGATATTCTCCTTTATCAAGCATCGCTGGGATGTGAATGGTCGTGTGGAAGATAGCGTGGGGATCGCATAGAGAAAAAAGCAGCCAAGCAGAGCCGGGATATGCTCCGCCGATGGAGCATACCGGTCAGCTGGAGAGCTGGTCGGTGTCTACGATCAGGGTCAGAGGGCCGTCGTTGACGGACTGGACCAGCATATCGGCGCCGAATTCGCCGGTTTCGGTGTGGAAGCCCTTTTCCCGGCACAGGGCCACGAATTTTTCATACAGGGGGATGGCTACCTCCGGCCGGGCGGCGGCCAGAAAGTCCGGACGGCGGCCCTTGCGGCAGTTGCCGTAAAGGGTGAACTGAGATACCACCAGAATTTCGCCGCCCACCGTCTCCAGACCACGGTTCATCTTGCCGTCCTCGTCCTCAAAAATACGCAGGCCCACCAGCTTGTCCGCCAGCTTCACGGCTTGGGCCTCGGTGTCCTCATGGGTGATACCCAGCAGGATCAGAAAGCCCTGCCCTATCTGGCCGATGGTCTTGCCGTCCACGGCAACGGAGGCACTTTTTACCCGTGTCAGTACAGCTCTCATGGAATATAGTCTCCTTTTTCAACGATATATGCGATGATTTTGATGAGTTGGAGCGATTTCGAGGGAGTGTCAACCGATTTTCACGTCGCAATGTGGCTGGAGACCGGTAGACACGACCATATGCGCTTTTGCACACTTTGCCAGCTATCGGAAAAGTGTGGCGCCGGAGGCGCATTTATCACCCGGCGGGGCGGGTAACACGCATGACACCGGAGATCTGCTCCAGCCGGCGCATGACGGCCTGCAGCTGCTGGCTGTCGGATACATCCACGGCCAGAGAGATCAGAGCGAAGCCGTCGGCGGTGGAGCGGGCGTTGAGAGAGGATACGTGGACCTTGGCGGCGGAGAGGATGGTGGAGATATCCACCAGCAGATTGGGCCGATCCTTGGACACTACCTGCAAATTGGTGCGGTAGGATTCCCGTGTTTTGCCGCCCCAGGAGACCTTGATCCAGCGGCCCACCTCCTCCGGCGGACGGCGGGCGGGGTCGGCGTTGGGGCAGTCCTTCCGGTGGACAGAGACGCCGTAGCCACGGGTGATAAAGCCCACGATCTCGTCGCCGGGGACAGGAGAGCAGCACTTGGAGAACTTCACCAGACAGTTGCTGAGACCCTGCACCACGATGCCCTGCTCGCTGTGTTCCCGGACGGGGACGGCGGGGCGGGTCACCTCCGGCTGGCCCTCCACCGGCACCTCCGCCTGACGCTCTGCCTGATGCTGGTGCAGGATGCGCTGAACATCCTCCCGCAGACGGCCGATGAGCTTCAGGCTGGTGACGCCGCCGTAGCCGATGGCGGCGTACATATCGTCCAGACTCTTGAAGGAGAGCTTTTTCAGGATGACGGGGAGGTTTTCCTCCGCCGTCAGCTCCTTCAGAGTGACGCCGCAGCGCCTCAGCTCCGACTCGAAGGAGGCGCGGCCGTTGACGATGTTCTCGTCCCGGCGCTCCCGCTTGAACCACTGGCGTATCTTGGAGCGGGCGTTGCTGGAGCGGGCGATCTTCACCCAGTCCCGGCTTGGGCCGTGGGCGGACTGGGAGGTGACCACCTCTACGATGTCGCCGTTTTTCAGGCGGGTATCAAAGGGGACCAGACGGCCGTTGACCTTGGCCCCCACCATGTGGTTGCCCACGGCGGAGTGGATGTTATAGGCGAAGTCGATGGGCGTGGCTCCGGCGGGGAGGTTGATGACGTCGCCGCGGGGGGTGAACACGAACACCTCGTCGGCAAACATATCTACCTTCAGGGAGTGGATGAAGTCCTCGGCGTCGGCGCCCTCCTGGTTCTCCAGCAGACGGCGGACCCACTCATAGCGGCCCTCGTCCCCGGCCCCCTGACCGTTCTGCTTATACTTCCAGTGGGCGGCGATGCCGTATTCGGCCACCTCGTGCATCTCACGGGTGCGGATCTGCACCTCGAAGGGGATACCGTTCTGGCCCACCACGGTGGTGTGGAGGCTCTGGTACATATTGGGCTTGGGGGTGCCGATATAGTCCTTGAAGCGGCCCAGAATGGGCTTATACAGGTCGTGGATGATGCCCAGCACATTGTAGCAGTCGGACACCGTGTCCACAATGACCCGGAAGGCGAAGAGGTCGTATACATCGTCCAGAGACTTGTTCTGGGTATACATCTTGCGGTAGATGGAGTAGGGGTGCTTCATGCGCCCGTAGACGTAGCCGTCGATGTGGGCCTCCCGCAGGCGGCGGGTGATCTGGTCGTGGATGGAGGACATGAAGCCGTCATACTGAGCGGCCTTTTCATTCAGAGCCTCCACGATCTCCCGGTAGCTGATGGGGTCCAGATATTTCAGGCTCAGATCCTCCAACTCCCACTTCATCTTCTGCATTCCCAGCCGGTGGGCAATGGGGGCATAGATCTCCATGGTCTCGAAGGACTTCTGCTTCTGCTTCTCCGGGGTCTGGTACTCCATGGTGCGCATATTGTGGAGCCGGTCGGAGATTTTGATGAGGATCACCCGGATATCTTTGCTCATGGCCATGAGCATCTTCCGGAGGTTCTCCATCTGCTCCTCCTCCTTGGAGGTATAGTGGACACGGGTCAGCTTGCTGACGCCCTCCACCAGATCCGCCACCGTGGGAGAGAAGAGCCGGGAGATGTCCTCGTGGGTGGCGGAGGTATCCTCGATGGTGTCGTGGAGCAGGGCCGCCTCGATGGACTCGGAGTCCAGATGCAGCTCCTCCGCCACGATCTGGGCCACCGCCAGCGGGTGGGAGATGAAGGGAGAGCCGTCCTTCCGCATCTGCGGCCCGTGGGCCTTGGCGGCGAACTCGAAGGCGGCCCGGATCTGCTGAAAGTTGGCGCTGGGGTTATAGTGGCGGACGGTGTCCTCCAGCTTGCGGTAGCGCTGCTCCAGATCAGCCCAGACCTCCGGGCGGATCTCCGGCACCAGAGACGCCGGTGCGGTGGTATGCTGGGTATCAGTCATGGTGATCGCCTCCCCGTTTGGGCTGCATGACCTCATGCAGGCCCTGTAAGTAACCGGATTCCTCCAAGCGGACGTGTTTCCCCTGGCCGGTGAGTGTGATGGAAATGGTGTCGCCCTCTTGCCGGAGGGTCAGCAGCTGCCGTTCCCGGAACACCTCCAGACAGAAGGCAGTCCGAAGGAAGGGGTCGGCCCCCTCCAGCCGGGCGGACAGCTCCCGCAGCAGCGGCAGGTAGCAGGCGGTGAGTCCCTCCGGGGGGACGGTGTGCTCCAGCGCCCGCCACAGCTGCACGCACTGGCTGCGGGATGGCAGCAGGTGGATCGCCTCCTTGGGCAGGAGCCGATCGCCCCGCAGACAGCGCTCCAACAGGTGCAGGCACTCATCCTCCCGTGTACTGACGGTGAGGGACGGGCGGATGTCCACCATTTGCAGCTGTACCGTGCGGTTGCCCCGAAATTCGTTGATCTGCAGATAAAAGGCCGCATCCACCCGGCTGCCCGCCGCAACGGGACAGGTGTCGGGGGAGACGGAGAAGAAAATACCGTCGAACTGGCTGCTGCCCTTGCTGAGCCGCAGCTTCAGGTGGCGATTCTGGCCCACGCTCTGCAGCCGCTCCAGCGTGGCGCCCATCAGGCAGAAGAGAGGGCGGTTATTGCCGGCGCCGTAGGGCTCCAGCATCCCCAGAGCCTCCACCTCCGTCAGGGTGACACGGCTGGGACAGGTGAGGGCGGCATCGATCTCCAGACATACCTCCGGCGCTCCGCCACCCTGATACTCCCGCACCAGCTGGTTCATCCGCTGGCGGAAGGCGGGAATATTGGCGACATCGATGGTGAAGCCCGCCGCCAGCTCGTGACCGCCGAAATCCAGCAGGAGGTCGGAGCAGCGCTCCAGAGCGGCGAAAAGGTTGAAGCCGCCCCAACTGCGGCAGGAGCCCTTGCCCACGGTGCCGCTTAAGTGGATCATAAAGCTGGGACAGGCGTATTTTTCCGACAGGCGGGAGGCCACGATGCCCACCACCCCTTGGTGCCACGTGTCGGAGGCCAGCACCAGAGCGCTGCGCTCCTGCGGCGGCAGATGGTCGATCTGTTCCACTGCCTGGGCATAGATGGTCTGCTCCACCGCCTGACGCTCCCGGTTCAGGGCGCACAGCTCACGGGCCAACCGGGCGGCCTCCGCCGGATCCTGACACAGCAGGAGGTCGGCGGCCTTGTCCGCTGCCCCCATGCGGCCGGCGGCGTTGATGCGGGGGGCCAGCACGAAGCCCACCTGCACGGAGGTGATGGCCTTATCCATGAGGCCTGCCTCCTGCAGCAGGGCGTGGAGGCCGATGAAGTCCGACTGGGTGATGCACTCCAAGCCACGGGAGACGATGATGCGGTTCTCCCCGGACATGGGCATCACATCGGCAATGGTGCCGATGGCGGCCAAGGTGCAGTAGCGGGAGAAAAGGGCCTCCTCCCGGCTCTCACCGCCCAGCGCCAGCACCAGCTTCAGCGCCACGCCGCAGCCCGCCAGATAGGGGAAGGGATAGGTGCAGTCCGGCCGGTGGGGGTCCACCACCGCCGCGGCCCGTGGCAGGGTGTCCTTGCACTCGTGGTGATCGGTGATGACCACATCCATGCCCAGAGAGGCGGCGAAGTCCACCTCCTCCACCCCGGTGATGCCGCAGTCCACGGTGATGAGCAGCTCTACCCCCTGTTCATGGAGGGAGCGGATGGCGTCCTGCCCCAGCCCGTAGCCGTCCTCGATGCGGCGAGGAATATAGTGCAGCACATCGACGCCCCGGCTTTTCAGGTAATCCACCAGGATCACCGTGGCGGTGATGCCGTCCACGTCGTAATCCCCGAACACCGCCATGCGGCGACCCTGACTGATGGCCCGGCTGATGCACTCCACCGCCCGGTCCATGTCCTTCATCAGGAAGGGGGAGCAGGTCAGATCCCGGCCCCGCTCCAGAAAGGCGGCGGCCTTCTCCGCTGTGGAGATGCCCCGTGCCGCCAGTACCTGCGACACCAGCTGGGGATAGCCAGCCTCGCCGAGACGGCGGATATCCGCTTCCTCCGCCGGGGCGATATGCCATTTGGAAAACTTCATCTGCCAGCGCTCCCTTCCGCATACTACTATAATCAACTATTATAACAAATCCGCCGGAAAAGGACAAGCAGAAAGTGCGGCCGCAGCGGGCTTTGTTGAGAGTATCATTAAATGCAGAAGAAACCGTTACGGTTTTTCCTGCATTATTTTTTTATCCGAAGGCAGGCGGAAGGAGGTTAAAACATTGAACGGATACAGTTATTTGACGCTGGAACAGCGCCGCGAGATCGAAAGAATGTATGCAGAGGGTGAACGCGTTGTTGACATTGCCGCCCGTCTGAAAAGGAGCGCCGCCGCTATCTACGAAGAGTTGAAGCGCGGCTATACGGGAGAGTTTGACGGCTACGCCCGCCCGAAGTACAGCGCCGATCTTGCACAAGCGACGGTGCAAGAGAATTTCCGACGCAGAGGAAACCGACGCGGCGCGAATTGCTGAAATACGAAAGGAGCTATTCAATATGACACAGTTTAACAACGAGCTTTACGCGGGGTTCTTGCCGGAAGCAGGCGACGCGCGCTTCGAGGGAAAGCGGGGCTTCTATCCTGCAATGACGGCGGAAGAATACAGAGCGCTTCCGCTTCCGATGAAATGTGCAACGTGGGACGCGCGCGTTCAGTATGTGATCTTCGATAGCTATTTCAGAGATTATGAGCTTTCCGGAAAAGTCGAGGTTCACGCCGAAAACGCATTCAAGGCGCTTTTCCGCCACAGCGAAACCGACACGCAGTTATACAGCGTTTGCGCCGTTCGCCTTTTTGACGGAACGCGCATTGCGGCGAAGTGGGTTCAAGACAGCGTTTCGGGCGCATTCCGGATTGTAACGACTTCCGGAAACGTGCTGGGTACGCAAGGCGGCTTTCGCGGACATATCCCCGAAAACTGCAAGAAGCGGGACGACGGGACGTGGGGGCTTTTCCCGCTTGATCGCACGGCAGACCGCAAGCAGATTATACGCGTCGCATTTTGACGCGGGAAAGGAGCTATTCACTATGAGCGACAGAAGAACAGCGTTTGACGCTATCACGAAGGACAAGCCCACGCTGGCGGGCTTCCTTCGTTCCCTTCCTTGCATTGAAGCGCCGTGGGACGCGGCTTTTCAGAAGCGTTATTGCTCTTCCTGCACGGCGGAGAATTGCGACGCTTGCGCGAATGAGCAGTTCCGGAACAATCCGGAATGGTGGCTTTCCCTTCCGGCGGCGGAGGTGGAACAATGACGGCGGATCGGGCGCGCGGAGCGCTTGCCGTCCTGCAAGACGCGGACGGGAAGTTTATTTGCGAAGTGCCTTGCGGTTACATAGTCGAGCAGAAAGCCCGCGCACACAAGCCCCGGCGGATACAGGCACAACGACGGCGGCGGGCAATGCTTCGCCGTCGCGTCGCCCTTACGGTTGCATTGCTGACCGTTGCCGCCCTTCTTGCGGCGCTTATGCCGTGGAGCGGGAGCGGTGCGGCGGACAAGCCGAAGGACACGACCGCCGGAACGCTTGAAGAGGTACACCAGCCGACCGCCGTTCTTCTTCCTTCGAGCGGGACGGTGGCGGAATATGTGCCGAACGTGGCGGAGGTTGAAGCCCTTGCAAAGCTGATCTACGGCGAAGCGGGGATCGTTCCTTCTATGACGGAGCAAGCGGCGGTTGTATGGTGCGTTCTGAACCGCGTTGACGATCCGCGCTTCCCCGACACGGTGCTGGAGGTTATCGAAGCGCCCTATCAGTTCAGCGGCTACGATCCCGAATATCCCGTGAAAGAGGAATTCGCCCTTCTTGCGGCGGATGTGCTGACACGATACCGCGCGGAGCGGGACGGCGAAGAAAACGTCGGGCGGGTGCTTCCGGCGGAATACTGCTTCTTCACGGGCGACGGGCGGCGCAATCACTTCACGACGGAATGGAAAAGTACGGATTGCTTCGGCTGGACGCTTGAAAGCCCGTACACAGATTGAAAGGAGCGACACACATGAAGGACAACAAAAGCGGCTGGCAGTTCCCGAAGGCGCTTGAAATTATCAAGTGCAAGGAAGGCAACAAAGAGTTTATGAAGGAGCGTCCGGCGCGTCGCCCGTTCGGAAACACCGTGCTTATTTGCGAATACCCGATCGACGACACGGCGGCGGAAGAGCCGAACGCGAAGTTGATTACATGGCGGCTTGCGAAGCGCGCCGCGCGGGACTTCTTGCGCGTTTCCTTTATGCCTTCGGCTATCGTATCGGCGGCGACGCATGGCGGGAAAACCGCCGTCCGCGTCTACGGTAAATATTAAATCACACGAAAGGAGCTATTCAATTATGTTCAGCAAGAAAAAGACAGAATGCCGCGTTTGCGGCTATCGCTTCACACCGGAGCGGGAAAACATCTACACGGCGGAAGAACCGCGTTCTATGGCGGATATGCTGACGAAAGCGCCGACGCGCTTTTCGGCGGTTGATTGCCCGATTTGCGGTTGCCAAATTGCGCTGGCGATCCGCGTTCCCCGCGTTGACATTTCGGACAATGCGGAACGGCACGACGCGGACGCAGAGGAAACGGAGGGCGGCGAAGATGAAGATTAAAAGTATCGCCGCTATCTGCAAGAAGAACAAGAATATTGCGATCTTCGAGCGGTACAGCGACGACGGCGACATATTAACGCAGTACATCGGCGACGGATCGGCGGTTTATCCGGTTGTCGGGCTTCCCCAGCTTGACAAAGAAAGCCTTTTAACGATCTTCGACGTTCCGGAGAAAGACCGCGATAATTACTTCGTGAAAACGCTGGGCGTTCCGGCGGGTATCAGTTTCGAGGACACAGACGAAACGGAAAGGCACGTCGAGCGGGAAGGAATTTCGATCATCTATTCCGGACGAACCTTGAAGCCGATCCGCACAACGCGCGGGCTGGTATTCATCGAAAACCGCTATCTTGCGCCCGTTGCTGACGTGCTGGACGTGCTGGAGCTTTACGAACGCCGCACGGCGGAGGGAGCGCCCTACATCGTCGCGAAGGCGGGCTTCCTGCTTCAAGCGGTGATTATGCCCTATGACGTTATCAACCAGCAGTTCGTGGAGAGCTTGCAGGATTTAACGCGGGAATGCGAATTTTCCCTTTCCGAGAAGGAACGCAGAGAGCGCGAAGCCCGCGACCATTTCACGGCGACAGAGCCGGAACAATTCGCCTTGAATGTTGATCCGAACACGGGCGAGATTGTAGAAGGAAGCGAGGTGGCGGACAATGCCTAAAATGACGGTACGCGTTATTCTGAAAAGCGGCGTTGAATTCTCTATCAAGTGCGACAAATTCACACTTACGCGAAACGGCTTTCAACAGGTAACGGGCTACAACATCGAAGGGATCACGGAGAACCAGCCCGTTTATTTGGACTTTGAGCAGGTGGCGGCGGTTGTCCGCGTCTTTTCCGACGAAAAGGAGGTGGCGCACGATGAACAAGGCGCTTCTATCCTCTAAAAATATGTGCTGGTGTACGCCGCAAGACTTCTTCGACAAGCTGAACGCCGAATTCGGCTTCGTGCTTGATCCGGCGGCGACCGACAAGACGGCGAAATGCTCTTTGTATTACACGCCGGAAACGGACGGGCTTTCACAAAGCTGGGATCGCGGCGGCGCGGTATTCTGCAATCCGCCTTACGGACGCGAGATCGGCAAGTGGGTTCAAAAGGCTTTCGAGGAAGCGCGGGGGGGGTATCCGATTGTTTTACTTATCCCAGCGCGGACAGACACAGCATATTTTCACGATTACATTTACGGGAAAGCGGAAATCCGCTTCGTGCGCGGGCGGCTACGGTTCACGGACGACGACGGGAACGCCGCCGATCCCGCGCCCTTCCCTTCAATGGTAGTTATCTATAACGGGGAGCGGGTGAAGGAATGAGCGACAAAAAGAAATGTCCGTTTTGCGAAGCGATCGCGCTTCAACGGTTCATTGAAGAACACCATAGCAAGCCCGCAGGGTTCGGAATGGCTTTATCCGCTGCGCTTGTTTCCTACGCAGTAGTAAACGGGCGTAAATGCGGACGGACAACGGATTACATGAAGGACGGCAAGGGCTACCCGCTCAATTATTGCCCTTCGTGCGGAAAGCGGGTGAAAAATGAGTAACAGACAGGAAAAGCCGCCCTTGAAGTGCTTGCTGGGCATTGATCCGGAGAAGGCGCAGAAATGCAAGCCTTCGGAATGCGCTTCTTGCGGCTGGGAAGCGGCAGAAGCCGCACGGCGGCGGGAGTACGTGAAGGAACACGGCTTGACGCTATGCGCCGACGGCTTCCGGCGGCTGATTATCAAGAAGGAGAACGACATGGCGACACCATACAAGGAATGCCCGCATTGCGGCGCACATCTTGACAGCGGCGAAAAATGCGATTGCCGCGCGGCGGAAGCCGACGGCAACGCCGAAAAAGAATTGAAAGAGAGGACAAAGGACAATGACAATTAACGAGTTCGCGGCAGAGGTTCACAAGAACGCCGTTGACCACGGATGGTGGGAAGGCGAAAGAACGTTTCCGGAGATCGTGGCGCTCATTCATTCGGAGGTATCCGAAGCGCTGGAGGAATACCGCGACGGGAAACCGCTTCTTTATTTCCCCTGCAACGCTGGCGGCGTTTGTTGCGAAGAGGACGGAAGCGCGCATTGCGGAAGCCGCCCTTACGATCCGGAAAATCCGAACGCCCGTTGTTCCGCGCAGAGCAAAAAGCCCGAAGGGATCGCGGCGGAGCTTGCCGACGTGATTATTCGCGTTCTTGATTATTGCGCGTATGCCGGAATTGACATTGAAAACGTGCTGGAGGTAAAGCACGAATACAACAAAAGCCGCCCGTATCGGCACGGCGGCAAGAAGTGTTAATCATGGCGGAGCGGGAAAACTGCCTTCCGTATTATATCGCGGGTGAGTTTGAAGGTATCGCCGTACTGGAAGCCGCGACAAGCGGGCTTCAAAGTGCCGAAGTATCAAACATGGAAAGCGCCATCGAATATCTGCACCGGAAGCAGAACGGCGGCGGGGGTTCTTGGTGGTACAAGCATATTCAACGAGCGGGCGCAGACAGCGCCGCAGGAAAGGAGCTATTCAATATGAAAGAGAACAAACACGGCTTCGAGCCGAAACAGGAATTCACAATGGGCGGGATCGCTTGGACGGTCATTCAGACGGGCGCGGATTGGGTGAAGTGTATTGCTTCCGATTGCGTCGAGGAACGCGCCTTCGATGAAGAGAACAAGAACGACTTTGCCGCTTCTTCCCTTCGTGCCTATCTGAACGGCGAATTCTTGCGCCGTCTGATTAAGGCGGGCGCGCCGGAAGAAATGTTCGAGTATTTCAACATCGACTTGACCGCCGACGACGGCTTGAAGAATTACGGCGGCGATCGCGTCCGGATCGGGCTTATCACTTGCGAGGAATACCGCCTTTTGCGCGGCAACATTCCGGCGCTTCCGGATCGTTGGTGGTGGACGGCTACACCGGACAGCCCGATAAATTCTTTCGTCCGCTGCGTCAGTTCGGACGGCTCTTTGGGCGACGGCAGCGCGTTCTACGGCTACGGTGGCGTTCGCCCGCTTTGCAATCTCAAATCTGAAATCTTGGTATCGTACTTAAACGGCGAGAACGCAGAGGAACAGAAGAAGCGCGCCGAAGCCGTCGATATGATGAAGCATATTGCCGCCGCGTGGGACATCGACGCGGAAGAGGTTTTCGGGAGGGCTGACGAATGACAATGTATCAATTCATGGTGAACGCCTTTTATATGCTTTGCGGCGTTGCTTGCGTCGCCGCTTCCGTTGTGATCGTCTACATCGTTTTGAACGTGCTTTTCAGAGCGCTTCGGAGGGGCGGCGGGAACAATGGCAGATATTAAGATCGACGAAGAATTGCTTTTGCGCGCAGGGCTGGGGATCGGCTACGCGTTCGCGCCATTCTTTCGGGGCATTTTAGAAGGCGTTGAAGATTACACGATCGAACAGGCGGCACGGGAAATGCAGGAAGAACACGACGCGCAGGAAGCCGAAGAGGGCTTGAAACGTCCGGTTGAAAAAACGCTGATCGGCGATTGCCGGAAGTGCTGGTGCGATCAATGCGCGAAGCTGGAACAATGCGTTCACTTGCGCGAAGGCGCGCTTCCGGACGGGGTACGCCCGTTCCCTTGCGTCGGGTGCGCGGACGGAATGCGCTTCAAGCCTTGTGAAGAAGAACGGTGCGCCGACTTCGAGCAGGGCGCAGGATTTAATAACGGCTGACAAAACAAAAAAAGAGAACGTCCGGTTGCGACGTTCCGGACGTTCTCTTTTCCTCTTACATAGCTGTAAAAGGAGCTATTCAATACTGAAATTATAGCATTTTACGGCGCTTTTGTCAAGGAAGGGCGGCGGGATTATGCAGAGGGTTAAAAGACGTATTTTTTCGGGCGTTGTATGTGAACAAGAGGTTTACACCGTATCCGATCGAGCGAACATCAAAAAAGCTGAACCGCGACCGCGCTTCAAGGACGACGAAGAGCGCGCGCAACACCGGATCGGCATATCAAAGCGGAAACACCAGCGGCTGGTTAATGAAAACTTTTCGCCGCTTTCCTTATATAGTACGCTGACGTTCGACGACGACAGCGAAGTTCATACATTCAGCGAAGCGCGCAGAATACGCGACAATTACTTCCGGCGGCTTCAAAGGGCTTGTCCCGACGCGAAGATCATTATTTACATGGGGCGCGGCAAGTCTACGAACCGAATTCATTTTCACATGATTTCGGACGGCATACCGGAAGAAACGATCAGCGGCAAGTGGAACGACGGATCAGTAATCCATATTCGGCACTTGCGCGAACACAATTATTATAACGGCGTTGACTACGGGCAGGATTACACAGGGCTTGCGGATTACCTCTTCAACCATTGGACACCGGAACAGGGCGGACACCGTTGGAAGGCGACGCGCAATCTTCGCCAGCCGGAGAAGGAAGCGCCGACGCTTGCACTTCGGACGTATACGGAAAAGAAAGCACCAATCGCGCCGAAGGGTTACAAGCTGGTGGAAGCCCGCGCGACGAAGTGGGGCTACATATATTATAAATATGTACGCGAACCGGAGAAACCGAAACGCCGGAAGAAACGCGAATAGCGGGAACGCCCGAAGGGGCGCAATAAAAAGCCTTGTAAATGTGTAAAGTTTTACGACCAGCGCTTTCCCTTCCGAAAGATTGATTTTATTTATTCCCCGTCGCCCGCTTTTCAGAGATCACGAACGCGCGCATTGTCAAGGGTGCGAAGCACGGCGAAGCCGCTTGCCCTTGATAATGAAAGCGCGGGAGTGATAAAAGCGGGAAGGCGGCGGGGATATAAAATCAATCGTGAAGGATCGGTTCAGAAAACGGATCGAGGAAGCCCGCCGGATCGCCGATAGATTTATTCCTTTAAGCCCGTTCCCCCCAGCGGGGGGCGGAGGGGGGAGAAAAAGAAAGAAGGTGAACAACGTATGCTTGAATTGAACAAGCTGTATAACATGGACTGTATGCAGGGAATGAAAGAGTTTCCGGACGGCTTCTTCGATCTTGCGATCGTTGATCCGCCTTACGGTATCGGCATAGACGGACAGAAGAAGCGCGTATGCGGCAATCCGAAGCATAACCGGAAAGAGCATATCCGGAAAAGCTGGGACAAGACTATTCCCCCGCCCGAATACTTCCGCGAATTGGAACGCGTTTCAAAAGCACAAGTGATATGGGGCGGAAATTACTTCGTTCCGTATCTTGAACAAGGACATAAAGGCTGGCTTGTATGGGACAAGGGGCAACACGGCTTGACAATGAGCGATTGCGAATTAGCGTATACCAGCTTCGACACGCCGACGCGCGTTTTCGTATGCAATCGCGTTGAATTGCTGAACGACGGGACAATTCACCCGACGCAAAAGCCCGTGAAACTGTATTCGTGGGTTCTTTCCCTCTTCGCCCGAAAAGGTATGAAGATATTGGACACACACGCCGGAAGCGGAAGTTCCTTGATCGCTTACTATCGTCAAGGCGGGCTTGATTTCGTCGGCTTTGAGATTGACGAAGATTATTGCCGCGCGGCAAATGAACGGCTGGAACAAGAGCAAGCACAAATCCGGCTTTTCGATCTCTTGGAGCAGGAAGAACGGAAAGCGCAAGCAACGCTTTTTACGAAATGAAGGGAGGAAACACAATGCAGGAAAAAAGGACGCTATATCTTGCCGGAAAGATCACGGGCGATCCGTATTATTTCACGAAGTTTTACAACGCGCAAAAGAAGCTGGAGGAAGGTGGCTTCATCGTCGTAAATCCGGCGCTTCTTCCGGCGGAGGGCTTCACGTGGGAAGCCTATATGCGTATGTCCGGCGCTATGCTTGCAGAGTGCGCCGAAGTCTGTTTTCTTCCGGACTGGAAAGAGAGCAAAGGCGCGAAATATGAATTCGGCGAAGCAATGGCGCAGAACAAGCCGTTTTTCTTCTTCGCTGATTGGGAACGGGAGGGATCACAGAATGCAGAAAAATAAAATGCCCGTTCCGACAGAAGCGCAAGAGCAAATGACACTGTTTTCGTGGGCGGCTATGCAAAGCGGGAAATATCCCGAATTGAATTTGCTTTATCACGTCCCGAACGGCGGGAGCAGACACAAGGCGGAAGCGGGACGGCTTCGGGCGGAGGGCGTGAAAGCGGGCGTTCCCGATCTATGCTTGCCAGTCGCGCGCGGGCAATATCACGGGCTTTACATAGAGCTTAAACGGCAACGCGGCGGCAGGACAAGCGATCATCAATCGGAGTGGCTGGACGCTCTTTCGGCGCAGGGCTACAAAGCCGCGCTTTGCTACGGCTGGGAACAGGCGGCGGGAACAATTATCGAATATCTAACCGGAGGTGGCACACATGACTAAAAAGCAAACAGAGCTTTCCGAAGAGTTGCGGGAAGCCGTATTTGAAGCCGCGCGCGCAGGGGCGGCGGAAGCATACACACAGAACACGGGGTACGTAAATTACTTCAAGGCAATGGAAACATTGCTGTATAACTACAAGAAGCTGGCGGCGCTTGTAGCCGATGAAGAAGCGTATTGCGAAGTTGAGTATCACGCGGGACGAAAAACGTTTTCAACGACACCACAGGCAAAAGGCTTTATTCAGCGCAAGACGGAAGCGGAGATCGTCGAGGAAATGCGAGAGGAAAAACAAAAGCAGTTCAAAGAAACGAAATCCGGCTTTGACAGCTTGACACGCGCTATTTCTCTTTTCGAGGGGCATAAAGAATTCGTTGTGATCCGGCTTTACTATTTCGGCGAGGACATCAACGGCAATCCGCGAGAGGGCGGAACGGCGACGTGGGAAGAGATCGCGGAAGAGCTTTCCGACGCGGGCATTCTCAAAGAGATAAAGACGGCGCGCCGCTGGCGGAACAAGATCGTCAATGATATGGCGGTATGCGTATTCGGCATTCCGGCGGCGGTATCAGCGGCGACATACCGGAAAGCCGTTGACAAATGACCAAAACGCGACCAAACAATGCACCTTGTCCGCGACGCTTACGCGTGATATAATAATTACGCTGAATTATTGCGAATTGAATAGCGCGGGATAAAGCCTTTTGCGTGATACGCGGAAGGCTTTTTCTTTTGCTCTTTTGCACAGACTTTTCCACAGGAAGGAGGATAACCGCATGAAGCCGTGGGCGGAAAGGTTCTACAATTCGGACGCTTGGCGTTCATGCCGCGACAGCTTCTTGACGTCGAAGGGCTACTTGTGCGAACGCTGTTCAACGCCGGACGATCCAGTAACCGCGAAGATCGCACATCACAAAACATACTTGACGAAGCAGAATATCAACGATCCATACATAACGCTTTCATGGGATAATCTCGAAGCGCTTTGTCAAGATTGCCACAACAAAGAACACCACCGGAACGACAAGAAAAAACGGTACGCATTCGACGAAGCGGGAAACCTCATATCCCCCCCTATTCGCTCAAAGTTTAGGGAGGGTTCGACACCGAGGGCGGGAGATTAAAAATACTCCGCAGGCGCGCGCATAACGGGTGTACGCGTTTAAGGGGGTGTGGGTTGACCGGAAAAGGGGGTGATATTTATGGCGACAAAGAAGGACTTGACGAAAGAAGAAAAGATCAAGCGGGAGTTTTCCCGATTGAAGCGCATTTTCAAAGACTTGGATAAAAACAAGTTGCAGACCGTCGAAAGCCTTATCAAGAACGCGGCGTTCATGGCGGTATCCCTTGAAGAATTGCAAGAGATCATCAACGAAGAGGGCTACACCGTCGAATACCAAAACGGCGCAAATCAGAGCGGGACGAAGCAAAGCGACGCGGTGAAAACACATATCGCCATGACAAAAAATCACGCCGCAATTATCAAACAGCTTTGCGATCTTGTACCGCCGGAGAAGAAAAAGGAAAGCCGTTTACAGGCGTTACGGGACGAATAAAAATGCCCTTTTCAAATTACATTTACGAGTATTACGACGGCATTTCTTCCGGAAATATAACCGTCGGCAAGTGGGTTCGCCTTCTGTATGAATACATCGTGAAGGGGCTTCAAGAAGGGCTTTTCACCTTCAACGCGAAGAAGGCAAACAAGGCAATTCGGTTCATCGAAAACTTTTGCCATCATTGCGAAGGGCGCACAGACCTTTTGAAGCTGGAGTTGTGGCAGAAAGCCGCCGTTTCCGTTATGTTCGGGATCGTCGAAGAGGACGGAACGCGCGTCTTTCGTGAAGTGTTTATTGTGATCGGGCGCAAGAACGGCAAAACGCTTTTTGCGTCCGCCGTCATTGCTTATATGGCGTATCTTGACGGCGAATACGGCGCGAAAATATATTGCCTTGCACCGAAGCTGGAGCAAGCAAACATCGTTTACGATAACTTCTATCAGATGATTAAAAAAGAACCGGAGCTTTCCGACCTATCGAAGAAGCGCCGTTCCGATATTTACATCGAAGAAAGCAATACCGCGATCAAGCCGCTTGCGTTCAACGCGAAGAAATCCGACGGCTTCAATCCGCATTTAGTCGTGAACGATGAAGTCGCGTCGTGGCGCGGCGACGGCGGCTTGAAGCAGTACGAAGTTATGAAATCCGCGCTTGGCGCGCGCCGCCAGCCGATGATCCTTTCAATCTCAACGGCGGGTTACGAAAACGACGGTATCTTCGACGAATTGATGAAGAGATCGACCGCGTTTTTGAAGGGAGGAAGCAAGGAACGCCGCCTTCTTCCCCTGCTTTACATGATCGACGACGTGGAGAAATGGAACGACCTTGAAGAGCTTAAAAAAGCAAATCCGAATATGGGCGTTTCCGTTTCGCCGGACTTCTTCAAAGAGGAAATCGCCGTCGCCGAAATGAGTATGTCGAAGCGGGCTGAATTCCTTACGAAGTATTGCAATATCAAGCAGAATTCTTCCGTCGCGTGGCTTGATTACGTCGTCGTTGACGGCGCAGGAATTCACGCGAAGCTGGAGGATTTCAAGGACAGCTACGCCGTGGGCGGCATAGACCTTTCGCAAACAACAGACTTGACCGCCGCTTCCGTCGTGATCGAGCGGGACGGCGTTCTATATGCCTTCGCACAATTCTTTATGCCCGCGAACCGCCTTGAAACGGCGCAAGCGATCGACGGCGTACCGTATGACATCTTCGTAAAGCAAGGGATCGTCAAGCTATCCGGCGAAAACCACGTCGATTATCGCGACGTTTACGAATGGTTTTCTATGCTTCGGGATCAGTACGGAATATATATCTTGAAGATCGGGTACGACCGCTATTCCGCGCAATATCTGATCGACGACTTGAAGAACGCGGGCTGGCAGACGGACGACGTATGGCAGGGTGAAAACCTTGCGCCCGTGATCCGCGAGTTTGAAGGCGTTATCAAGGACGGCAATTTCAAAATTGCCGACAATAACTTGTTGAAGGCGCACTTCCTCAACGTCGCATTGAAGCACAACATGGAAACGCGGAAGTTCCGTCCCGTGAAGATCGAACAGCGGGCGCGAATTGACGGCTTCGTTTCCGTGATCGACGCGCTGACCGTGCGGCAGAAATATTATAACGAAATCGGCGAAATGCTCAAAAATGCGGGGTGATAAAAACATGGGAGTTTTTGAAACTATCTTCCGGAAGCCGAAAGCCGACTTGAAGGCGGAAGGCTATTTCAAAATGCTAAACGGGTACACACCCGTTTTCAGCAACGCGCCGGAAAGTATTTACGAAATGGAGCTTACGCGCGCGGCGATACATTCGTTCGCGTCCTTCGCTTCAAAGCTGAAACCGGAGATCAGCGGCACGGCGCAAAAGAACCTTGAACGGACGTTACAGTTCAAGCCTAATCCGTTCATGGATACATCGAAGTTCATTTACAGGATCGCGACGATCCTTTCGGTGAATAATACTTGCTTCATTGTTCCGATCGAAGATGAATTCGGCGGGCTGATCGGGTATTATCCCCTGCTTCCTCAACGGTGCGAAGTTGTCGAGTACAACGGCGCGCCGTTTTTGCGTTATACGTTCGGGAGCGGGCAGAAAGCCGCGATCGAATTTGAACGCGTCGGCGTAATGACGCAGTTTCAGTATACCGACGATTTCTTCGGAGAGAGTAACGCCGCGCTTCGCCCTACAATGCAGTTGATCCATACACAAAATCAAGGCATTATCAACGGCGTTAAAAATTCGGCTTCTATTCGCTTCTTGGCGAAGGTTGCAAATATGTTGAAGCCGGAGGACATCACGAAGGAGCGCAAGCGCTTCACGGCGGATAACCTTTCGGCGGAAAATCAATCGGGAATGGTGATCTACGACGCGAAGTTTGCTGACGTGAAGCCGATCGAAAGCAAGCCGTTCACGGTCAACGCCGCGCAGATGGCGCAGATCAACGAAAACGTGTTTAACTACTTCGGCACGAATGCGGGCATTCTGCAAAACAAATACACGGAGGACGAATGGAACGCGTATTACGAAGGCAAGATCGAACCTTTCGCGATCCAGCTTTCGCTTGTTATGTCGAATATGACGTACACGGCGCGGGAATTGTCCTTCGGGAACGCGATCACGTTTACCGCGAACCGCTTACAATACGCAAGCAATCAAACGAAGCTGAATATCAGCACACAGTTATTTGACCGCGGCTTGCTGAACCGCAACGGCGTTATGGACGTTTGGAACATGGCGCACGTTGAGGGCGGCGAGAAATATTATATCCGCAAGGAATACGCGGAAGTTTCAGAATTGGGAAAGGAGGTTACACCAAATGCCAAAAAAGACGGATCGGGAGTACCGAACAATGATCCAGCCGCTATTGATCCCGACGGCGGCGGAGAAGCGAATTGATACGGATTTCTACGTGGAGGGCTACGCAACAACGTTCGACAAGCCCTATTTGCTGTATGAGTGGGACGGGAACAAATATTACGAACGGATCGACCGGAACGCCCTTGCGGGTGCGGATATGTCCGACGTAATCATGCAGTATAACCACGAAGGAAAGGTGCTTGCCCGCCTTTCCAACGGGACGCTGGGCGTTGAAGCTAACGATAACGGGCTTTTCACGTTCGCGGACTTGTCGAAATCGCGCGCGGCACAAGATATGTTCGAGGAAATCAAGAACGGACTTGTTACGAAAATGTCGTGGGCTTTCCGCGTATCGGAAGATAGCTACGACCGCGACACACGCACACGCACGATCTTGAAAATTGCGAAGGTTTACGACGTTTCGGCGGTATCCATTCCGGCGAACGCCGATACCGATATTTCGGCACGATCCTATTTCGACGGAGTGATCGAAAGGGAACAGCAGGAGCGGCTGGAACGCCGGAAGAAACTTTTGAAAATCAAACTAATGACGGAGGTTTAACACAATGAGAATTAAAGAAATCGAAGCCCGCCTTGCGGCTATCAAGCAGGAGATCGAACAGCGCGGCGACGCTATGACCGCCGCAGAGATTGACGCGCTGGAGCAGGAAACCACACAGCTTACCGAAGAGCGCGCCGGACTGATTGCCGCCGCCGAGAAGCGCAACGGCATTCTTGACAATATCGCGAAGGGCGCGGGCATTGTTTCCCGTTCCTTCCAGCAGAACAACGGCGACGACAACGCCGCGCCCGATGATCCCTTCGGTACGCCCGAATATCGTTCCGCGTGGCTGAAAAACATTCGCCGCCTTCCGCTGAACGACGCAGAGAAGCGCGCATTCAGCAACGCCAGCGGCGCGGGTGCGGAGGTTATCCCGACGCAGACCGCGAACGAGATTATCAGCAAGGTAAAGACGCTTGCGCCTATGCTGAATGAAGTTACCCTTCTGCACGTCAAGGGCGCTGTAAAGTTCGCGATCGAAGGCACGAACAACGCCGCCGCGATCCACACCGAGAACGCAAGCATTACCGCCGCCGCTGACACGCTGACCACCGTTTCCCTTTCCGGTTATGAGATCGTCAAGCTGGTTCAGATTTCCGATACTGTAATGACTATGAGCATTGCCGCGTTTGAAAGCTGGATCGTCAATATGCTGGCGGAAGCTATCGCCCGCAAAGTCGAAGATTTGCTTATCAACGGCACGGGTTCTTCCCAGCCGAAGGGCATTGAAAACGCGAACACTTGGGGCGCGTCCAACAGCGTTACCGTTGCAAAGACGGGCGCGCTTACCGCCGCAAACGTGCAGACGTTGATCGGGCTTCTGCCTTCCGGCTATGACCGTAACGGCAAGTTCGTTATGAACAAGAAAACCTTGTTCACCGACTTTATGCCGTTGCAGGACAACAGCAAGAACCACATTGTAACCGTTCAGAACAACGCGTACTTCGTGTACGGCTATCCCGTTCTTCTGTCCGATTACGTCGCGGATCACGAAGCCTTCTTGGGCGACTTCAAGAAGGTTTGCGCGAACCTTGCCGAAAATATCGGCGTGAAGAGCGCCTACGACATCGACACGAACAGCTACAAATATAGCGGTATCGCGATCTTCGATTGCGCGCCCGCTATCGGCGAAGCCATCGTGAAGCTGGTCAAGGCGACCGCCTAAAGCGGGAGGGCTGACAAATGCTTGACAAGGTAAAGCTGGCGTTGCGGTTGAGCGGGACGGCGCTTGACGGCGAAGTTTCCGATCTCATAAACGCGGCGATCGCTGATCTTCGCCTTGTCGGTATCAACATTCCGGCGGAAGCGGGATCGTCCAGTAAAACGCTGGGCGATCCCCTTCTTGATCGGGCGGTTGTGCTTTATGCAAAGGCGGAATTCGGCTTCAATGACGACGCGGAGCGTTACCGCAACGCATACGATTATTTGAAGTGCGCCTTGTCGCTGACCGCTGATTACACCGAAGAAAGCGAGGGCAAATAAATGAGATGGGGCGAACAAATAACATTGGTTGCCTTGTCTGAACCTTCGCCGCGCACGAACGAACACGGCTTCCCCGTCGCCCGCACAGAAACCGCGACAACGGTTTTCGCTGACAAGAAATCCGTGGGCTTTTCGGAGTTCTACAAGGCGCAACAGGCGGGCTATACGACGGAATTAAAATTCGACGTGCATTCCTTCGAGTATGAGGAACAGCAGATCGTGGAATATCCCGTTTCGAGCGGGAAACGGTATCGCGTCCTTCGGACGTACACGCACGGGAACGGAGAATTTACAGAGTTGACGCTGGTTAATCTTCCGGAAGCGGAAGGGGGCGGCAACAATGGCGAAGTTTAACGTTGTCGGGCTGGACGACGTACAAGAAGCAATGCTTCGGCAAGACGCGATCGTTGAAGAAGCCGTGCCGGAAATGCTCAAAGCGGGTGGCGCAGTAATGCAGAAGGCACAGCAAGAAGAGATCAAGACAAGGTTCAACAGCAGACGAAGCACGGGGGCGCTTCTTGCGTCCATCAAAGTATCCGCCGTGAAAGAGATTGACGGCGGAAAACGGGTTGAAATCTATCCGAACGGAAAGGACAAGCACGGAGTACGCAACGCGGAAAAAGGCTTCGTCCTTAATTACGGGCGTTCAAATATGCCCGCGCGCCCGTGGTTCACGGCGGCGAATGAAAAGGCGGCGGACGACGTTGTTTCGGAAATGCGCCGCGTATGGGAGGAAAAGCAAAATGAAGAACGTTGACAGCTTGTTAAAAGCGGAGCTTGAAAAGCTGGGCGTTCCCGTCGAACGCCTTAAATACGGCGGGAAGGCGGCTTGCTTTATCGTCTATCAGCTTGTCGTGGGGCGCGACACGTTCTTTTCAGACGATGAAGAGGGCGCGCAGGAATTCACGTATCAAGTACACGTCTATTCAAAAACGGATTACATCGACATTCTTCAACGCTTGAAAACAGCATTGAAGGCGGCGGGGTTCTACGCGATCACGATAGACGCGGAAACATACGAACAGGACACGGGATATTACCACGTTCCCGTTGAAATCAAGTATATGGAGGTATGACACATGGCAACAATCGGTTTGCGCGATCTTTACCGCGCACCCATCACGATCGGCACGTCCGGCGCGGAGGAATACGGAACGCCCGTGCGTATGGCGAAAGCTATTTCGGCGGAGCTTTCCGTTGAAGTCGCCGAAGCGATCCTTTACGCCGACGACGGCGCGGACGAAGTTGTAAAAGAATTCGTATCCGGAGAAATCACGCTGAACGTGAACGATCTTCTTCCGGCTGATCTTGCCGCCCTGCTTGGACAGAAGCAGGACACGGACAAGGTTGTTTACGGTTCTGACAGCGACGAAGCGCCCTATACCGCAATCGGCTTCCGCGCGAAGAAGGCGGGCGGAACGTACAAGTACATTTGGCTTTACAAGGTCAAATTCGCGATCCCCGATGAAAACTACACCACGAAGGGCGACAGTATCGAATTTACTACGCCGGAGATCGTCGGACAGTTTATCAAGCGTTCCGACGGATTGTGGAAGGCTGAACACGTCGCAGAGCCTACGAACAGCGTGGCGACGGCTTGGTTCACTTCCGTTCGTGAGCCTAACAACGCGGGCGGTTAATCGAATATCGAAAGGAGGAACGGCGGGAAGTCTGAAAAGGCTTCCCGCCTTATTCTGCTATGAGCGCAATTAAAGACGGACGTTTCCCGATCATGCTGGACAAGGAAAGACACCTTCTTTTCAGTCTGAACGCGATCGACGAAATGCAGGACAAATTCGGCGGCTTCGATCGCCTTGATACCGTGCTTTCCGGCAAGGACAGCATTAAAAATCTTCGCTGGCTTCTGACCGTGCTTTTGAATGAGGGCGCGGCGGACGGCGAAGAACCGCTTACCGAAAAACAGGTGGGCAAGCTCATTCATACGGGCAATTTCGCCGACGTGAAAGCGGCGATCTTCAAATCCTTTTCTATGGGCAACAACGGAACGCCCGAACCGCCCGAACGGGACGAAGAGGAAGAGGACGACGAAGAGGACATCGAAAAAAACGCAACAGCGGGCAAGGAATAATCGACCTTGCCCGCCTTCTTTATATCGGCGTAACGCTTCTTCGCTGGAGCGAAGCCGAAGTATGGCGCATGACACCGTATAAAATTTTGACGCTTTTCAAAATTCATCGTGAATTCAATCCGGATCGTTTCAAGCCCGTTCCGAAAGAAGTTGATATTGACGACGTGCTGGGAGGGATATAAATGGCGAAAGAAGAGCAGATCAAAACATCAATCGACCTTACAGGCGAAAAAGAGTATCGCGCCGCTTGCACTAACATAAATTCTTCCCTTCGCGAAATCGGATCGGAAATGAAGCTGACGACGGCGGAATTCGCCGACAACGCAGACAGCGTGGAAGCGCTGACCGCGAAACAGAAGCTATTACAAAAGCAGTTCGACGAACAGGCGAAGAAGGCAGAAGCGGCGGAAAAGGCATTGAAGAAAATGCGCGATAACGGTATCGAACCGACAAATCCCGCATATCAGAAAATGCAAACAAATCTGAACAACACCAAAGCCGACATGGTGAAAATTCAAAAGGAAATCGACGACACTTCTAAAAAGCTGAAAAGCTCAAAGGTGGATTGGGAGAGCGTCGGCGAAACCGTCGGCAAAGCAGGAAAGGCGATCGGCGCAGCTTGCGCGGCTATGGGTGCGGCGATTGCGGCGGCGGGTGCGGCATTCTTCGGGCTTGCCGAAGAAACACGCGAAGCCCGCGAAAACATGGGTAAACTTGAAACCAGCTTCACGACGGCGGGACATTCGGCAGAGGACGCGAAAAACACCTATACGGAGTTGTACGGCGTTCTTGGCGACGACGGACAGGCAACAGAAGCCGCCGCCCACCTTGCGAAGCTGACTACGAACGAAAAAGAGCTTTCGGACTGGACAAACATTTGCACGGGTGTTTACGCGACATTCGGCGACAGCTTGCCGATTGAAGGCTTGACCGAAGCCGCGAACGAAACGGCAAAGACGGGATCAATCACGGGCAATCTTGCCGACGCGCTGAATTGGGCGGGCGTTTCCGAAGATGATTTTCAAGCCAGCCTTGACGCTTGCACATCGGAGCAGGAGCGGCAAGCCCTTATCACGTCCACGTTGAACGGGCTTTATTCCGAAGCGGCGGACAAGTACAGAGAGGTAAACGGCGACATTATCGACGCGCAGAAGGCAACAGCAAATCTGAACAGCGCTATGGCGGCGCTGGGCGCGATTGCTGAACCGATCATTACAAAGCTGAAACAGCTTGCGGCGGAGCTTTTGCAGGAAATAACGCCGTTCGTCGAGCTTATCGGAAAAGGCTTGACGGGTGCGCTTTCCGGTGCAGAGAGCGCGGCGGAGGACTTCACAGACGGCTTGCTGGGTATGGTTACGTTCGCAATCGAAAAGCTAACGGAAATGTTACCGACCTTCCTTGAATTCGCGGTGAAGATGATCGCGAATATCGCTACGGGCATAGCTCAATCGTTGCCGACGCTTGTTCCTTCGCTGGTTCAGCTTGTAACGGACATCGTGCAAGTTCTGATCGACAATATCCCGTTGCTGATCGGCGCGGCTTTACAGCTTGTAACAGGGCTGGCGGAAGGCATTATAAACGCGATCCCCGTTCTTGTTGCGGCGCTTCCGCAGTTGATAACCAGCTTGATCGACGGTTTGCTTTCCGCAATCCCGCAGATCATTCAAGCGGGTATCGACCTTCTGACGGCGTTAATTACCGCCCTTCCGGAGATCATCACAACAATTGTTGAAGCGATCCCGCAGATCATTGAAGGCATTATAACGGCGCTTACGGAGAACATACCGCTTATCATTCAAGCGGGCATTGATCTTCTTGTCGCGCTCATACAGGCATTGCCGCAGATTATAACGACGATCGTTCAAGCGATCCCGCAAATCATAAGCGGCATTGTAAACGCGCTGATCGGCAACATCGACCAAATCATTATGGCGGGCGTTCAGCTTTTCGTGGCGCTCATTCAGAATTTGCCGACGATCATAGTTGAAATCGTGAAGGCAGTTCCGCAGATTGTTTCCGGCATTGTGCAAGCGTTCGCGTCGCTGGGCGGCGAAATGATAAACGCGGGCGCAAACCTTCTTCACGGCTTGTGGGAAGGTATCAGCGGGGCGGCTTCGTGGTTGTGGGAAAAGGTATCCGGCTGGGCTTCGTCCCTTGTTTCGGGTATTAAGGACTTCTTCGGCATTCATTCCCCGTCAACGGTATTCGCTGAAATCGGCGGCAACATGGCGGACGGCGTGGGCGTAGGCTTCACCGACAACATGGGCGGCGTTGAAGGCGATATGACCGCCGCAATGGGCGGAGCGGGCGCGCTGACGGCGGCGGAAGCAGTAAACGCTGTGAACAACGGCATTATTGCGAACATTGAAGGCTTGTCCGGAGCGGTGAACGCGATCGTCGAGCGGGTTATTACCGGACTGACGGCGCAAGCTCAACGTTTCAATCAAGCCGGACAGGACTTCGACAAGAACATAGCTTCCGGCATGGTGGCGGGTATCGTGCAGATCACGCAGAAAGTACCGCAGATCGCGCAAAGCATTATTACCGCATTCACAGCACAACATCAAAAGTTCGTAACCGAAGGAACGAACATCGACAAGAGCATAGCGCAAGGAATGATCGCGGGTATCCCGCAGATCACGGGCAAGGTTGCACAAATTATTCAGCCCGTTATTACCGCGCTTCGCTCTTACGTATCGGAGTTCACGGCGGCGGGCGAAGAGATGGTGCGCGGCATTTGGCAGGGCTTTCAAAATATGTCCGGCTGGCTTGAAAGCCGTGTCCGCTCTATGATGAGGGATATTGTGGCGGCGGTTGAAGAGGAAATGGACATCAATTCCCCGTCGAAGGTTTTTGCCCGTATCGGTTCGTACATGGCGCAGGGCTTGGGCGAAGGCTTCGCCCGCGAAATGCGCGACGTTGAAAGTTCGATCCGGCGCGAAACGTCGAACGCCGTTCCGGAATTCCGTTCCGGAGAGGGACGCGACACGCGCGGCGGCGGTACGCCTTCCGTTGAAGTCGTGCAAAACATCTATGCGAACGAAACGAGCTACGCCGAACAGCAAAGACAGGCGGCGCGGCAGTTCCGGCAGATTGCGCGGGAGGTTATGGCATGAGGACACAAGAAAAATTGATCTACACGAACGAGCGCGGGGAAAGCATAGAGTTTTCCCCCGCTTCTTCGTATCACGTAAACTTCAAGGACGTTACCGGACTTTCCGACGTGCGGAACGCTATTTACAGCACCAACAGCATGGGGCAGGACGGCGACACATACTTGGGCTATCGGATCGAAAGCCGCGATATTGACATCGTGGGATACATCAAGGAGCGGGACAAGCAAGCGGCGCAGAACCTACGCCGGAAGCTGAACCGCATATTAAATCCGCAGTACGAAGCAACGTTGACGTATGTTTTCGGCGACTTCCGGCGGGTGATCGGGTGCAAGATCGACGACGCGCCGATCTTCAAGCGAAAGCCGATCTTCGAGCAATTCACGGTTAGTTTGTCTTGCCTTAATCCGTTTTGGAGAGAGGAAACGGAAACACGCGAGGACATAGCAACGTGGATCGGCGGCTTTGAATTCCCCGTTCCGGACGGGCTGGAGCTTTACGACGGCTGGGAAATCGGCTATCGCCAGCCATCGCTGATTGTGAACGTCTACAATTCCGGCGACGTGAAAAGCGGTATCCGGATCGAGTTCCGCGCGATCGGCGCGGTTACAAATCCTGTATTGCTGAACGTCGATACACGGGAGTTTATCAAGCTGAATATTTCGCTTGTAGCGGGCGACGTTTTAACCGTTTCCACGGGCTACGGTGAAAAAGCCGTGAAGCTGAACCGTGGCGGCACGATTACAGACGCGTTCCGCTATCTCGACGTTGATAGTTCGTATTTGCAGATCGCCGTGGGCGACAATCTCTTCCGTTATTCAGCGGACGCGAACGCCGAAAATCTCGAAGTTTCGATCTATCACAATAACTTGTATTTGGGGGTGTAGCGCGGTGGAATTATACGTTTATAGCCGCGATATGACACTTCAAGGGATCGTCGAAAAGATTTCGTCCTTGATATGGACGCGGCGTTATTGGAGTTGCGGCGAATTCAAGTTGCTTGTTCCCTTCACGGAGGAACACGCCCGCTTGCTGGTGAAGGAAAATATCATCATCAAGCGCGGCGGCAACGAAGCGGCGGAAATCCGCTATATTCACATCACGAAGAATTCACAGGGCATGGAGGAAATAGAGGTTCAAGGCAAGTTCCTTCTTTCGTGGATCGGCAAGCGCATTTTGACAACGCAGATCATCACGAAGGACACGACACAGAACATTCTATACGCCATTGTGAAGCAGACTTGCACGAACGCAGGAGCGGCGCGCAATATCCCGAATTTCAGCATATCCACGACCGACGCAGACACCGGAAGCGGGCAGATCGACTATACTTCGGAGCAGTACGCGAACGCCCAGCTTGCGGCGGAAACGGCGGCGAAGGCGGCGAAGCTGGGTATTCGGGTTCTGACAAATGCCCGCACGGGCAAGCATACCTTTTCCGTTTACGAAGGGCGCGATCTTACGGCGGGCAATACCGCAGGGAACGCGCCTTGTATCTTTTCGCAGGAGTTCGACAACATCGTGGAACAGGAATACACGAACAGCGTTGAAAACCTTAAAACAACGGCTTACGTCGGCGGAGAGGAAAAAGAAGGCGTAACGCGGAAGGTTGCCGAAGTCGGCGGCAGTTCGACGGGGCTTTCCCGCGACGAAGTTTTCATCAATGCAACGGACATCGTGCAGGAATACGAAAACGAGAGCGGGCAGACCGTAACGCTTACCAACGCGCAATATTTAGCGCTTCTTTCCGCGCGCGGCGTTGAAGAGCTGGAGCAATACGCGGAAACGCTTGCTTTCGGATCGAAGATCAACACGAACGCGAATTTGAAGTACGGCACGGACTACGATTTGGGCGATCGGGTAACGTGTATCAATAAGCGCTGGAACGTCCGCATTGACGTTCGCATAACGGAGATCGCGGAAACCTACGAAACCAGCGGCGAAGAAATAGATATTACATTCGGCGAGAGCTTGCCAGCGCTTCTGACACAAATTCGGCAGATTACGAAATAAAGGAGGGCTTCACAGCATGGAAAAATCAAGTTTCTTCAACAGCGTTTCGCACGATCGCACGTACAAGGCGGAGGATTGGGCGGAATACTTCGCTTCGTTCATCGGGAACGGCGTTTTCCCCGTCCCTTCGACGGGGCTTCAAGTCGTCGCAAACGACGGAATGAAGCTGAACGTTAAAACGGGCAAAGCGTGGATCAACGGTTACTTCTACTTCAACACGGGCAATCTTGCCGTCGAGCTTGACACGGCGGACGGACAGTTGAACCGCATTGATCGCGTTGTCGTGCGCTGGGATTTGACAAACCGCGTTATGTCGGTGAAGGTCAAATCTTCTTCGTTCAGCGCGTCCCCTACCGCGCCCGCATTGCAGAGGGACGCGGACGTTTACGAGCTTGCGCTGGCGGACATCTACGTGGGCGCGGGCGTAACAGCTATCACACAAAGCAAGATCACGGATCAACGCTTGAACACGTCGCTTTGCGGCGTTGTTGCCGCCGTCGTTCAGCAGATCGACACGGCGGCTTTTAACGCACAGCTTCAAGCGTGGTTCGCTGAATATCAATCCCTTTCGGCGGCGGAGTACAACACGCTTGTTTCGTATATGAATTCGCTGAAATTGCAGGGTAACACGCAGTACGAAGCGTTCGAGCAACACATGGCGGATTTTGAAACACAGGCGGCGGCGGACTTCAACGCATGGTTTAACGGCTTGCAAAACGTCCTTGACGATAACGCGGCAACAAATCTTCTGAATATCACGAACGCGCTTGACGCGCGCGTGGATATGCTGGAAGCGGTGCTTTTCAATGACATTACGACAAATCCGTTCTTGATCCTCTTCGATGATCTCGACGGCGTAACGTCTACGGGCATTTGGAACGAGAGTTTGCAGAGGATCGAATGCTGACGCGGTACGCTTGCACGGCGGCGGAATTGTCGTGCGTGATCGGAAACATCTTCGCGGAGCTTTCCCCGCCATGCGCGGCTTGCGGCGCGGAGGTATTACAGATCACAGGAACAACGGTTACAGGGAACGCGGCAACGCTGACCGTTACCGAAGCGGGCTTCGATTTCGACGGGTGCGCCGACGATACCGTTATGATCGAGCGAATGCGGAAAGGACGGTGCATATATGCAAAGACCGGAGCGGGAGCGGAAAGAACCGACGGAATTCAACGTGATTGTGAAAGCGAAAGACCTTGTAAAGCACACCTTCACGATCACGAATTCGACGGAGCGCTACCAGAAGAAATACCGCTTCACGCTTGTAAACAGGATACAGGATAAAGCGGTGGACATTTACGAATGCGTCCTTGAAGCGAACGAATTAGACCTTCGGGACGCGCAGGAATACAGACAACGGCAGAAGCTACAAGCAAAGGCGCTGACCTATTGCAAGGAGCTTCTATTTTTCATAGAGCTTTCGCAGGAAATGGGCTTTATTTCTATGAGCAGTTGCGAATATTGGTCAAAACTTGCGCTTGAAGTGAAGTACATGACGACCGCGTGGAAGAAGCGGGACAAAACGAGAGCTTGAAAAACGTTCGGGGTACATCTTGATACGCCTAATTCGTCGAACGCCAACAACGTCCGCAACGTCAATTCGGACGGCTCTTTGAACAACAACAACGCGTACAACGGCAACAATGGCGTTCGCCCGCTTCGGTGGACTATGTGAACGAGTAGGCACAGCCGAAAGCAGAATACCACCATCAAAGGAAGGTGTATCCCGTCGCCGCTATCCACGGCGGGGACGAATACAGGATCGCCGATACCGGAGCATACCGCCTTCCGGCGGCTGGCAAAGGTTATAAACAGCGAGGATTTTTTATTATGACAGACTTTGAAAAGATACACAGTTTTGAAAGCCTATACAATGCCTACCGAAAGGCGCGGCAAGGCAAGAGGTGGAAAGGAGCGGCGGCAAAGTTTGAAGTTAATCTTCTTGAAGCGCTGAACCTATTAAGCGCGCAGATCAGAACGAAGCGCTATACCATGTCCCCGTATAACACGTTCGAGGTATACGAGCCGAAGCGCCGCGTGGTTATGTCGAACAGCTACAAAGACAAGGTTGTTCAACATTCGCTTTGCGATAACGTGCTTGAACCGATTTTGACACGATCGTTCATTCGCGATAACTACGCGTCGCAGGTGGGGAAAGGTACGCATTACGGGTTAGACAGGCTTCAAGAGTTCATGCGGAGGTTTTACAGGAAGAACGGAATTGACGGCTGGATACTGAAAGGCGATATTTCAAAGTATTTCTATTCGATCCGGCACGACGTTTTGAAAACCTTAATCCGCGAGAAGATAACCGATCCGGACGTTTTGTGGCTTGTCGATCTTATCATCGACAGCACCGAAGGCAACGTCGGAATACCGATCGGCAATCAGACTTCACAGCTTTTCGCCCTTCTCTACCTTGACGGGCTGGATCACTTCGTAAAGGAAAAGCTGGGTATCAAATATTACGGGCGCTATATGGACGACTTCTTTTTGATCCATCACGACAAAGCATATTTGCAGGAGTGCCGGAAGCAGATTGAAGCGTTCGTACAGGCGCGCGGGCTTTCGCTGAATGCGAAAACGAATATCTTTCCCTTGAAACACGGCGTTGATTTCTTGGGCTTTCATACATACTTGACCGAAAGCGGCGCGGTGATCCGCAAGGTGCGCCGCCGGAGCAAGAACAATATGAAGCGGAAGTTGAAGAAATTAGCCGCCCTTCACGCGGCGGGACGGATCGACGCAAAGACCGTTGAACAATCCTATCAAAGCTGGAGAGGACACGCCGAAAAGGGAAACAGCTATCACTTGATCCGGCGGACGGATCAGTATTACAACAGCTTAATGAAATCAAAGGAGGCGGCACAATGTCAAAAACATTAGGCAGTTTGTCGGTGGGCGCGAAGATTGAAGTTCCGGTTCTTTCGGCGTATCAATCGCGCTTCGGATCAAAGATCGTTTTCAAGATCGCCGACAAGAACCACAGCGGCTACCCGTCGAATTCCGTAACGCTGATTACGGAAAAGATCATTCAGAACATGGCTTCCGACGCGAAAGAACCGAGCAACAGCAACAACGACCGCAAGAATTACGGCAATAACCGACATATCTATTCAAACCTTCTGCAATGGCTGAATAGCAACGCGACGGCGGGCGCATGGTACAGCGCAAAGCACAGCGCGGATCAAGCGCCGACGACGAAGAACACGCACGTAACGTATAATCCGTACACTTCGTGGGCGGGCTTCCTTGCAATGCTTGATCCGAAGTTTGTTGCGGAGCTTATGGAAACAACGCTGACCGTTGTTAAATCTTCGACCGACGGCGGCAGTTACGAAACCTTCAAGGCGAAAATGTTTCTTGCGTCCACCACCGAAGTGGGGCTTGCGAATGAAAACAATATCGCGGAAGGATCGCTTCTTGCGCTATTCAGCAACGACGCTTCCCGCGTCGCTTATCCTACGGCGCAATGCGTGAACAACGCCGACGGATACACGAACAGCAATTTCAGCACGTCAAAGGGCTGGTATTGGTGGCTTCGGACGCCTAATTCGTCGGGCGCCGACTTCGTCCGCTACGTCCATTCGCACGGCTCTTTGAACGGCAACGGCGCGTACAACGGCCACTATGGCGTTCGCCCGCTTTGTAATCTTAAATCTTCTATCTTGGTATCTGACAGCCCGAACAGCGACGGAAATTATACGGTAATCTACAATTCCGCGCCTTCCGCGCCGCCCAGCATTACCGCGCCAGCAACGTGTTACAGCGGGCAGAACATCAACATTTCTTGCGCGGCGGCGACCGATCCGGACGGCGACGCGCTGACCTATTGTTTCGAGCGCTCATACAACAGCGGCGCGTGGACACAGGTTCAAGCGTCCGCAAGCAGGACGTTCACGGAAGCGGTATCGACCGCGTGGAACACGTTAAAATACCGCGTCCGCGCAAAGGACAGCTACGGCAATTATTCCGCATACACCACAAGCGGAGATATTGCCGTAATTCATAACCAGCCGCCCGTGATTTCCGGCAGTAATGCCGATCTTGGGATCAAGCGCGCCGATTTCACCTATCAATACAGCGTAACCGATCCGGACGGCGACACGGTGAACGTTGTTGAAAAGATCGACGGAAAGACAATCGCGACGAAGAACGCGATCACGCTGGGCGCAACGCAGACGCTTTCCGTTTCCGGAAACACCTTCACGGCGCTTACGAACGCAAAGCACACGATCACGATTACGGCGACCGACAGCGCGGGGAATAGCGCCGTCCGGACGCTGACGTTCACGAAGTCGATTGCGGGCTTCGTTATCACGCTTTCAGCGCCGCTGGAAGCCAACAGCCAGCCGACACGCGCGAATATCAAGGTAACGCGAGATATTCCGGCGGGCGGCACGTTCAAGGTTGAAGCGACGAACAATCCGTTTGACGCTTCCCCCGTTTGGGAGGATTGCACGAACGCGGTTGTTCAAGGCGTTGCACACGTTTTCACAAATAAGATCAACACGGCGGCACAGTACGGAATGAATATCCGCGTAACCGTCCAGCGCGGCGACGCGCTGACCGCTTGCTGGGTATCGGGGATCGGGGGGAATTTTGAATGAGCGTAATTCACAAGAAGAGCAACGGCGGAGCTTCCACCGAAATTGAAAAAGAGGTTCGGGAAGTCAAAGCGGCGGGAGAGCAAACCGCCGCTTTGCTTGCCCTATCCTTCAAAGCGCAGATCGTGCAGGATCGCGCCGCCGGAACGAACGTCATTTCCGACGCGGCGATCCTGCAATCGGCGGAAGTGATCGAATACGACGAATACGCCGACAATCACGCTTACAACACCGTCGGCGAAATCATCAAGCACAACGGGCGGTATTACGAGATCAAAGCGGCGCACACGTCGAACGCGGCGGCTTATCCCGTTGAAACCACCTTCGCGTACTATCGCTTGATCGAGCTTTCCGCGACCGGAACGCTTGACGATCCGATCCCGTATCCGGAAACGGCGGGGATCGTCGTTAATGTCGTTTCCGGCTTGTATTACAGCTACAAAGGCGCGGTATACCTTGCAAAAGCAGATATGCCGAATTGCGTTTATCCGCCGGACACGGCGGGCTTGTGGCAATGGGAAAAAGTAACCTAACGGGAAGGAGGATCAACGATGGACACTTTCACAACGGTTCTTTCCGTCTTTTCTACC
>OLSX01000555.1_pt1 | contig 38044 bp, 36 predicted proteins | sample 1673141 | NCBI WGS metagenome assembly OLSX01 (sample SAMEA3136759, study PRJEB25190) | human gut metagenome | biome: human gut; feature: human-associated habitat; material: faeces | place: Austria | collected 2013 | reverse complement strand
ACAGCTTCTATATCCATAGCAATTTTTCCTTTCCTTTAATTATTTATGCTGTTTCTTCCATTCTTTTATCTGCTCAAGCCGCTGGAGAAGGAAAGGCTTTTTGAGGTGCTGGACGCGGCGGTGGAAAAGACCGGCAAAATAATCGAGGAAAAGAGCCCCGACCTGCCCGATAAGGACGAGGTAGCAGCGGCGGTAGGCGTTGGCGCGGTGTTGTGGAGCATGCTCTACAACAGCCGCATAAAGGACGTGACCTTCTCATGGAAAAAGGTGCTGAACTTTGACGGGGAGACGGGGCCATACGCCCAGTACACCCACGCCCGCTGCTGCTCAGTGCTGCGCAAGGCGGGGAGCTATGACGTTAATGCCATAGACCCCTCCTGCTTCGCCGACGACGCCACGGCGGCTCTCGCCAAGGCCATAGCGGCCTTCCTGGCGGCGGTGCTGGCGGCGGCGGAAAAGAACGAGCCTTATATCGTCTCCCGCGCCACGATGGAGGTCTGCACGGCCTTCAACAAATTCTATTTCTGCAACCAGATAATCACGGAGGATGCGGGCATATCCGCCGCCCGATTGGCCCTTACGGACGCCGCGAGGATCACCATAAAAAAGGGCCTTTACCTCGTGGGCCTTCAGGCGCCGGAGCGTATGTAAGGCGCCGATACTGCCTTTTTGCCCCCGAAAGCCCCAAGGGTTGTTAAGGGGCCGCAGCCCCTTAAATTTATTCCGGCTTTGACGGCGTGTACGTCAAAACGGATGAAAACCGGAGGTTTTCGCACTCTGCGGGTTTTGCCGCCCGGGAGCGCAGCGAGAGGCAAAACGCGAATAAAGCTCGCAAAGGTGGCCTTTAGCCACTTTTGCGAAATTAGCATTTAGGAGGAAAGAAAAATGCTGGATATAAAACGCATTCGTCAGAATCCCGAGGCGCTGGTGGAAGCCATGCGCAAGCGCCGCAATAAGGGCGCGGACGTCACCGCCCTTTTGGAGCTGGACGCAAAGCGCCGGGAAGTAATGCAGGAGGTGGAGCAGCTCAAGGCAAAGCGCAACGAGGGCTCCGCCAAAGTCCCCGCCATGAAGAAGGCGGGCGAAGACACCACCGCCCTGATGGCCGAAATGAAGGAGCTGGGCGCAAGGGTAAAGGAGCTGGACGACCAGATAGCAAAGATGGACGAGGAGCTTCAGTCCATGCTCATGAGCGTGCCGAATATACCTCACGAGTCCGTGCCCGAGGGGGCGGACGACAAGGCCAACGTGGAGGTGCGCCGCTGGTCAGAGCCCACGAGGTTCGACTTCGAGCCCAAGGCGCATTGGGACATCGGCGAGGACTTGGGCATACTGGATTTCGCCACCGCCGGCAAGATAACCGGCGCCCGCTTCACGGTATACAGGGGCCTGGGCTCCCGCCTTGAGCGCGCCATAATCAACTACTATCTGGATACCCATACCGCCAACGGCTATACCGAGATATTTCCTCCCTATATGGTAAACCGGGCTTCCATGACCGGCACCGGCCAGCTTCCCAAATTCGAGGAGGACGCCTTCAAGGTAGCCAATACCGATTACTTTCTTATCCCCACCGCCGAGGTTCCCGTCACCAACATGCTGCGGGGGGAGATAGTGGACGGCGATAAGCTGCCCATCAAGTATTGCGCATACAGCGCCTGCTTCCGCAGCGAGGCCGGCTCCGCAGGCCGCGATACCCGCGGGCTTATCCGCCAGCATCAGTTCAACAAGGTGGAGCTTGTTAAGTTCACAAAGCCCGAGGACAGCTACAATGAGCTGGAGTCCCTGACCCGGGACGCCGAGAAGGTGCTGCAGGGCCTCGGCCTGCCCTATCATGTAGTAGTGCTCTCCACAGGCGATCTGGGCTTCTCCAGCGCCAAGACCTACGACATAGAGGTATGGATGCCCAGCTACGGCAGGTATGTGGAGATAAGCTCCTGCTCCAACTTTGAGGACTTCCAGGCGCGCCGCGCCCAGATACGCTTCCGCCGGGAAAAGGGCGCCAAGCCGGAGCTTGTGCACACCCTCAACGGCTCCGGCGTTGCGGTAGGCCGCACCGTAGCCGCCATACTGGAGAATTACCAGCAGCCCGACGGCACCGTGAAGGTACCCGATGTGCTGGTAAAGTACATGGGCTGCGAATATATCGGAAAGTAATTGATTTAAGCAGGAAGCGGCTCAACGCCGCTTCTTTTTTATTTTCTTATGAGCCTTCTGTATTCCGTCGGCGGTATGCCGTATGCCCTTTTGAATTGGGCAGTGAATTTGCTCTGGCTCCCGTAGCCCACCCCATTAGCTATCTCCGCCATGCTTTGGTCGGTATCCTTTAATAATTCCGCCGCCCTTTCCATACGGTGTTCCTTTATGTGGGCGGCTATGGAGCTTCCGTATACCGCCCTGAAAAGCTCCTTCATGGTAGATGGGTTCATGAGGAACCGCCTGGAAAGCTCCTCGATGGTGATCCTGCTGGAAAGATCCTCGGTAAGCAGGTCGTGTACCCGGCGTATGGTCTCTATCTGCTCCAGAGGGTAGCTGCCGTGGTTCTGTCCGGATTTTGCATCCGGATCCAGGGACTGGGGCACCGCCGCTGCTTCCGCCGCATCCTCCTCCGGGCAGGCTATCTCCATGGTGCGCTCTATCATAATGTGCAGCAGCCTCGCCTGCTCCGTATCCGCCGCCCTATAGCATACCTCCTTGCCCTCTCTGCGGCTGACTATCAGGCCGCTGGTCTTGAGCTGCTTCAGGTGGTGGGATACCGCAGGGCTGGACATATCCATAAGCGCCGATATGTTCAGCACGCACTCCTCGCAGTGGCATAAAAGCCAGAATATGCGTATCCTGCTGCTGTCTGAAAGCTGGCGGAAAAGCTCGGATACCGTCTGGAAATGCTCTACCCTTTGCAGGCAGGCCTCAAGGTGCTCCGTCTTGTCGTCGTCGCGGTGATGGTGGGGAAGCTGCAACATATTATTGTCCTCCTTGCGCCGCCTGTTCCGTTTGGAAGGACTTTTCGCCCAAAAAGAAGGTAGGCCGGCGGCTGTGTTGACTTTAAGCCCTGATGAGATTATACTTTTCTCATAACGATTAAACAAGTACTTAATTGTTAGATTAGGATATGGATTTTGAGAGGAGAATGAATACCGTGAAGAAGACCTACCGCATCGAGGTGGACTGCGCCAACTGCGCCAACCTCATGGAGGAAGCCGCCAACAGGACCGAGGGCGTCCAAAAGGCCGTAGTAAATTTCATGACCCAGAAGATGATAGTGGAATTCGCAGAAGGCAGCGATGTCAATGCCGTCATGAAGAGCGTGCTCAATAACTGCAAAAAGGTGGAAGAGGACTGCGAGATATATCTGTAATGCTCACAATATCTCTGCGCTCCTTAAAATAAAGGGGCGCTGTTTTCCGAAGGGAGCGTCATATGAACAGGAAACAGAAAAAAATGCTTATCCGCATAGCCATAGCGGCCCTGCTGCTTGGGGCGGTGAAGCTGTTCAAAATAGGCGGCTGGGCAGGGATCGCGCTCTACGCCGCAAGCTATATAACCATAGGCTACGATATACTGCGCAAGGCCTTCCGGGGCATAATCAACCATCAGGTCTTCGATGAAAACTTCCTCATGGCCGTAGCCACCGTAGGCGCCATAGCTCTGGCCATATACGAGAAAACCGGCGACTTTGCCGAGGCGGTATCCGTAATGCTGTTCTACCAGATAGGAGAGCTGTTCCAGAGCTACGCCGTGGGCAAGAGCCGCAGGAACATCGCGGCATTGATGGATATCCGTCCAGACTACGCCAATATCGAAAGGGACGGCAGGCTTGAGCAGGTAGATCCGGACCAGATCCCTGCCGGCAGCGTGATAGTAGTGCAGCCCGGTGAAAAGGTGCCAATAGACGGCCAAGTCATGGAGGGCGCCTCCTCCCTCGATACCGCGGCCCTCACCGGCGAGAGCCGCCCGCGGGACGTAAAGGCGGGGGACGATATAATAAGCGGCTGCATCAACCTAACCGGCGTGCTGAAGGTTCGCACCACCAAGGCCTTCGGCGAATCCACCGTATCCAAAATACTGGAGCTTATGGAGAATTCCAGCTCACATAAATCCCGCTCCGAGAACTTCATATCCAGGTTCGCCCGGGCGTATACCCCTGCCGTATGCTACAGCGCATTGGCCCTCGCCATACTGCCCCCCGTTATAAACCTCATGATGGGCATGCCGGGCGGCTGGGAAATATGGGTATACCGGGCATTGACCTTCCTGGTAATCAGCTGCCCCTGCGCGCTGGTGATAAGCATTCCGCTGAGCTTCTTCGCCGGATTGGGCGGTGCCAGCAAGGAGGGGGTGCTGATAAAGGGTTCCAACTACCTTGAGGCCCTGTCCCAGACCAGCATAGTGGTATTCGACAAGACCGGCACGCTCACCCGGGGCGTGTTCGAGGTGAGCGGGATACACCACAACACTATTCCGGAGGAAAAGCTTATTGAGCTCGCGGCGCTTGCGGAGTGCGCCTCCTCCCATCCCATCAGCAAGAGCCTGCAAAAGGCCTACGGCAGGGAAATAGAGCGCGACCGGGTCACCGACATACAGGAGATAAGCGGCAGCGGCGTCATCGCAAGGGTGGACGGCGCAGAGGTAGCCGCGGGCAACGGCAAGCTCATGAAGCGCATGGGCGTAGATTACATGGACTGCCACAGCTCAGGCACCATAATACACATCGCCATAGACGGCAAGTACGCCGGCCACGTAGTTATATCCGACGTTGAAAAGCCCACCTCCAGGGCGGCCATAGCCGAGCTGAAGAAGATAGGCGTGAAAAAGACCGTCATGCTCACTGGCGATATTGGCCGCGTTGCGGAGTACATGGCCAAAAAGCTTGGGGTAGACCAGTACCGCAGCGACCTGCTGCCGGCAGATAAGGTTGCAGAGGTAGAAAAGCTGCTTGCCGAAACCGGCAGGAAAGGCAAGCTGGCCTTCGTGGGGGACGGCATAAACGACGCCCCTGTACTCTCCCGGGCGGATATAGGCATAGCCATGGGCGCTATGGGTTCAGACGCCGCCATAGAGGCCGCCGACGTAGTCCTTATGGACGACGACCCCATGAAGATATCCAAGGCCATAAAGATATCCAGAAAATGCATCGGCATAGTCTACCAGAATATAGCGTTTGCCCTTGGCGTAAAGACGCTCTGCCTGATACTTGGCGCGCTGGGCATAGCCAACATGTGGGCGGCAATATTCGCCGATGTGGGCGTAATGGTCCTTGCCGTACTCAACGCCATACGGGCGCTGTATGTACATAGCTTATAGCTTTCGCGAAAGTGGCCTTTGCCACTTCTGCGAGTTTTCTCGGGCTTTACCTCTCGCATAAAACCCGACAGGTAGAAATGTTCATAAATCCTTGCTATAATAAACTTAGCAGCTTAATAAAATTACTCAAAGATAGGAGGGCGACTGTATGAAAAGGCTGATAGCGTTCGCTTTAACGTTCATTTTTGCGTTGGCCTTGGCTGGCTGCAACAACATAGCTGCCAATGAACCGAAAATGTATACTTCATCAATGCAGGACGATTTTCCAAACGCTATACCAGCAGAGGTAAATGACAACATCATTCAGAATTGCACAATTTTTTCAGAAAACCTGGGCTATGAAACTGGCGAAATGAAAAAAGCTGTTTTACTTGGCGAGGAATGGTTGAAAGCTGTTTATTGCGAAGATGGTATGAGGGAACTAATTGACAGCAGCGATATTGTTGTTATTTTTGAGAATATCCGTTGTGTTGTTGACGCTGAAACCGAGGTCGTATTAGGCACTATCCCGTTTGTATAAATAAGCAATCCCCCAGTTATATGGTAAATACCCAAAACGCGGGCGAGCGCGTCCGCGCTCTGAGGCAGAAAGCCCACCGCGAGCAGCAGCGCCGCTTCGCGCCCTTCCCATATGGGGGCGACGGAGGATCAGTTCAGATCCGGCACATATAAAAAAGCCCGCAATGCGGGCTTTTTCGATTGGTTCGGCTTTATCGGTGGGAAAACTCCACATACACCGGGTTGTCCGTGTCACTGCCAATGTAACCGGTCAGAACGCCGGGGGCGTAGTCGAAATAGTCGAACTCGCCGAAGCTTTCGCCGTCCATGGCGTATATGCGGTATATGCCATCGGAGATGGCGCAGTATTCCTTGGCGCACAGCTCCCCGCCGTTTTCACTGAGGGTCAGTGTCTCGCCGTCTATTGCCACAGCGTAGCCCTCATCGCTGCTCCAGGGGGCGCAAAGGTCTTCCGCCTGCTCCGCCATGTCGTAGCTCAGGCCGTCAAGCTGCTGCACATAGTTCGGGTTCTCCATACCGTCCTTGTCCATTATCCGGTCGGTCACGAAATGGCGGAAGGCCAGCGCGCCTAAGGCTGCCAGCAGGGCCATGGCGGCGAGTATTATTATCCATTTGAGCATAGGCCGCTTCCGCTTTGCCATATCGCCCCTACTTTACCGGGCTTCCGCAGTATTCGCAGCAGCCGGAGGCGTCCGGGAAGGTGCTCGCGCCGCAGCAGGGGCATATCACCGCCTGCCTGGGGGCCTTTGCGGCGGCTATGTTATCGCGCACGGTCTGGCGCACGCTGGTAAGCGCCTCCACTATCTCCTGGCCGAGCTTTTCGTATGAGAGGTACTCCATGTTGGTGCGGGGATCCACCGCCTTGGAGGAGAAGCCCGGCCCGCCCTGGCTGTGCAGCTCTATGGAGCTGTCGTTGAGGCGGAATTTCATCTCGCTGAAGTAGGGGTGGTTGACGCTTATTATGACGTCGAAGTCATAGCTGTACTCGTAGCGGGGCGGGTTGTAGCTTACCTTTTTACCGTCCGGGCCCTCCCGCTCTATCTCTATGCGGCTCTCGTCCACATTGATGCGGCAGCCCGTTACCTGTGAGTAATCCAGCACGTCGGGGTTGGCGTCCTGAATGTTGCGGGCATAGGTAACCATGAATTTCTGCGCGTCCTCGTCGAGGAGTATCCGCGTGCTGCTGCCCAGCGTCCTCGTGGTGTGGAAGCGGGCGACGTCCTCCTTGTTGCGCTCCCGGTATTCAAGCTGCTCCTTTATCTCGGCCACGGTGCTGTTGCGCCTGTCGGAAAACCATGGTGACAGCTTCTTGGCGCAGTCCTTGCAGAGGTTGCCGTCTTCCAGCTTGCGGTTGCCCAAAAGCCCTATCTTTTCGCCGCATATATCGCAGTATTTCTTGTCAAAAAGTCCCATATAATAGCTCCTTTCTGAATTTTTGCATTTGTCCCCGGCTTGGGTCTGTCTCCTTACAGGGGCGTTTTTTTGTGTTACGGCACGTATAGCTGCTCAAGCCCCGTGACCATTCCGGATAAGGTGGTCACGCTTGCCAGCAGGGAATTGCCGTCCTCCTCCATCATACGCATATAGGCGAGGAACTTCTCCGCCGTCAAGAGTATATGCTCATTCCAGGGCTCATCGCTTTCCCAGTCTAACAGCGCGAACACCGCGTTGGAATCCTTGAGCACCGTGGCGGTGTGGAACACCTCCTCGTTCGGGCATACCACAATGCCCTCGCTTGCGAAAAAGTCATCATAAGTAAAGCCGTAAAGCTCCATGCTCTCCTCGATGTCCTCATCGGAAAGGCTGAACACGGGGCGCAGCTTGAGCTCAAAGGCGTCCTCGTCCTCACCGTAAAGGCTTACGAGATACAGCGCCCCCTCCTCGGTATAAGCCTCCGGCTCCGGCTCGGACTCGGGTTCTGTTGCCGGCTTTAGCTCCGCCGTGGGCTTACCGAGGGGCCGTATGGTGGGGCGGGGGGTGGATACGCTTATGCTGCTTGCTATCGCATCCGCAAGGTCGTTGTTCCTCGCGCAGCCGCAAAGAAGCAGCGCGCACAGCGCAAGCAGCACTACCCGCCTCATGCCCAGGGATCCTCTTCGGCGGGGACGCGAATGCCTGTGAGTATGCTGGAATACTCCCAGAGATACCAGTTGTCCCCCTTCTGCCTGAGCTTGATGGGCCGGTCAGCGTCTGCGCCCGCCGTCTTTAAAAACAGCCTCATGTACCCCTCCTCGCAGTCCTGGGGCCGCTGGTCGGGGTAGAAGTTTAAAACATACGGCTGGGTTGGCCCGTAGCCGTTCTCCGGGGTGGCCCCGTCGAAGTAGGCCAGAGGCAGGTATTTTTTATCTCTCAGCCTGTCCCGTATGAACTGTGAGTCTATGCCTGTCATGGGCCGGGGGCCCCGCAGCATGTCTATGGCCTTTTCTCCCGCCGCCTTGTCCTTTGTGTAAAGGTTCAGCGCCAGCAAAAACAGGGCGCAGGTATTCTCGGGCTTTGTAAGGTCATTGCACAGCGCGCTGAACTCCTCCAGCGTGTCGGGCAGTCTGTCAAAGGTTATCTGCATATCTTTTCCCTCCATGGTTATGGGGTTTTCCGCCGGCGGCTCGGCCTGCTCTGCCGCGGCAGCCCCGGTCTGATCCGGTTCCGGCTCGGCCTGATCGGTCACAACGGGCTGGTCCTGCCGGGTCTGAGCCTCCGGCAGGGCTATCTCGTCCAGCCTTTTGCCGCTTTCCGGCAGGGCCTGTTCAACCGGGCTCTGGGTTTTTGACGGCATATCGAGCGCCTCCGGAGCCTTGGAGCAGCCCGCGGCGCTTAGCGTCAGCGCCGCCAGCAGCAGTGAAACTATTCTTTTCATTTATTTTTTATTGGGTATATAGGGTATTATCTGCCGCGCCAGCTTGCCTATGGTCATGGTCTGAAGGTGTACCTTGCCGGGGCCGGTTACTACGGTATCGAACAGGCCCTCGCCGCCGAATATCATGTTCTTCACGCCCTTGACCATCTGCACGTCCATGGAGCAGGTCTCGTCCATTACCGCCAGCACACCGGTGTCGCATACCAGCCTTTCGCCGGGGGCGAGATCGTAATCCTGGCAGTAGCCGTCCACCTCAAGGAACACGAGGCCGGGGCCCGTTACCTTCTGCATTATGAAGCCCTCGCCGCCTACAAGGCCCGCGCCCAGCTTCTTCTGGAAGAACATGGAAAGCTCAACGCCGTATGTGGCGCAGAGGAAGGCGTGCTTCTGGCAGATTATGCTCTGGCCGGGGCCAAGCTCCCGGGCTACTATCCTTCCGGGGAAGGAGGAGGAAAACGCTATTTCCGCCGGCTCCTGAGCGGTGTAGAGGTTCATAAAGAGGCTTTCGCCCATGAGCATCCGCCCGAGCGCCTTGCCCGCACCGCCGAGGGTGGTGACCGTGGAATCCACAGCGCCCCTCGACCACGTCCTGCCGCCCGCCTCGCTTATCATGGTCTCGCCGGGGTTGAGGTTGATTATTACGGCGGGTAAGCTGCCGCCTTCCAGTCTGTACTGCATATATTTTTCCTCCCTGTTTTTTATTTTTTTGTTTGCTGCCGGTCTATTGCGCGTTAAGGTCCACCTTTAACAGCTTGGCTATCTCCTCGAGGCTCTTGCCCCTGTAGAATTCTACGCCGTCCTTGTCGATGTAGGGGTAGTCGTTTTCATAGTCCCACTTCGCGCCCGGCCTCCTGAGGCAGCCCAGCAGCTTGAGAACGTTGCCCTCGCCGTCGTCGGCTATGCCTATCACCCAGAGCCTGTCATACTCCGCCTCGTACTCCACAAGGCTGCCCTCCGCCAGGGGCTGATCCATGAACCTGCCGCCTATCTTGAAGTAGCGGTAGCTGTCGTCCCGATATTCCGTTGCGGAGGTTATCTTGAAGTTGTACTGGTTTGCCCCGTCAAAGGCTGCGCCCACGAAGGGCTTCAGCTCGCCCGCGTCCTCGTCATAGGTTATCCTCGCCAGTATCTCGCACTGGTTGCGGTTGTTCGCCTCGTATACGCCGGTGCAGTCATAGTATTCCGCCATGCCGTGCCAGTCCCCGAGGAAGTTGTTTATAAACTCCATGTCGGGCTGGCTGTCGGGGGCGGCCGCCTGCTCCTCGCCCTTTTTGCCGAAGGAGGCGAAATCGCCCTTGCTTTTGCCCTCCTCCGCGGCCTCGCTCTCATATACCATTATCAGCGAATTGCCGGGGAAGGTGAGGGTTATCCTGCCGCCCTCCAGCGCGTAGTCCAGCTCCGCGCCGCCCTCTATCTTTACCTTGCCCGCCTTTTCGTCCACCTTTATGGCGTTGGTCTGGGAGCCGGTATAGTTTATCTCGCCCGTGCCGTCGGCGTTGATCTTCAGGAACATGCCCTCCGCCATGCCGCCCGCTTCAAGCTGGCTGCGTGTGAGGGTGGTCCCCGCCGTGGTCATGGAGTATACCTCGTACTCTCCGGCCGCCGCGCAGGAGGCGGGGGAGGCTTCCCCGCCGTCCTTGGGCTTGCCCTTGCCGCAGCCAGCCATGGGAAGTACCATGGCTGCCGCCAGCAGGAGCGCCGTAAACAGCTTTATCCTTTTCATAGGCCCGCGCTCCGTTTTGTTACTTGAAGGAGATGCTGTTGAGGACGGCATCGCCCTCGCTGCCTGCTCCTATGTCCACCTTGGATATCTTTATGGAGAGCCAGCCGCCGCCCGGCACCTCGCCGTAGTACTCCGTCCACTGCATTCCCACGTTCTTGTAGGAGCGCGCCTTGAGCTCCACGCCGCCTATGGTGCGGGTGCCCTCGTCCTTGAGGTTCTCATAGTTCTTCTCGTAGTAATTGAGCTTGTCGCTGCTGGGGTAGATGTCAAACTGTATGCGGGGGTCGCCGGAGAACAGATGCTCCGGATCGTCCACGTTGTAGAGGTACATGGTGGTGAGCTCATGGCTGAGCTTCCAGCCGCTCTCGGGGAGCGTCACGGAAACGTCAATAGATGCATCCTTGGAGTAGTCGCTTACGGTCTCCGTGATGGTGCCGCTGTCAAAGCCCTCGGCGGGGGCGGCGCTCTGCGCCGGAGTCTCGGTGGTATTTTCTACGGGGGCCTCCGCCGTGGCGCCCTGCGCCTCTGCGCCTAAGTAGCCTATCGGGGCCTCGCCCACGGGCGGCATTTCGCCCTCGGCTATGAGGTCGTTATAATTGTCCATGGCGGGGGGCAGGAGGTTGTAGCCGTCAGCTATCTCCTTATCCCAGCTCGCGCCCCAGGGCTTCATGAATACTATGAACTCCATGTAGTATTCGTCCTGCTCGAAGGTGTCGCCCATGCAGTACTGGTCTGTGTAATCCTGCCGGGGCAGAAGCATCCAGTTGTATACGCTGTCCAGATCCTGGCCGAGCATCTCGACGGAGGTGGCGGTGAGGCTCGTCTCCGTAGCCTCGCACTCACCCGCCGCCGCAGGCGCATCGTAGTCGTTGAATACATAGAGGTCGAAGGTACCCTTGTTGTCGGTGCCCAGGTCTATGACCATCAGCGCATCGTATACCGCGCCGTCGGAGAGGTAATCGAAGTTCTTCTGCTCCACCACCTGGAAGCTGCCGTACCATGCGCCGTTCCACTTCCTCTGTGCCGCGGTGTATCCGTCCTCGCCTATCTCGCCGTCGCTGCCGGTCATGCCGTCGCCGTCCAGCATATTATCGCTGAAGCCGCCCTCCTTCTGGAAGGTGAGGTTGACGCCCATATCCATTACGTCCTTTAGCACCAGCACGCCGCGGTCAAGGGTGCCCTCACAGTCGAGGCCCTTGCCCTTTATCCTTATGTCGCTGCCGTCCAGCGTCCACTTTATGTTGTACTGCTCGCCGTCTATGGTGAACACGCACTTATCCTTGGCCTTCAGCTCTATGGATACGCCGCCCTCCCATACGTCCGTAACGTCCATCTCCATGCCGAACATCTCGGCGGTGGTGGCGTTGTATACGCCCAGGTTGGGATCAAAGGCATCCTTTACAGCGCCGGTGCAGCCCCTTATAAGCAGCACTATGAGCAGCAGGAACACCAGCACCGCGCCGCCGATTATAAAGGGAGTCTTGCTCCTGCCGGACTTTGCCCTGGGCGCCCTTGGGGCCTTGGGGGCCTTATTGGCCTTTGCGCCGGGGGTATAGGCGGTGTTGGCGGTGTTGGCGTTATAGCTGTATCCGCCGCCCTGCTGTGCGTTTGGGGTATAGCCGCCCTGTGTGGGGGGAGTATATCCGCCCTGTGTGGGGGGAGTGTAGCCGCCCTGCGTTGGGGGAGTGTAGCCGCCCTGCGTCGGGGGAGTGTATCCGCCCTGCGTGGGGGGAGTATAGCTGCCCTGTGCAGGCGGGGTGTAGCTCTGCTGTGTTGGCCGGTCGGGTGCGGTGTATTCCATGGGCGCATCCACCGAGTCGGGGTGTATCGCGGGCTCCGCCGGCGCTTCGGGGGTGTACTTCTTTTCCGGCTCCGCCGGCGTTGCCGGCGCGCTCGCCGCAATAGCCGCTCCGCACTCTGTGCAGAATCTGGAACCGTCGGGCAGCTTGGCGCCGCAGTTGGTGCAAAATGCCATTTAATTTTCCCTCCTTGAATAGATTGTCGAAAAATGTCCTGAGTCTTACTTCACACAAAAAATGGGACATTGATTTGTATCTGTATATTGTCGCACAGCCGCGCAAAAAAAGCCCCGTACAAAAGTACGGGGTTCAGGCCCTGTTCATAATTATTTTATTATTTTTCGTTCAGCTCCACCACCAGCTTGGCCTCGCTTGCGGCTATGGCGAGCTGGAGCTTGTTCTCCAGATTGGTCTTTTGCAGCATGTTGGAGACATGGTACTTCACCGTCGTCACCTCTATGCCCAGCGTCCCGGCGATAGACCCATACGACATACCTCTCACCAGGCAGCGCAGCACCTTCATCTCGGCGTTGGTAAATTCCGTGCTCCTGGCCGTGCCAACCTCCACCACCGGCGGCGCGTCCGGGAATATATGCTCCCCCGCCATGGTGCGGCGCACCGCCTCCATCAAAAGCTCCTCGTCGGTATCCTTGTACCATAGGCTGTCCGCCCCGGCCTCGCGGGCGCGCCTCAACACCTCGCAGTCCACAAGGGATGTCACCACCACTATTTTTATCTCCGGGTGGCTGGCCTTTATCTTCTCCACGGCGGCGAGGCCGTTTTCCCGCCGCTCGGTCTGCACGTCCATGAGTATCAAATCAATCCTGCAGGCGTCGCATATGTCCGCCGCCCTGTCCGCCCCGGGTATGGAGGACAGCAGCTCATAGCCCTCCTCTTTTTTAATGTAGCTTTCCAGAATGCTGCGCACCAGCTTCTGATCCTCCACTATCATTACGTTTACCATTTGTTTTCCTCCCCGTATGGCAGCGACGCGCTCAGCGCGAAGTTGGGTCTGCTCTTTATCCTCATGATGCCCCCGGCGTTCTCTATGCGCCGCCTGAGGGCCGACAGCCCGCCGCCCTCGGTTATTTCGTCATCCGGTACCTTGCCGTCGTTGGTTATGTGTATCGCCCAGCCTCCCCTGTACGGCGCGAAGCGGGCGAATATCCGCTTACCCCCGGCGTGGCGTATGCAGTTTGAGGTACATTCCCGCATGGCAAGGGCAAATATGTGCCGCATTTCTGCATCCTTTGGCGCGCTTCCCTCCACTATGACCTCCGCCCCAAGCTCCGCCGCCCGGGCCTTGGCGTACTCTATTGCGTCCTCCGGCTCCCCCATGCTGTTGGCTCGGCAGAGCAGCTCTATGGTGCTTTCCCATGCCTCCGCGCTCTCACGTATGGCCTCCATGCTCTCCCCCTGCCTTAATGCCCGGCGGGCCGAAAGTATGGTATGGCCTATGTCGTCGTGTACCCGCAGCTTCATGGCGAGGGTCTCTTCCTCCCGCACTATCTCCGGCATCCTGTCGTACAGCCGCTTTAATCTCAGGTTGGCGTCCTCAAGGCGGGCGTTTTCTTTTCTAAGCTCCTGCTGTAGGGTTACAAGCCTCGTCACGTCCGAGGCGGTGACCTCCGTATAGCTGCCGCCGCTTTTGTCGGTTATCTGCCGCTCAACGAAGCGCAGCACCGTACCGCTTGGAAATTTATATACCCCCATCTCTGCATCCAGCCGCTCTATGGACTCCGGCGGGGTATCAAGGGCCCGGTGCAGCTCTTCCAAGGTCTGCACACCGCTGCCCAACAGCTCCGCGCCCACGCTCAACATGCGCCGGTTCATGAGCCGCACAACGCCCCTCTTATCGAAAAAGCACACCGCCACGGGCAGGTTGTCAAAGCTCTCCTTTATGGAATTCATTCCCCGCCCTCCTTTGGTATGCTGAGAGTAAGGTACTGTATGCCGTCCTCGTCTTTTTCTATTATAACATTCGGGAATTCACAGCAGAGCGCCCCCATGTCCTCATCGCAGCAGAGAGCCGCCTTGGCGGTGACAGTGCCCTCTCTTTCCCCTGCGTAGAACAGCAGGGAGGAGAGGGAGGTGAGGCTCATTTCCACCGCCGCCTCGAAAAAATCGTATATCATGTTGCCACATTCAGCCGGGAGCAGCCCCTCCATGTCCGCCCTTACGGTGCATTTTATATTGCATAAGCCCAGCCCCGCAGCGGACTCGTTCAGGCACAGGCTCAGCTCCGCCGCCTCCAGGGTGCCTGTCTGCCGCTCCACGAACATGAGGTTGCTGCGCCGCTTTACATATGTGCCTATCACCACAATGTGGCCCAGCAGCCGCCGTGCCTCCTCGGTATCCTCCGTGGCACGGAGCCGGGAGAGAAGCTTCCGAAGCAGCGCGACCTGCCTTTGAGTCTTCCGCTCCACCATGTCGTATAGCCGGTTTTCCTCGGTGATCTTAAGCCAGTAGGAGCGCTGCTCCGCCTCGGCCTTTAGTACGTCCCCGGTGTCCCGCAATTCGTCCTGCACCGTCTGAAATTGGTCCAGTACGCCCTGCAATTCCGATATGTCCTCCTGCCAGAAAACATAGCCGGAGCTTATTTCCTGCCCCTTGAGCAGGGTGTTTTTATCCAGCTGCACCGGGCCCTCCAACGCCTGCTCCATTTTCTCGAGGCTTATGGGCAATGCGGAGTGGGAGGCGGATTTTACCCGGAACCCGTGGTCGGTTATCTGAGCACCTATGGTGGTGGCGCCGAAGAGCTCATCATAGCCGGTGTTGGACTGTATCAGCCCGCAGCGAATGCAGCCTTCCAACGCTGCCATAATAGCCAGACACTGGAACACAGTCATATCCCCGGCTATAAGGCGAAGCCATTTCACATCGCTTACATAAAGGGCGGTGTATACAAACGACAGCGCCACAGGCAGTATGGGCAGCCACTGGATACGGCTTTTTGGCCTGCGGCATTTTTCAATCATCACAATAATAGTCCCTGCGGCGCAGACCGCCGTCCAGGCCACTACGGCAAAGTACCCGATAGAGTGCGTCGCATTGCCGCCAGTCCATATCTCGGCGTCGGCCGGAAACGCAAAAACCAGCTGATGCCGGTCGTTGGTCAGCACCATCGCCATAAACGCGAATGTGGGTATATACAGAAGCCGCGTCCAGCCCGGCAGCTTGTAGTTTTCCGGCCTGCCAAGCGACATTGCTGTGAACACCGTTATCAGGGGTATCAGCAGTATGGGTATATAATAGCCGTACCACAGCCTCCGCGCCGAGGCGGCGGATAAGTTAAATTCATATTTGATAGCCCGCTCCGTGAGCCAGAGCAGCATCAGCAGGGCGATAGCTATAAGGTACCGCCGGGTCTGGGCCTGAATTATGCGCCTCTGCACCGACACGCCCCATGCCGCCGTAAGCCCCATGTATATACCGTTCCTTATCATGGAGCTCAGGCCCGGGGCCCCCTCGGGGCTGCCCAGGATGCGGGCGGCCATGGCGCAGAGTATCAGCAGCGCCGCTATGCAGCATATGAGGATATCCCTTTTTTTCGCCGCAGATAAGCTCATTGGAACAGCTCCCCGTCATATATTATTAAGTTAAGTATATTTGCTGTTTTGCTCATGGGAATATCATACTATGGGACTTGAAAGGTTGCAAGCGGGGGAAGAGGGAGGGGACTCAGGCTGCGCTGCTCTGTGGCGTGGTGCATACATTTTCCATACCATCAGTTGACAAGGACACACAAGGTTTTAGGAGCCAAACAGCACGGCATAACTGTGTCGTCCTCATTTGAAATACAACCAGTATTTCTGCACTCGTCCTCCTTGTTCTGCCATACTCTTTGACTTCTAAAACTCAAAGACCCTAAAGAGTTTGCTTTGAGGGCGATCCAAGGCCGAGGAGCGCAGTACTACTGGAGGTAATTCAAGCGACGAGAACGCAGGAGCGCCCCAAAACAAACTCTTTAGGGCTTGTGGGCTCTTGTCAACTGATGGTATAGAAGGCGAATAAGCGACATAAAATACGCCGCGTATTTTTCGCGGCCTTTTTAAAGAATAATTTAAGGAATAAAACTGATATTATGATGAGAGTGCTTGCCCTTGACATAGGGGATAAACGCATAGGAGTGGCGGTGAGCGATCCGCTGGGCATTACCGCCCAGGGCCTTGAGACCTACACCCGGACGGGCGACCTGGATAAGGACACTGACTACCTAATAGCGCTGGCCAACAAATACAAGCCGGTGCGGCTGCTTTTCGGTATGCCCCGCAATATGGACGGAAGTTACGGCTTTGCAAGCGAAAAGGTTAAGGAATTTGCTGCAGCTATGTGCGAAAAGTGGGACGGAGAGCATACCTTCTACGACGAGCGGCTCACTACCGTTCAGGCGGAAAGGGTGCTGTACGAGGCCGAGATGGATTGGCGCAAGCGACGTAAGGTGATAGACAAGCTGGCGGCTGTGGTAACTCTGGAAGGCTACCTTGCTGCCAACCCAAAGCTTTGACAGGGAGATGAAAAGATGAAAGACAGGAATATAATAGATCAGATAGGCGAAGACGTAGTGCTGCTGGATGAGGACGGAAAGGAGAACACCTTCGAACACATACTTACCTTTATGTATGAGGGTAAGAAATATGTAGCGCTTTCTCCCATTGCGGATGAGGAAAGCGCTATGGACGACGATGAGGCGGAGGTGGTGCTGTTCCAGATAACCAGCGAAAACGGAGAGGATACCTACGTCAGCATAGACAACGAGGTGCTGCTGGACGAAGTATTCGCCGAGTTTCTCGACCTCATGGACGAGATAAACGAGGAAGAGGACAAGGAATAGGCCGATTTATAAAAAAGCCGCAAAGCTGCGGTTTTTTTATTTTTATTGTTGCATATAAAGCGGACTTCATGGTATACTCATGCTCGTATGGATATGCGAATGGAACGCATATATCACACACCCGGATGGACCGGCGGTTCGTGCCTGTGACATGGGTTGCCCGCATGGGAAGAAGTCCGGGGAGGAATAAAAAACGAGGAGGATCATAAAATGTCAGTTATTTCCATGAAACAGCTTCTTGAAGCAGGCGTACACTTCGGTCATCAGACCCGCCGTTGGAACCCCAAGATGAAGGAATACATCTTCACCGAGCGCAACGGCATCTACATCATCGACCTTCAGAAGACCGTTAAGAAGGCTGAGGAAGCCTATAATTTCGTCCGTAGCGTTGCTGAGGCGGGCGACAGCATTCTGTTTGTCGGAACCAAGAAGCAGGCTCAGGAATCCATTGAGCAGGAAGCTAAGCGCTGCGAGATGTTCTATGTAAACCAGCGCTGGCTGGGCGGCATGCTCACCAACTTCAAGACTATCCAGACCCGTATAGCAAAGCTCCGCAAGATCGAGAAGATGGAAGCGGACGGCGACTTTGCGTATCTCCCCAAGAAGGAAGTCATCAAGCTCAAGGCCGAGCAGGAAAAGCTGGAAAAGAACCTTTCCGGCATAAAGGATATGAAGAAGCTCCCCGGCGCCATGTTCGTAGTTGACCCGCGCAAGGAGCACATCGCCGTCATGGAAGCCCGCGCTCTGGGTATCCCCGTAGTGGCTATCGTTGATACCAACTGCGACCCCGATGAGGTGGATTACGCTATCCCCGGCAACGACGACGCTATCCGCGCGGTCAAACTCATCGCCTCCAAGATGGCTGACGCCGTACTGGAAGGCCGTCAGGGTGAGCAGATGATAGACGCAGCAGCCGAAGAAGAGGCCGCTGGCGACGATTTTTAATCTTAAACGATACTTTTAACAGGAGGTCAAGCATATATGTTTACCGCTAAAGACGTAATGGCTCTGCGCGAAATGAGCGGCGCCGGCATGATGGATTGCAAGAAGGCCCTCACCGCCTGCGAAGGCGATATGGACAAGGCAATGGATTATCTTCGCGAGAAGAGCCTTGCCGCTTCCGCAAAGAAGGCTGCCCGTATAGCTGCCGAGGGTATTGTAAGCAGCTATGTTACCGATGACCACAAGGTCGGCGCTATCGTAGAGGTCAACTGCGAGACCGACTTCGTCGCCAAGACCGACGACTTCAAGGCTCTGGTAAACAGCGTTGCCAAGCTGGTAGTTGAAAAGAACCCCGCCGATGTAGACGAGCTGATGGCTCTGGACTGCGGCGACGGCACCGTTGCCGAGATGGTCAACCGCGCAGTTGCCAAGATAGGCGAAAAGATAACCATTCGCCGCTTTGCCCGCATGGAGGGTCAGCTGGTGGATACCTATATCCATCTGGGCGGCAAGATCGGCGTTATCGTAGCCGCCAAGACAGCGGATGCCGAGAAGGCCAGGCCCGCCGTACATGATGTAGCGATGCACATCGCCGCCGCGAAGCCCGGCGTGCTCCATCGCGACGAGGTGGATCCTGCCGATCTGGACAAGGAGCGCGAGATACTGCGCGCCCAGGCTCTGAACGACCCCAAGCCCAAGCCCGCAAACATCATCGAGAAGATGGTGGAAGGCCGTATCGCCAAGTACTACAAGGAGGTTTGCCTGCTTGAGCAGCCCTTCGTAAAGAATCCCGATCAGAGCATTGAGCAGATGCTCAAGGAGCACGGTGATGTGGAGCTGGCAGCGTTCGTCCGCTTTGAGATGGGCGAAGGTCTCCAGAAGCGCCAGGATAACTTCGCTGAGGAAGTTATGGGCCAGATGAAGAAGTAAGATATGATTTTAAAAGGAACACCTTTCCGGTGTTCCTTTTTTGTTATATAATGTATCTGGTGAAAATCGGTCCAGACCGTAATAATAGTTTTAAGGAGCAGAAAAATGCTGAAATACAAGAGAATATCACTTAAGCTTTCCGGCGAAGCCATGGGTGGCGCACAGGCTGTGGATTTTGACAAGGCGGAGGCTATAGCGAGACAGGTGGCGCGGCTTCACGAGCTTGGAGCAGAGATAGGCATAACCATAGGCGGCGGCAATATATGGCGTGGCCGCAGCTCCGGCGATATGGACCGCAACAGGGCGGATCAAATGGGTATGCTGGCGACTGTCATAAACTCTCTTGCCGTTCAGGACTGCCTGTTGAAGCTGGGGATCCCTGCCGTGGTGATGTCCTCAATAGATATGCCAAGAATAGCGGATAGCTATTCCTCCCGGGCCGCACACGCCGCACTCGACGCGGGTAAGGTAGTCATATTTGCAGGCGGCAGCGGTCTGCCCTTCTTCTCTACCGATACCGCAGCTGCCCTCAAGGCCGCCGAGATAGGCGCGGACGCAATGCTACTTGCAAAGAATGTAGACGCAATCTATTCTGACGATCCAAAGAAGAACCCGAATGCCATAAGGTATTCGCACCTCACCTACGACGAGGTCATCGAACGTGAACTAAAGGCTACCGACCTTACTGCCATAACCCTCTGCAAGGAGCAGAACATACCTATACTTGCCTTCGCTATGGCGGACCCGGACAACGTGGTAAAAGCCGTTCAGGGCGAGAGCATAGGTACGCTGATAGACAACGTGAAGTAAGGTATAAAGCGGGCGATACTGTGAACAATCTCTAATTGGGGATTGTGCGAAACAGGCATTTCCTGTAAAATATAGCTGAGCTTTTTATAAGATAAACTTTCAGGAGGTTCAAATATGGACGCTGTCGCAACCGCAAAAGAAAAAATGACCAAAACCGTAGCCGCTTTGGAGCGTGACCTCGGAACCCTCAAGGCCGGGCGTGCGAACCCCCAGGCTCTTGACCGCATAATGGTTGACTATTACGGCTCTCAGGTGCCGATAAACCAGCTGGGCAATATATCCTCCCCCGAGGCGAGGCTGCTGGTCATCTCACCCTATGACGCCACTATGATAAAGGAAATAGAGAAGGCTATACAGAAGTCCGACCTGGGCATTAACCCCAGCAACGACGGCCGCCTCATACGTCTCGTATTCCCCGAGCTCACCGAGGAGCGCCGAAAGGAGCTTGTAAAGCTGGTGCGCAAGAAGGGCGAGGAGTCTAAGGTAGCTATACGTTCTATCCGCCGCGACGCCATCGATACCATTAAGAAGGCCAAGAAGGACGGCGATATAACTGAGGACGACCAGAAGCGCCAGGAAGAGCAGGCCCAGAAGGCTACCGATGAGTTCATAAAGAACATTGACAAGGTCATTGCTGATAAGGAAAAGGAGATAATGACGGTTTGATATCCGTACTTGGATACGAGCTTGGAAGGGCGAAAGAGCTGCTGGAAGCCGAAGGATACAGCGTGAGGTGCGTAGAGACCCGCAGCCGCAAGGGACTTAACGGCAACGAAAAACGGGTGATAAGGCAGCGTACTGATGGCAATGCGGTTGAGCTCATATGGGCCCTGTTCAAAACAGACTGCGAATATGGGGGATAGCGGTTAGTTCCGCATCCCCTTTTGTATCGGAGGATATTTTTACACAATGGCAAAGATACAGCCTCAAAGCGTAGGCTTGGCGCAGGAACTGCCACGGCATATAGGCATAATAATGGACGGCAACGGCCGTTACGCCACGCGGCGGGGCCTGCCGAGAAAGCTTGGCCACCGGGCAGGAATGGAACGGCTGCGGGGGCTTATACGTTTTTCATCGGATATAGGCATCGAGGTGCTGTCGCTGTACGCCTTTTCCACCGAAAACTGGAAGCGGCCCAAGGAAGAGATAGGGGCGCTGTTCGATCTTTTTCTGGAATACTTTATAAGCGAACTGGACGACCTGGATAAAAACAACGTCTGCATACGCATAATGGGCGACATGTCCGCATTTCCGGAAAAAATGGGCCGGGAGACGGACGAGGCCATGTACAAAACCAGAAACAATACCGGCCTGAAGCTCAATATCGCATTGAACTACGGCAGCAGGGCAGAGGTGGTACGCGCCTGCAATACCCTTATTGAGCGCGGAAAGCCCGTAGACGAAGCTGATCTTATGAACGCCCTGTATACCGCAGGACTGCCGGATCTTGACCTGATAATCCGTACGGCGGGAGAGCAGCGGTTATCCAACTTCATGCTGCTTCAGGCGGCATACGCCGAGCTGGTGTTCACGGACGCGACATTTCCCGAGCTTACGGACGAAAAATATGCGGACTGCATAAGGGAATACCAACGGCGCACCAGAAGGTTCGGCGCGGTGACGGAATAAATCATCAAAAAGGAGAAGCGGCGTAATGGATAGCGGCAGGAAAACCAGAGTAATAGTAGGCGCGTTGCTGGGGTTGCTCTTCGTGGGCATAGTAGCCCTCGGCAGCATATTCCGCACCGTGGTATTTACCGTGGCGGCGGTGATAGCGGTATATGAGATGTCCAACATGATCTATAAAAAGACGGAAAAGAACATATTCGCGGCGCCCGCATACGTCTTTGCGGCGCTGTGCTTTCCGATAGCCTCATTTCCGGCGGCCCTGGCGGCGAGGATGAGCGCCGCTACCGCCATAATGCTCCTCGGGGCGCTGTGCCTGATGCTCATTGCGGCGGAGAGGGTATTCAATAAGCTGCGCACCACGGAGGAGAGCATATACTCCGCGTTCATGCTCATATACCCCATGTCGCTGTTTGGAATGCTGGCGCTGATAATGCCCGCCGACGGGCTCACCTCACCGAAAAACGTGGGCCTGCTGCTGGTATTCATATGCCCGCTCATGGGCGACATGCTGGCCTATTACATAGGCTCCTCGATGGGCAAGCGAAAGCTCTGCCCCGAGATAAGTCCTCATAAGACGGTTGAGGGAAGCTATGGAAGCTTTCTTGGCGGCCTGCTGGGCGGCTTTGTATGTTTCCTGCTGCAATTCATATGGGGGCTGCGCCTGCCCATACTTCCCATGCTGCTCGTAGGTATTATCTGCGGCGGGGTAGGGCAGATAGGCGACCTGTTTGCGTCCGTCATAAAACGCTGGGCAGGGGCAAAGGATTACGGCAACATATTTCCCGGCCATGGCGGGGTGATAGACAGGTTGGACAGTGTGCTGATGTGCGCGCCGGTGGCGCTGTGTTATATATGGCTCAGCATGCTGGGCTAAAGGAATGTAATAATGAAGAATATAGCTGTTTTGGGCTGCACAGGCTCCATAGGCAGGCAGACCCTTGACGTTATCAGGGCTAATCCGGATAAATTCCGGGCGGCCGTGCTTTGCGCAGGCAGAGATGCAGACGCCATGTTTAAAGCGGCGGAGGAATTCCGCCCGGATTATATTGCCATGGCGGAAGAGGCTGCGGCGGATAAGCTCAGGCAAAGCGGAATAAAGGCAAAAATAGCCGGCGGTGAACAGGCGGTGCTGGAAGCGGCGGCCTATGAGGGCGCCGACATAATAGTAAATGGCATAAGCGGCTTTTCAGGAATGAAGCCGCTGCTTGCAGCGCTGGAAGCGGGCAAAACCGTTGCCCTTGCAAACAAAGAAAGCATAGTCTGCGCTCACGACCTGGTAAATGCCGCGCTGAAAAAGGGCGGTGCCATAATACCGGTGGACAGCGAACAGAGCGCCATATTCCAGTGCATGGCGGCGGGAAACCACGGCGAGATACAAAGGCTCATACTTACGGCCTCCGGCGGCCCCTTCAGGGAATATACAAAGGAACAGCTCAAAACCGTCACGCCGGAGCAGGCAGGGCATCACCCAACCTGGAAAATGGGCAGAAAGATCACTATAGACTCCGCCTCCTTTTTCAACAAGGGCCTCGAGATAATGGAGGCGAGCTATCTTTTCGGCATACCCGGGGAAAGGATAAGCGTATTGGTACACCCGGAGTCCATAGTGCATTCCATGGTGGAATACACGGACGGATGCAATATGGCACAATTATCCAGGCCCGATATGCGGCTTGCAATACAATATGCGCTGACATACCCGGAGAGGACTCCCGGCGAGTTTGGAAGGCTTCGCCTTGAGGACATGGGCAAAATAAGCTTTTATGCGCCTGATACCGATAAGTTCCCGGCAATACCCATGGCGTATGAGGCGCTGCGCGAAGGAAGAAACCTGCCCATAGTGTATAATGGCGCAAACGAGGCGGCGGTGGATATGTTCATACGAGGCAAGATACGCTTTGACGAGATAGCCGACGTGGTCGGATACGCCATGAGCAGGGCGGACAGGGGGAATATACTCTCCCTTGAGGACATAATAAAAACAGACAGGCAGGCGAGGAAGCTTGCATTTGAGAAAGGAAACGCATAAATGACGCTGTTGTCAATTGTTGGCGCGCTGCTGGTGCTTACGGTGCTGGTATTCGTACACGAACTTGGGCATTTTTACGCGGGCAAAAAGCTTGGCTTTAGAATAGACGAGTTCGCCATAGGAATGGGCCCTGTGGTGTGCAGCAAGGAGAAAAACGGTACCCGCTTCGCGATCCGGGCGCTGCCCATAGGCGGCCTATGTGCCTTTCACGGTGAGGATGAAGGTGTATCCGATCCCGAGTGCTTCAATGCGCAGCCGGTATGGAAGCGCATGATAGTGGTGCTGGCCGGCCCGTTTATGAATATACTTCTGGCAGTGGTGCTGGCCGTGATCATACTTATGACCTACGGCGAGTATATGCCGATGATAAACGACTTTACCGCAGAGAACACCCCGGCGGAGGCCGCGGGCATACAGGTAGGCGATATCATAACCGAGATAGACGGCAAAAGCATAACCTACTATGCGGAATGCACGGATTACATACAGCAGGCTGATCCTGCGAGAATAGAGGTTACCGTACGACGTGACGGCATGGACGTGACTCTTACTGCCCACGACATATACGACCCCGAAAGCGGCAGCAACAGGCTGGGCATATACATCTCCCCCGAAAGGCTGCGCTACGGCCTGCTTGAGGCTGCGACAAATTCGGTACGTTACACCTGCTATATTGTAAAAGAGATGTTCAAGGTGCTGGGCGGCCTGTTCACGGGAAGCGTTACCTCGGACGATGTCGCCGGGCCGGTGGGAACCATAAGCATAATAGGTCAGGCGGTGAGGGCCGGCTTTGAGGTGGTGCTGCGTCTCGGAGTGCTTATCAGCATCAACCTTGGCATAATGAACATACTGCCCATTCCGGCGCTGGACGGCGGAAGGTTTTTGTTCATGGTGATAGAGGCGGTTCGCGGCAAGCCCATACCTCCCGAGAAGGAGGGAATGATACATATGGCGGGGCTGGTGCTGCTCTTCAGCCTTATGATACTGCTTACGGTAATGGACGTAAGAAAGCTGTTTTAGCCGCATAGCGGCAGACCGATTTGTGGGGGAAGGATGAAAAAAACAAGAAAAGTTATGGCAGGGGCGGTGCAGATAGGCGGCGGCGCCCCCGTCACCATACAGTCTATGACCAATACCGACACGGCGGACGCGATAGCCACCGCCGATCAGATATTGGCCCTTGAGGAGGCGGGCTGCGAGATAGTCCGCTCTTCCGTGTACAATGAAGCATGTGCAAAGGCAATACCCGAGATAAAGAGCAGGATACACATACCACTCGTCGCGGATATACATTTTGATTGGAGGCTCGCCATAGCCGCCATGGAAAACGGCGTGGACAAGCTGCGCTTCAATCCCGGCAACATAGGCGGAGAGAAAAACGTAAAAAGGCTGGTGGATTGCGCCAAGGCCCATCATGTTCCCATGCGCATAGGGGTAAACGGCGGCTCTGCGGAAAAGGAGCTTCTCCGAAAGTACGGAGGCCCAAAGCCGGAAGCGCTGGTTGAGAGCGCGCTGAAGCACGTCCGCATGCTGGAAAAACAGAGCTATTATGACATGGTCATATCTATTAAATCCTCCAACGTGCCGAATACAATTGAGGCTTACAGGCTTATGAGCAGGGAGTGCGATTACCCCCTGCATATAGGTGTTACGGAAGCTGGCGGCGGTGAAATGGCCCTTGTAAAGGCTGCGGCCGCCATGGGCGCCCTTCTTGTGGACGGCATAGGGGATACCATGCGCGTATCCATGACCGGCGACCCTGTACAGGAGGTTTACGCAGCGAAGGAGATACTGAAGGCCATGGGCCTCAGAAAAGAAGGAGTGGAAATAGTGAGTTGCCCAACCTGCGGCAGAACCTGCACCGATCTTCTCAGCGCCGCCAACAGGGTGGAGAATGAGCTTTCCAGCCTGATACCCAAGGGAAAGTACCTTAAAGTAGCCGTGATGGGCTGTATTGTAAACGGCCCCGGCGAAGCGGCTGAAGCCGATATAGGCGTGGCCTTCGGCAAGGGCGGCTGCGCCCTGTTCAAGGGCGGCAAGCTCTTTAGGACAGTTCCTCTGGAGGCCGCTGTAGACGAACTCATAACCGAGGCCAAAGCCATGATGGAATAGACTATGGAACAGAAGCTTTTGACTATATTTGAAAAATACGGCCTTGGAGACGGCGAGATAACAGATGCAGGACTGAACAAGCGTGAAAATCTGCTGACTGTTACTGTGCGGTGCGGCCATATAACCAGCGCCGAAAACATAGCCTGTCTTGAGAGGGAGCTTTGCGCCCTCATGCCGGGCTGCCGCACAAAGGTAATAATCAGGTGCGGCGGGCTTTCGGCGCTGCTGTCCGCCTGCGACCAGGATACGCTGAGCATACTCAAGAAAACATGGTGCGACATACTTCCGGTATGCCGCCCCGCGATACACAGCTCCGTCTGGGATTATGAGAGCGGCACGATCAAGGTAAAGATACCCGGGCAGGTGTTCGAGCTGGTCTCGGATCCGAGACATAGGGAAACGGTAAAATCATATTACCTCGATCGGTATGGCATAGAGACTGACATAGAGCTTACAGCGGACGATACCATGGAGCTGACGCTGCCCAAGGAAGAGGAACGGCCCTCCTGGCAGCCTAAAAAGGCTGCGGAGACCAAGAAAAAGGCACTCCCCGACAGGGCGGATGTGATATATGGCAAGCCCATAAAAAAGACCGCCATAATCCAGCAGCGCGACGTGGACGAGACTATGGGCTACGTCACAATAAAGGGCGAGATACTAACCCTGGAGACTACAAAGCAGAAAAACGGCAGGACTATACTGACATTTGCCATAAGCGACCATACAAACACGATTCCCTGCAAGATGTTTCTTGAGGAGGGCGAGAATGACATCGTCGATACCATAGCCGGCATACAGAAAAAGAAGGATATACTTATCGTCGCCGGAAAGTATATGATGGATCAGTGGCTCAGGCGAATGTGCGTATTCCCGCGGGACGTGGGCTGGGAGCCAAGAGCGGTGCGCACGGACAAGTCCGAGGAGAAGCGCGTAGAGCTGCATCTTCATACCAAGATGTCCAGCATGGACGGCCTGACAGACGTTAAGGAAGCCATAAAGACCGCAGCCCGCTGGGGCCATAAGGCAATAGCAATAACGGATCACGGCGTGGTACACGCTTTCCCGGATGCGGTGGCACAGGCAGACAAGCTGAAAAAGGACGGCAAGGACATAAAAATACTGCTGGGCGTCGAGGGATACCTCATGCCCGACAGCGAGCTTATAAAGCGGCCGGAGCAATACGTGGCGATAGGAGTGGTAGCATATCCCGGCGTAAAGGAGGACGACGTATTCGAGATAGCCGCGCTGCGCTTTGACGAGAGCGGCGAAAAGGAAGGCTTATCCATAATAGTCAACAGCGGCGCGGCGCTGACCGATGCCATGGCCCAGGAGACAGGGCTTACACGCGAAATGATAAACGGCGGCGTGAGCCTGAAGGACGCACTGAAGCAGCTCTATGACTTCATAGGCGATGGAGTGAAGGTGATACACGACCCGCTGGAGCTGAACAACCTCAGGCAGCACGGCCTGCGCTTTGATATGGAGCTGGACGCGCACTGCGTAAGCACCTCCATGCTGTTTCATTACCTGCACAGGGAAAGCAAACAGACGGATATGAGGACTGCGGCGGAGGCGCTGGGCGTGGAGCATTGCGGCGGCAGAGCTATGGAAAGGGCGAGGACTGCGGCAAAGATAATGAACGCCGTACTGTCCGAGATGACCGCAAAGGACATAGAAAAGCTGCCGCTCATAGACGCGGTTCCCAAGGAAAAGGGAAAGGGCCGCAGGCTCACCTACCATATAATCATAATGGCCAGGAACCACGAGGGCCTTATGAACCTTTACCGCCTCGTGTCATATGCTCACCTCGAGCACCTGCGCAAGGTACCGCAGATACCCAGAAGCCTTCTCAATATGCACCGCGAGGGCCTTATAATAGGCTCCGCCTGCGAGGCAGGAGAGCTGTTCCGGGCGGTGCTCAGGGGGGAGAGCGAGGAAAAGCTCATGTCCATAGCGGACATGTACGACTATCTCGAGATACAGCCCATAGGCAACAACGCCTTCCTTATGCGAAACGGCACAGTGGACACGGAGGAAGGGCTTCGCGATCTCAACCGCAGGATAGTAGCCCTGGGCGACAAGATGGGCAAGCCGGTGGTAGCCACGGGGGACGTACACTTCCTGGAGCCGGACGACGCGCTTTTCCGCAGCATAATAATGCACGCCAGAGGCTTTGACGACGCGGAGCAGCAGGCCCCCCTATACTTCAAGACCACGGATGAGATGCTGGAGGAATTCTCCTATCTGGGCGAGGAAAAGGCGAGGGAGGTAGTAATAACCAACCCCAACATGATAGCCGACAGCTGCGAGAGAATGAAGGCATTCCTGTCAGAAAAGGGCACCTATGCCCCCACGTTCCCCGGCGCAAACGACGAGCTGAGGAATATGGCGCTGAAGAAGGCTCACGAGATATACGGGGACGAATTGCCGGAGGTGGTGCAGAAGCGCCTTGATAAGGAACTGAATTCCATCATAGGCAACGGCTATTCCTCGCTGTACCTTATGGCACAGCGCCTTGTACACAAGTCAAACAGCGACGGGTATCTCGTCGGTTCCCGAGGCTCAGTAGGCTCTTCCTTCGTGGCCAACATGGCGGGCATAACCGAGGTAAACGCATTGCAGCCCCACTATGTCTGCCCCAACTGCCGGCACAGCGACTTCGACATAGACCGTACCAAGTATGCCTGCGGCGTGGACATGCCGGATAAGGACTGCCCCGTCTGCGGCGCAAAATACAAAAAGCTTGGCTACGAGATACCCTTCGAGGTGTTTCTGGGCTTCAAGGGCGACAAGACCCCGGATATAGACCTTAACTTCTCAGGGGATTATCAGCCTGTAGCGCATAAGTACGTTGAGGTGATGTTCGGGGAGGGCCACGCCTTCCGCGCCGGAACCATATCCGGCGTAAAGGACAAGATAGCTTACGGCTACGTCCGCTCCTACTGTGAGGCAAACGGCATAAACGCCGGAAAGGACGAGATGGACCGCATGGTGCAGGGTTGCACAGGAGTTAAGAAGACTACCGGCCAGCATCCCGGCGGCATAGTCATAGTGCCAAAGGAAAACGATATAATGGAGTTCACCCCGGTGCAGTACCCGGCGGACCGCAGCGAGGGCGATACCATAACCACCCACTTCGACTTTCACGCCATGGACGACAGGCTGGTAAAGCTGGATATACTGGGCCACGATGATCCGACGGTGCTGAGAATGCTGAAGGATATTACCGGCTTGGACCCCCAGACAATACCCCTTGACGACCCTGAAACCATGAAGATATTCCGCACCAGCGAGCCTCTGGGCGTGACGCTGGACGAGCTGGACTGCGACGTGGGCAGCATAGCAATACCCGAGTTCGGCACCACCTTCGTGCGGCAGATGCTCAAGGACACGCGCCCGACTACGATGGAGGAATTGCTCAGGATCTCCGGACTTTCCCACGGTACCGACGTATGGCTGGGCAACGCTCAGGAGCTGGTATTGAGCGGCACCGCGACACTGTCGCAGGTAATATGCACCCGAGACGATATAATGAACTACCTTATACTCAGAGGCGGCGACCCGTCCATGTCCTTCAAAACCATGGAGAGCGTCCGCAAGGGCAGAGGCCTTACCCCTGAGATGGAGGAGCATATGCGCTCCATAGATACGCCTCAGTGGTTCATAGACTCCTGCAAAAAGATAAAGTACATGTTCCCCCGCGCCCACGCAGCGGCCTACGTCATGATGGCCTTCCGAGTGGCCTACTACAAGGTGCATATGCCCCTCGCCTTCTATTCCGTTTACTATACCGTCCGAGCGGACGCCTTTGACATAGCCCAGGCGGAGGGCGGCGCCCAGAAGGTGCTTGCCAACATAAACGCCATAAAGAAAAAAGGCAACGATGCGGATAAAAAGGAAGAAGACCTGCTGACAATACTGGAGGTGGTCTTTGAAATGAACAAGCGCGGCATAGAGCTGCTGCCTGTGGACCTGTATAAATCCAAGGCCAGCCAGTTCATAATAGAAGACGGCAAGATACGGCCGCCCTTCTCATCGGTGGCGGGCGTGGGAGCCAACGCCGCCATAGGCATAGCCGAAGGCGCAAAGGGCGGCGAGTATACCTCCATAGAAAATTTTCAGGCCCGCACCGGCGCCAACTCCGCAGTGATAAAGGCGCTTGCGGAAGCCGGCTGCCTGAACGGGCTGCCCGAGACGGATCAGCTCTGCCTGTTTTAAAGAAGCCGGTATGTGCGGTGCTTTGATGCGAAATAATATGCTTGCATTATAGTGCCGCATATGGTACAATTTTGCTGTTGGTATATGGCAAGTTTGCTGTATTTTAGTTTTCAAGTAAGAGTGGGCGCGTCCTGCTCTTTTGTTTTGAATAGCGGAGGAATATAATGAAAACCACCCAAACAGTGGAAGCTCTTCTCCGGCCGGTAGTTACAGGCATGGGCTACGAGCTGGATGAGGTAGAGTTTCAGAAGGAGCAGGGTAATTGGGTGCTGACCCTATACATAGAGCATCAGGACGGAAGAAGCGCCACCATAGACGACTGCGAGGCGGTGAGCCGGGCCGTAGACCCCATATTGGACGAGGCTGACCCCATAGAGCAGGCATACTACCTCAGCGTGTCCTCAATAGGCATCGACAGGCCGCTCAAAAAGGATAGGGACTATCAGCGCAGCCTCGGCAGCCCCATTACGGTAAAGCTTTACGCCCCGCTCAAGGGCAAAAAGGAGTATACGGGCGAGCTTTTGTCATATACGCCCGATTCCTTCACCATAAGCGTAAAGGGCGAGGAGATGACCTTCCAGAAAAAGGACGCTTCAAAGGTGCAGCCCTATATAGACTTCAAGGCTCTGGAAAAGGACCTTGACGAATTAGAAGCAGATTTTGAAAATATAGAGACAGAAGAGGAGAATTGACAATGAACGCCGAATTCATAGAGGCACTGAATGCCATAGAGAAAGAGCGCGGGATAAGCAAGGATATACTGATAGACGCATTTGAATCCGCATTGATAGCGGCATACAAGCGCAACTACGGCGCAGTGGGAAACGTCCGCGCCACAGTGGATAGGGATACGGGAGAGGTGCAGATATTCGCCTCCAAGACCGTCACCGAGACGGTGGAAAACCCCTATGCGGAGATATCTCTTGCCGAGGCGAAGAAGATCAATTCCCTCTATGAAGTGGGCGACGTTCTGGAGGAGGAGGTAGACCCCCGCAAGTTCGGCCGCATAGCGGCCCAGACCGCCAAGCAGGTGGTTGTGCAGCGCATTCGCGAGGCCGAGCGCGGCGTCATATTCGATGAATTCGTAGAGAAGGAAAACGAGGTGCTTACCGCCATAGTCCAGCGGGTAGAGAAGAACGGCATCTATGTAGAGCTGGGCAAGACAGACGGCTTCCTTGCCGCCTCCGAGACCATAGCGGGGGAGACTTATAACACCAGCGACAGGCTGAAGGTTTACGTCCTTGAGGTGCGTAAGACCAACAAGGGCCCGCAGGTAATAGTTTCCCGTACCCACCCCGGCCTTGTTAAGAGGCTTTTCGAGCTGGAGGTTCCCGAGATACAGACCGGCATAGTCCAGATAAAGTCCATAGCGCGGGAGGCGGGCTTCCGCACCAAGGTGGCCGTTTATTCTTCCGACCCTCAGGTGGACGCCGTGGGCGCCTGCGTGGGCCAGAAGGGGATAAGGGTAGAGCGCATAGTAAACGAGCTGCATAACGAAAAGATAGATATAATAGAGTGGGATCCCGATCCGGCAGTATATATTGCCAAGTCCCTTAGTCCTGCCCGTGTTATGATGGTATACATCAACGAGGCGGAAAAGGCCGCGAAGGTGATAGTGCCAGACAATCAGCTTTCCCTTGCTATCGGCAAGGAAGGCCAGAACGTCCGCCTTGCCGCCAAGCTCACAGGCTGGAAGATAGACATAAAGAGCCAGAGCCAGGCCGAGGAGGACATGGATATAGCGGACGCCGACAGCGAGGCGGACGGCGGCTTCGAGGAATAGTTTTGGAGGATCAGCAATGCCTGCTAAGAAGGTGCCTATGAGAATGTGCGTGGGCTGCCGCGAGATGAAGCCAAAGAAGGAGCTGCTGCGCATAGTTCGCTCTCCCGAGGGCGAAATAAGCGTGGACCGCACCGGCAAGGTCTCCGGCCGCGGCGCGTACATATGCGCCAACGCGGAGTGCCTGAACAGGGCCCGCAAAATAAAAGCGCTGGAAAGGGCTCTGGAGCACGGAATAGAGGACGAGGTTTTTTTAAGGCTCGCTTCGGAGATAACCGGCGATGCAGAATGACCGTCTGCGTACAGCTCTGGGCTTTGCGGCCAAGGCCGGGAAGTGCATATCAGGCGACTTTGGCGTGGAAAGAGCCGTGAAGGACAAAAAAGCCCTCGCAATAGCTCTGGATAACGGCGTGTCAGCCGCAACGCGGGAGCGCTACGAGGGAATGTGCCAAAGAGCCGGCATACCCTGCGTGTATCTCGAAGACCTTGGCAGGGCGATAGGAAAGGATAACCGCATGATAGCCGCGGTGACAGAGGCGGGCTTTGCCCGTATGATAGAAGAGACGTATAAGACTTCACAGCAAAAGTAACATACCGGGGGGTAATATCTATGGCAAACAAGACAATGGATTCCGCACGGGAATTTGAAACCCAGGCAAAGGAGCTTCTGGAGCGAGTAAAGCGAATGCAGAACGATCTGGGAGCGGCCCTTCAGTCCGTAAAGCGGGCGGAAAGCGAGCTTATAGATAAAGAAAAGCGCGCCGAAAAGGAACGCATGGAAAAAGAAAGGGCAGAGAGACTCCGAGAGGTCCTCACCAGCGAGGGCGACCTTGCCTTCCACGTAGGCGACGACAGGACGGAGGAGCAGCCAGCCCCGGCAGAGAGCAAGAGCGAAGTAAATGAGAAGCCGAAGCCGGAGCCGGTGAAGGAGCAGAAGGCGGAGGAAAGCGTACAGGCAAAGGCGGAGGAACCTGCAATGGCGGATAGGAAGCCTGAAGAAAAGCCCGAGACAAAGGCGAAACCCGCACCGGCAAATAGGCCTGTACAGCAGCAGCGCCCGGCCTATGAGCGAAGGGAACCTCAGCGCAGAGAGGACGGCAGGCAGCAGAAGCCACGCACTGACAGGCCGCAGCGGCCCGCGGACCGCCCGGAGCGCACAGACAGACCTCAGCAGCGCCCCGTACAGGGAGGCTACCAGCCTAAGCCGGCGGCCCGCACCATGGAATCCGCTGCGCCTTCCGTAAGGGATCAGGGCAAGGGCCGGAGCCAGAAACCCCAGACAAGAGATGAGGAGCGCAAGGCGCCAAAGAATAAGAAAACCATTATGAAGGAAAACACCAGAGCAGCAGGCAGCTGGGACGACGACGCCCCAATGAGCCGCAAGCAGAAGCGCAAGCAGCAGGCGTTACATAAGCCGGAGCCGGTAAAGATCGACAAGGCCGTGCTGACTACCGAGACCATAACCGTAAAGGATCTTTCCGAAAAAATAGGCAAGCCTGTGGCCGAGATCATCAAAAAGCTGTTTATACTCGGCATAATGGCTACCATCAATCAGGAGATAGACTACGACACCTGCTCGCTCATCGCCGCCGATTACGGCATAGAGCTGGAGCTCAACATAGCCAAGACCGCCGAGGACGTGCTCAACGAGAGCGTTGAAGAGGCGGATTCCGAGGAGAACCTCGTACCACGCCCGCCGGTAGTTACCATAATGGGCCACGTGGACCACGGCAAGACCTCGCTGCTTGACGCCTTCCGTGAAAGCAGCATAACCGCGGGCGAGGCAGGCGGCATAACGCAGCATATAGGCGCGTATACCGTATCCTGCAAGGGGCGCACCATAACCTTCATAGATACCCCGGGCCATGAGGCGTTCACCTCCATGCGCGCCCGCGGAGCCCAGGTAACGGATATAGTAATACTGGTTGTGGCGGCGGACGACGGCATCATGCCGCAGACCATCGAGGCCATAAACCACGCCAAGGCGGCGAACGTTCCGATAATTGTCGCTATCAACAAGATAGATAAGGACACCGCCAACCCGGACCGGGTAATACAGCAGCTCACCGAGTACGGCCTCGTAGCCGAAGAGTGGGGCGGCGATACCATATGCGTGCCCGTTTCCGCGAAGAAGCGCATCAATTTGGATACGCTGCTCGAGATGGTACTGCTTCAGGCGGATGTTCTGGAGCTTAAGGCAAATCCCGACAGGGCGGCCCGTGGCACCATAATAGAGGCAGAACTGGACAAGGGCCGCGGCCCTGTGGCTACCGTACTGGTACAGAACGGTACCCTCAAGATAGGCGATCCCATAGTCGCGGGCACAGCCTTCGGCCGCGTACGCGCAATGATGGACGATAAGGGCCGCAGGGTGACTTCAGCCGGGCCAAGCCAGCCGGTAGAGGTGCTGGGCTTTGGCGAGGTGCCTTCCGCAGGCGATGTAATGAACGTTGCGGAAGTAGATAAGCTGTCCCGGCAGGTAGCAGAGGAGCGCCGCGACAAGCTCAAGGCGGAGCAGATACGCAATATGTCCAAGGTATCCCTGGACGATCTCTTCAGCCAGATAGAGGCGGGCAACGTCAAGGATCTGAACATCATAGTAAAGGCAGACGTGCAGGGCACGGTAGAGGCCATAAAGCAGGCATTGGAGAAGCTCTCCAACGACGAGGTAAGGGTGCGCTGCATACACGGCGGCGTAGGCGCCATAACCGGCTCGGATATAGTGTTCGCCTCCGCCTCCAACGCGCTGGTAATAGGCTTCAACGTGCGCCCGGACGCCACGGCTCGCGAGGCCGCAGAACGCGAAAAGGTGGATGTGCGTACATACAGCGTCATCTACAACGTGATCGAGGATGTCGAGAACGCCATGAAGGGCCTGTTCGCACCCGTATACAAGGAGGTCGCTCTGGGTACTGCGGAGGTACGCAATACCTTCAAGGTGTCAGGCGTCGGCACTATTGCGGGCGCATACGTCAAGGATGGCAAAATCACCCGCTCCGCTCAGGTGCGCGTAGTTCGCGGCGGCATAGTGCTTCACGACGGCAAGATAGCCTCCCTCAAGCGCTTTAAGGACGACGTCAAGGAAGTGGCGTCGGGCTATGAATGCGGTATCGGTATAGAAAACTACAACGATATCCGCGAGGGCGACATGATAGAAGCCTACACCATGGAGCAGATAGAAAGATAATCAGGAGAGGCAGAAAAGATGTCCATTCGTTATGAAAGAATGAACGAGGAGATAAAGAAGACCATCAGCGAGATCATAAAGGACATGAAGGATCCTCGAGTCTCCGATATGACCACCATAATGTCAGTGGACGTGACCAACGACCTGAAGCAGGCCAAGGTGCTGGTAAGCGTTTACGACAAGGACGACGAGGTACGCAGGGATACGGTGGAAGCCCTCAACCACGGCAGCGGCTTCATAACCCGTGAACTGGGCAAGCGGATGCAGCTGCGCGCCCTGCCAAAGCTGAACTTCAAGCTGGACAACTCCATTGAGTACAGCGTGCATATTTCAGAGATTATCGACAGCCTGCACAAAAACGAAAAGTAGCTTGCTCTGGGCGGTGATGTGAAGCGTCATCGCCCGATTTTTTAGGAGGGAAGGCTTATGAAGGGCAGCATGGAGAAGATACTCCGCTTTGTAGAACAAAACGACGCTTTCAGCATAATATCCCACGTAGCGCCGGATGGGGATACCATCGGTTCGGGAACGGCACTGTCAAGGATACTGCGCAGGCTGGGCAAGCGTACGGAAAACGTATGCTGCGACCAAGTACCCGACGCGTATAAGTTCATACCGGGTGCTGAAGAGATACTGCTGCCGGAGGATGCCCGGGGCTTCGATGCGGTAATAGCGGTAGACTGCGCAGATAAGGGCAGGCTGGGCAGTGCCGAGGGTATATTCGACAGGGCGGGCGTGACGGCCAATATAGACCATCACGGCACCAACGCCACGTATGCCGATAATAATATGATTGAGGAGACCGCCGCCTGCGCAGAGCTTATATACAGGCTTGGCAGGGCGTTGGGGGCGGAGATAGACGCGGAGACGGCTAATTGCCTCTTTGCCGCCCTCGTGACGGATACCGGCTCCTTTGCCTATTCCAACGTAACGAAGGACACTATGACCATAGCCGGCGAGCTTATTGCGTCAGGCGCTGATAATTCTCTCATAAACAGGCTGGTATATCACAACGAGCCGGCAGGCAAGGTGAAGATGCACGCTTACGCGCTGGAGAGGCTGCATTTATATTCCGAAGGGCGCATAGCCACAGCAATGCTTACGGAAAGTGAGATGGATCCCTTTGGCTCCGAGGCCTACACCGAAGGCATAGTCGAAAAGCTGCGGGATATAGATACGGTAGAGATAGCGGCGTTTTTGAGGCAGAAGGGAAAGGACGTAAAGGTGAGCCTTAGAGCTAAGAAATACGCCGACGTCGCCCGCATAGCAGCTTCAAAAAATGGCGGCGGGCATCCAAGGGCGGCAGGGTACACCGAATACGGTATAACCGCAGCTGAGGCTGAGAAGATAGCGGTGCAGCTTGCAGAAAAGGAGCTTCAAGCATGCTGGAAGGAGTAGTAAACGTATTAAAACCGCCCGGAATGAGCTCCAGTGACGTGGTGACGGACATCCGGCATATATTCAACATGAAGCGGGTAGGCCATACCGGGACGCTGGATCCCGGTGCGGCTGGCGTGCTGCCCATATGCATAGGCCGGGCGACGAGGCTTTTTGATTACCTTGTGGACAAGGAAAAGGAGTACATAGGCGAGATAACCTTCGGTATAGCTACGGATACCCAGGACTCCTACGGCGCGCCGGAAGGACGCTCCGATGCTGTAGTTACCGGGGAGATGCTCATGGAGGCGCTGCCTAAGTTCACAGGCCCTCAAAAGCAGACCGCGCCTCTGTATTCGGCCCTTTCGGTGGACGGAAAGAAGATGTACAAGCTTGCCCGGCAGGGCGTTGAGGTGGAGCGCAAGGTTAGGGATATAAACGTGCCGGAGCTTTCGTTCATATCAAAGACCGGCTACAACAGATATCTCGTAAAGATCGTCTGCTCCAAGGGCACATATGTGCGCACGCTCTGCCACGACATAGGCGGGAGCATGGGGGTTCCTGCCCACATGTCCTTCCTGCTGCGCACACGCTCCGGGGCGTTTGAGCTGGACGGCAGCTTTACAATAGACGAGTTGAAGGAGCTTAAAGAAAAGGGCGAGCTTTATAAGGCGGTCATACCCATGGAGCAGGCGCTTATGCATATAGGCGAAGCCCGAATGACCCTGAACAAAAAAGGCGAACGGTTCCTGACTCATGGCGCGGAGGTGGTCTGTCCCGGTATAGAAGAACTGCCAAAGGATACCCCTCTCAGGGCATACTGCAACGGCAAATTTTTAGGAATAGCCAAATCAAACGGCGAGGCGGTGCATATATGCACCTTCCTCGGTCAGGAAGAAGAATGAATAAAACGGCCATAGCTTTCGGCACCTTTGACGGGGTACACAGGGGGCATCAGGAGATAATAAACGCCATGCTCACGGCGGCGGAAGGGAGAGGGCTCGACCCGCTTATATACACCTTTTCCAACCATCCGGCGGGGCTTTTCGGCAAGTCCTTTTCCATGATAATGACGGACGGGGAGCGCATAGCCGCCCTGAAAGGCTTCGCCCCCGTTGCGGCGGAAAGGCTGGACAGGCAGTTCGCGGCGACGGAGCCGGAGGACTTCGTTCGGCACATGGCGGAAAAATACCGCATGGGCGCAGCCGTCGCGGGCTTCAACTATACCTTCGGCAGCAGGGGGGCGGGGAACATGGATACGCTCCGCCGCCTTGGGGGGAAATACGGCTTTGAGGTATACGAGATACCCGCGCTGATGTACGGCGGGGAGCCGGTATCCAGCACCCGGATACGGGCCTGCATAGAGCGCGGCGACATAGCCGGCGCAAACGCCATGCTGGGCCATGAGCTTGAGCTTAGCTGCAAGGAAACGTTGCAAAACGGACGCGCCGTGCTTAAAGTGGCTGATGGGCTCGTGCTGCCAGCCCCCGGGAGGTACATTACGGAGGCGGAGGGAAGGCGGCTCGTATGCGGCGTTTTGCCCGGTGGCTCCATCGAGCCGGAGGAGCCCTTTGGGGAGCCTAAAAAGCTGCGGTTTATAGGCAGGATAGGCTGAAAAAGCTATTTACAACGCATTGACGCTGTGGTAAAATAAAAAGACCTTGAACCGGGGGCTGTGTTTTCCGCATCTCCAAGCGCAATACTCGGTTTCCGGCGATTTATAAAAAATATGGAGGAAGTAAAAATGACCAAAGCTGAAATCATCGCCAAGTACGCGATTCACGAGGGCGACACCGGTTCCCCCGAGGTGCAGATCGCTGTGCTGACCAAGCGCATCAACGACCTGACCGAGCACCTGCGCGTGAACAAGAAGGACCATCACTCCCGCCGTGGCCTGCTGAAGATGGTCGGCCAGCGGAGAAACCTTCTCAACTACCTGACCAAAATCGACATCGAGCGCTACCGCGCCATCATTGCCGAGCTGGGCATCCGTAAGT
>OLSX01000544.1_pt1 | contig 38402 bp, 20 predicted proteins | sample 1673141 | NCBI WGS metagenome assembly OLSX01 (sample SAMEA3136759, study PRJEB25190) | human gut metagenome | biome: human gut; feature: human-associated habitat; material: faeces | place: Austria | collected 2013 | reverse complement strand
AAGCCTATTTCGTAGAGCAATGAAAGCGGCTTCGTAAGCAGTTGAAGCCTATTGCTTGATCTGCGTAATCACGAAAGGATGTTTTACGGCAGCATGGGCTGCTTTCTGTGCGATGCTCTTCTGTTGCAGTGTTATTCCTTCGGGTGCATAGCTGTTTCCTACAACCGACTTCTTGAAGATAGCCTCAAACCAAGTACAGGCAGCAGTGTATCTTCCGTACACCAACTGCAGATGGTAGCCGTCACGGTTCAGGTTGTCGCCCAAGCTCGATGTACGGGCATTCTGTATAGCTGTTCCTGCCGGCACCAAGATGTCGATAGGTGCATCCTTGAGAGCCTGTTTGGCTGCGCCTAAGATGGAAGAGAACATGGTGGCCTGACTGTTGCCATACTTGCGGAAGCCGTCATGGTTGGAAGTCTGAGCGTAAGCCCATGTCTGATGGAAGATAATCTTAGCCTTGGGTGCTTTTTGTTTCACATAGGCAATCAGTTCGTTGAGATAGGGCTGGTATGTGTAGTAGACTCCAGAGAAATGGCTTGCCTGCTGTACGCTCACACAGTCCCAGTCTTCCTCGCTCAAGGCTTCGCTCACCTGCTTGTTGGGTGTCTCCACCATCTTGCCGTCTATTCCTGTCTTTCTGTATCTATATGCCTTCAGGTCGCCTTTTACGCATTGCATGTGTCTTTCGAGCGAGCATCCGGGGATATATAGATTGGCCACTATAGTCTGTATGCCTTCGGCATCAGCCAACTCGTGCAGGTTCTGCTCAATGGCATCTTCAGAGAAGCTGTTGCCTATGGCGAGAATCTTTACCGTATTCTCGGCATGGACCTTTGGAAAAGCCCATGTCAAGAGGAATGTCAATATAAGCCAGATATTTTTCATATTCTTCATATTCCGTCGTATAAGTCGTTATTTCAATGTGAAGGTGAGGGTCTGTACATCCTTGCTGTTAGGACCTACCATTACCTCGAACTCACCAGGCTCGTTCTTGTATTCCAACTCCTGGTTGTAGAACTTCAGGTCTTCAGGGGTGATGGTGAAGGTGACGGTCTTGGTCTCTCCCTTCTTGATAGAGATGCGTTCGAAGCCTTTCAGCTCCTTTACTGGGCGAGAAACGCTGGCAGCCAGATCGCGTATGTACATCTGAGCTATTTCGTCAGCATCGTAATTTCCCGTATTGGTGATGTCTACGCTTACACTGATCGTCTCGTTGTTGGTCATTATGTTGCTTGAGAGCGTAGGCTTGCCATATTTGAAGGTGGTGTACGACAGACCATAACCGAATGGGTACAGTGGGTCGTTGTCTATATCGAGGTAGTTGCTGGTAAACTTAGAGAACCATTTACCCTCTTTCAGTGGCCGTCCCGTATTCAGATGGTTGTAGTAGAGAGGTATCTGACCTACACTCTTAGGCATGGTGGCAGTCAGTTTTCCGCTTGGCACCTTGTCACCGAAGAGAACGTCACAGATGGCATCGCCCGATTCGCAACCACCAAACCAAACGTTGAGGATGGCTGGGAAATTCTCCTGTTCCCATGTCATGACGGTGGCACGGCCCGAGAAGTTGACGAGTACGATAGGTTTGCCCGTCTTCTTCAGGGCTATGAGCAAGTCTTTCTGTGCGTCGGGCATCTCGAGATTGGTGCGGCTGCTGCATTCGCCACTCATCTCTGACGACTCGCCCACAGCAGCAACGATGATGTCGGCTTGCTGAGCCACGTCGAGTGCTTCCTTCAGCATTTCCTCGTTGCTTCGGCTGTCGCGCATTTCTCTGCCAAACATGGTGGCATCAGCTTCGCGCTTGGCATCATACATCAGGTTGGAGCCCTTGGCATAGAGAACCTCTGCCTTTCCTTCCAGTGCCTTCTTCATAGAACCGAGGATGGTCTTGTTGTCATCGAGACGGGCCACAACGCTCCATGTACCCGACATGTTCTTGGAATTGTCTGCCAACGGACCTATAAGGGCAATCTTGCCCTTGCGCTGCAAAGGCAACAGATTGCCTTCGTTCTTGAGCAGCACGAAAGTCTTGGCAGCTATCTCGCGTGAGAAGGCTCTGTTCTGTGGAGTGTAGATTTCCTTCTTGGCGCGTTTCACGTTGCAGTATTTGTATGGGTCGTCGAAGAGTCCCAACTTGTATTTGGCTTCCAGGATGCGGCGGCATGCTGTATTGACGGTTTCCATCGTAACCTTGCCCTCGTTGATAGACTTCTCTATAGTGCCTAAGAATCCGTCAGCCACCATGTCCATATCGGTACCTGCATTGAGTGCCATGGCTGAAACCTGCTGCAGGTCGCCCAGTCCGTGGGCTGTCATTTCCTGGATGGCAGTATAGTCGGTTACCACCATTCCTTTGAAGCCCCACATTTTGCGCAGCACATCGGTAAGCAACCATTTGTTGCCTGTTGCGGGAACGCCGTCCACCACATTGAATGAGGTCATCACGCTCAGAGCGCCGGCGTCAACAGCAGCCTTGTAGGGAGGCATATAGTAATTGAACATGCGCCAGTGGCTCATGTCCACCGTGTTGTAGTCGCGTCCTGCTTCTGCACCGCCATAGAGTGCAAAGTGCTTCACGCAAGCCATCACGGTGTTGGGAGCTGCCAGATTCTGTCCCTGATAACCCTCCACCATGGCTTTTGCGATGCACGAACCGAGGTATGGATCCTCTCCATTGCCTTCTGCCATACGTCCCCATCGTGGGTCGCGGCAGATATCGAGCATAGGACTGAAAGTCCAGTTGATACCATCTGCCGAACATTCCTGTGCGGCTATCTGGGCTGTACGCTTGATGGCTTCCATATCCCATGAGCATGAGAGCGAGAAGGGGATAGGGAATACGGTCTCGTAACCATGTATCACGTCCATACCGAAGAGCAGTGGTATGTGCAGGCGGCTCTGTTCTACGGCAATCTTCTGTACTTCTTTGATTTTCTCAACACCTTTCAGGTTGAAGAGTCCGCCTACTTCGCCACGCTTGATTTTGCTTGCCACGTCGCTGCTTTTTGCCTGGCCGGTAACGATATCTCCTGTAACAGGAAGGTTCAACTGACCGAGTTTTTCTTTCAGCGTCATTTTATTCATCAGGTTATCGATGAAGGTGTTCATCTTAGCCTCATCGCTTTGGGCCTGTGCCATGGTGGGGCAGAGGCTTGCTGCCAGCAGGGTAAATGCTGCAAGAATGTTTTTTGTCTTCATATGTCTAAGTCTGTTTAATTGTTCTTGAATCCGAGTTTCTCGAGTCCCTGTTGTATCTCAGGACAACTCATGAAGAGTCGCCAGAGCAGTCCTGAGCGATGATTCTCTATCATAGGGGTGATGGTCAGCTGGTCTATGGCAAGATAGCGTGGTACAGTCCAGTGGGCAGTCTCCGAGAAGGCATCGTAGAAGCCGTATTTGCCCCAAATCCAGTTGCCCTTGTTCCAAAAGTATTTCAAGGCAGCCATCGACTCAGTAGGAGTATATGGGAATGACGACAGGGCTGCGGTAGGTGTGATGACACCCAGATCATTGTTGGGTGCATGGGCAGAATATCCGTTTACCGAATAGCTTGCTGTCAGTCCCCAACAGTCTTTGCCGTAGCCTTTGTATCCCTTCGGGTTTCGCACGCAGTATTCGTAGTCGCTGAGGGCATGGTTTCTTACCACATTCCAGTAGTTGGCATACGTGTCGCTCAGGTTCTTGGGGTTGAGGCAGATATAGGAATACTGTGCCCAGAACAGCGGACCGCCGGTCTGTTCGGCGCCATTGTGCTTCAGTTCGAGCGGATAGCCGTAAGGCTTGGCATTGCTCTTGATGCCTCCGCTCCTTGCCCATCCCTTGTGATAGCAGTCTGCCGGGATAGAATGGGTGGGTGAGGAAGCTCCCAAGATATAGGTGATGAGGCATTCGTTGTAGCCTTCGAGTGGGAAGTTCATATCCCATCCATAGTTGGGCGACCAGTGCCAGTACAGCACGTCCTGTCCGCCACGGCGGTACCAGTCGAACTCCATCTCTTTCCACAGTTTGTCAATATTGCTTGCCAAGAGTTTCTCCTGTTCGTTGCCATTCTCGAAATACTGGCGTACGCACAGCAGACTTGCCATGAGGAATGAACTTTCTACGAGGTCGCCACCATCATCTTTCTGTCCGAAAGGAACGGTCTTTCCTGTATTGCCGTCTATCCAGTGCGACCAAACACCATGGAATCGGTCGGCTTTTCCTAAGAAATCTACTATCTTGGTAAGGCGCTGCACACCCTCGGTACGACTGATGTAACCTCTGTCTATACCTGCCAGCAGGCCGGCTATGCCAAATCCGCTTCCTCCGGTAGTCACCACATGCTTGTCGTTCTGTGGATAGATACCATCGAGGTGAATGCGCTCGGGTGCCAGCCCGGAGTTGGGGTTGGCTCCATCCCACATATAATTAAGGTGGGTCTTCTCAATGTAGTCGAGCATTTCCTCATCGTTGGCAAATGAGGAGGGGCTCTCTAAGGGCTGGTCATGCTCGTCGGTAACTATGTCTGTAAGCTCATACTCGTTAACTACAGGGATGTAATAGTCGCTCACTTGTCCCTTGACAACCTTGACGGAGTCCTGGCTGGCGAAACATGGAGCGGCTATTACCAGTATCCATGTGGCGAATGATAGCTTGGTAAAATTCATTTTGTATATTCTAAGTTTACGAATACTGCATTGTGGTCGGACAGATAAACCTTGTCGGGCTTATCACCGATAACTCTGTAGCGAATAGCTTTCAGCTGGTTGCTGATAAAGATATGGTCGATAATGCTTCGCTCGTTGAGTGGCAGTCTGCCGTAGTCGTGCCATGTCCAGTCTGGACCATAAACGATGGCAGCCTTGTTGCGGGCATTTTCCATCTTGTTGGCTCTCAGTATGGCCGAAGGTTCTTCCTCATCGGTACAGTTAAAGTCGCCGGTGATGATGGCAGGCATGTTCTTGGCTACTTTCTTCATCTTGGAAAGGATGAGCTTGATGCCTTCCTTGCGTGCTATCTTACCGTCGTTGTCGAGGTGGGTGTTGAAGTATACCACCTGCTTGCCGGTTTTTTTGTCTTTCAGTATCGCCCAGGTACAAACACGGTTGTAAGAAGCGTCCCAGCCCTTCTTTCCGAACTGTTCTGGTGTCTCGCTCAAGGCAAAGTCGCCATGCTTTACCATACTGAATTTGTGCTTGTTATAGAAGATTGGGCTGTGTTCGCCCTGATGTTTTCCGTCATCTCGTCCTACACCGATGCCCTCATATATGCCATTGAGAGCAGCCTTGAGGTCTGCCATCTGGTTGGGGCATACTTCCTGCATACCCAAGAGGTCGGGCTGATAATAGGTGAGCATCTTTGCCACCTCGCCTTTACGGTTGTCCCAACGGTTTTCATTGTCTACCGAGGCGTCCAAACGTATGTTGAACGACATGACGCTGATTTGTGCTTTGGCTTGCGATGTAAAGCCTGCAACAAAGAGAGAAAGTAAGAAGAGAGTTTTTCTGAAGATATGCATAGTAGTGTGTATAGAGTATATGAAAAGTGAGTAGTGAATAGTGATAATGAATTGTTGGAAGATTCATGAACCAGCCTTCTGTTACGAAGAACTGGCTCATGAAATCGAAATAGAGCTTATGAATTATTCAATATGAATGACGTTTTCTCGTTATTCGTCGATAGGATCCTTCAGAAGGTCAGGAGTTGCTGTTACCTGATTGAAAGGTAGTGGGATAAGAGCCTTCTCCTTAGACCAACCTACAAGTTCAGTGGCAGCCTTGCCTGTGCGTACGAGGTCGTTGTAACGCTCACCCCATTCGCAGCAGAGCTCCATGCGGCGCTCGTCAATAATCTGGTCGAAGGTAACATTAGTAAGCTCAGGCATGTGAGCACGACGGCGAACTTCATTGAAAGGACCATCTCCATTCTTACCAAGTTTAACCTTTGCTTCTGCATTCATCAGCAGGACATCTGCATAGCGAAGTACTCGGATGTTGTTGTTTGTGCCATACTTTGTACGTCCAGGAGTGAGCTGAGTGGTTGGTGTATAAGCCTTGCCGTTCCAGCAATCGGTCTTTGTAGGGTTGTCCTGAGGCTTGATGTAGTCACCATCGGGGGTGGTTGAGCCAGCCAATAAGAACGATGTGGTTGCACGAATGGTCTCGCCACGGCCATAAGCCCAGTCACGGAACGATTTCAAGATACCGCAGTCGCCCCATCCTGAGATGTTGCTGCCTGAGTTGTTTGGACCTTGACAACCAAACCATTGGTCGGGGTCTATCAACTCGCCTGAGCCGTTGCCGAAGTCTGTACACTGGCTTTCGAAAATAGATTCGTCACATAGTTTTCCAGGAATTTTCCACAACTGATAGTAGTCTGGATAAAGTTTGAAGTTGCCATGCTGAATGATATCATCGGTTAGTTCTTCTACCTTTGGGTAGTTGCCCTGGTTGAGATAAATTTTAGCAGCTAATGTGGCAGCAGTGAATGCAGTTACAGCACCCTTGTGCTCGCTTTGGTTAGGACGGATGCGAGGCATGTTGTCCATGCCATATTGCAAATCCTCCAAAGCATACTTATAAACAGCCTCTGTGGTAGAACGTCTCAGATCGCTCTGGTTGTTATCACGAAGAATAGTGCAAGTTCCGAATGCTTGAATGAGGCGGAAGTAAGCGTAAGCACGCATGAACTTTACCTCACCAATATAGGCACGGTTGGCCTTTTGTTGAGCTTCTGTGGTGCAGTGCTGAGCATAGCCCTCAAGAGCCTCAATGGCTGAGTTGGCGTTCTTGATGATGTTATAATACTGCATCCATATTTCGTTGAAACCCCAGAATGAGTCGTTATACTTATACTCTGATAAGTTGTAATAGTCGCTACCGTTCCACTGGCCGCTGAACACATCCTGATCACGAATGGTTGTAATCTCCCATATTACCCAGTGCAGAGCACTTTTACGGAAGCGGGCATACATACCAGATACGGGCTGATACATATTGTCTAAGTTGGCATAGTCGACCTGTGTGTCAGGAACCTTGCCTTCCGGCACCTTGTCAAGATAGTCGCTGCATGACGAAACTGCGCCCATCATGAGGGCAGCTGCCGCTAATATGATTGTATTTTTGATAATTTTCATAATGTAGCAAATTTTAATTGAGGTTAATCTTTAAAAATTGATTTTCACGTTGAACGTGTAGGTAGAAGTCAGAGGATATACTTCGGTATCCCATCCCTCTGGATCGGTCAATTCTGGTGAGAAGGTGTTTGCCTTGAATGTAGTGAATGGACGATCGGCCGTCATGCTGAGACGGACAGATGGCAATGTGTATGTTCCGAACTTCAAGTTCTTGAAGGTGTAACCCAATGTAATGTTCTGGATGCGGAAGTAGTCAGCGCTCTCAACAAAGTAAGAACTGTACTTCTGGTCGCTCACGTTCCATGTGCGAAGCAGTGCCGCAGCAGATGGGGCAGAGTTGGTAGAGCCTGGACCTGTCCAACGCTTCTCATACTGATCCTTATCAAAGTTGTAGTTCTGTGAAGCATAACGTAGAGCACGCTTGCGGTTGAACATCTGTGCGCCAGACTGTCCGTAAGTTGTCAATTCGAAATCGAAGTTCTTCCACTCTAATCCAAGGTTGATACCATAAGTGAAGTTTGGAATATATGAACCCAATGTGGTTCGGTCATTACCATCGAGCACACCATCATGGTTCAGGTCTGCATACTTTAAATCACCAGGTTGGCAACCATTGGCTTTGCCTATAGGGTCAGCATCAACCTCTTCCTGTGTCTGGTAAACACCAATCATCTTGAATCCGTAGAACGAGTTCATCTCCTTACCTACGATATTCACGGTCTTTCCGCCTCTGATGATACTATGACCACTAAGCTCCTTTACGCGGTTGCGAAGAGTTGACATATTGACACCAACACGATATTTGAGGTCCTTGCCGATTCTGTCGTTCCAGTTGAGAGTGATATCAAAGCCTTGGTTCAAAATCTTACCATAGTTGCCAGCCAATGTCTGTGTGCTGAAAGGCAACAATGGAGAAATCACAGCATTGTTGGTCATACGGTGGAAATAGTCGATATCAACGTTCAAACGATTGTCGAGAGCAATGAGGTTGAAACCAGCATTCCACTCCTCTACAACCTCCCACTTCAGCCAACTGAAGTAGTTTGAGTTCTCATAACCAGGAATAGTGGTGTTACCAAATACACCAGAGAATTTGTTACCTGTGCTTATAGAGTTGAAACCATCAGAAGCTGCGATGTGGTCGTTACCAAGCTTACCCCAGCTTGCACGAAGTTTCAGCATGTCGAGCCACTTCTGGTCTTTCAGGAAGTTTTCCTGTGAGATAACCCAGGCTCCACCGATTGATGGGAAGTAACCCCATTTCTCCTGATATTTTGAAGAACCGTCAGCACGCATGGTGAAGACGAGCATATACTTGTCATCGTAGTTGTAGTTGAGACGTGTGAAGTAAGACAGACCGCGGTAGCAATAGCCGTCGTCGCCTACTGTGGCTCCAGAAGCGTCACCGTTCTTGATGTACCAGTATTCATCCTCGCCATCGGGTACGTTGCTGGCAGAACCATTGAGATTACGCCATTGTTCCTCACGCATGGACATACCAGCCATGGCACCTACCTTGTGCTTGCCAAACTGATCGTTGTAAGTCAATGTATTATCCCAGATGCGGTTGTAATATTTGTTCTCGCTCTTACTCAATTTGGTTGTTGTTGACTGCTGCCAGCTGCTCACATAGTAAGCAGGTGTAAACTCGCGACCTTGTGTTGAGAGGAAACTGTAAGAATAGTTACTGCGCAGGTTCAACTTGTTAGGAATAAAGTCTATCTGTGCATAGAAATTGGTCAGTGCCTGATAGCTTTCTTTCTTAGAGTCGTAATACTCAGCAAAAGCAATTGGGTTGTAGAAGTTGGAAGAGTAGCCTAATACGTCGGGTGAACCATACTTGTTCGGGAAGGCCTTGTCATTGTTTTTATCATACAGAGCCACAATAGGAGGACAGTTAAATGCCTTCTGCCAAGCGGCATTGTTTGGCACTTGCTGCTCTGACTGACTGAATACACCATTGAAGCCCACCTTCAACCAGTTGGTTGCGTTATAGTCTACAGCAGCACGGAAGTTGAGGCGCTTATAGTTGTTGTCAACATCCATGATGCCATCTTGGTAGAGGTAACTGCCACCCAAAGAATAAGTGGTTTTGTCTGAACCGCCGGCAATGCTTAGGCTGTGGTTGGTGATGAGGGCTGTGCGAAGCATCTGATCATACCAATCGTTGTCGGTGTTGTAAGTCCAGTTGTGGAAATCTGGATCTGAATAGCTACCACCATAGTTGTCGATACTCTTCTTGAAATGAGAAACATAAGCATCGTAGTTACCTTCAAGCATCATAGTAGCATATTCCTTGGCGTTACATAGTTCCAATACGTTGGAGGCTTTCTGGAAACCTACATAGCCGTCGTATGTAATCTGTGCTTTCTGATTCTTAGCACCCTTCTTTGTGGTGATAAGCACCACGCCGTTGGCAGCACGCACACCATAGATGGCAGCAGCCGAAGCGTCCTTAAGAATGGTGAAGTCCTGAATGTCGTCGTTGTTGAGGAAGGTGATGTCGTCGTAGAACATTCCGTCAACTACATAAAGAGGTGAAGAGTTCTTGAAAGAACCAGCACCACGAATGCGAACGGTAGGTGCGCTACCAGGTGCACCTGAACTTACAACGTTCACACCAGCCACCTTACCCTGAAGGGCTGTCATAGGCGATGCTGAAGGAACAGACTGGATGTCGGCTGCCTTAACCACGGTGATAGGAGAGGTAAGGTCCTTGGCCTTTGCAGAACCGTAACCGATGACAACTACGTCGTTGAGGTTCTGGAAATCATCCTTCAATGTGACATTGAGGTTGCCTGAAGCCTTGAGGGTAACAGGCTGCATACCCACATAAGAAATGTTGATAGATGCGTTAGGATTAACTTCCTTGATGGTGAAGTTACCGTCTATGTCCGTAACGGTAGCTTGCTTTGTACCGAGTACTTTGACAGTGGCGCCAATGACTGGTTCGCCAGAACTATCCAAGACAGTACCTTTGACAGCCTGAGCTTGGGCAAATGCCAGCTGAGCTACAAAAGCGCAAATGAATAATAATAGGTTCTTTTTCATGTTTTTTTGTTTTAAGATAATTGTTAATTCAAAACTGCAGTGCAAAGTAAATACTTTTTAAAGGTTTGGGCAAATTTGTTGCCACGATATAACTACGATGCGCTTTCTTGGCACTACGATTTTACTACGATGCCCATTTCTAAACGTTTGGAAAAGAGAAAGATAGGAAAACGACAAAATTTTGCCTTTTTTCTTTGGTAGATGGTATAAATTTATTAATTTTGCAAATATATAACCACAAACCCGTCTAAATCAAAGAATGAAAAAGCAGTTTTTATGGCTCGTCATGTTAATCTTTTGTCTATGTCCAATGATGACAAAGGCACAGATTTTTATGCCTATTATCTCATACTATAACTCGTTCACTTATCATTATGGCATGCAGAACTGGTGCTGTACGCAGGATGATAGGGGCATTATGTACTTTGCCAACAATAATGGGGTGCTCAGTTTTGATGGCTATTCGTGGCGCACCATAGCCTTGCCCAGCAAGGGATTGGTGCGATCAATTCTTGCTGATGGCGACCGTATCTATGTCGGCTCTTATACAGACTTCGGTTATTTTGTGCGTGATGAATGGGGTAAGATGGTGTATCATTCTCTTTGGCCCAAAAAATATCAGTCGCATAATGACGAGATATGGAATATCGTGAAGGGTGCTGATGGGCATATTTACTTTCAGTCATTCTGCTCTTATTTCGTTTACGATGGCAAGAAAGTTACTCCTTATTATATAAAGGAGCATCTGCCGCTCTGGTTTTTCCAAACAGGCGGTCAGCTCTATGCTCAATTGATTTCCGACGGATTGTGCCGGGTCAGCAAGACGTATTACCCCCCCCATCCTACATCGTAGAGACTATGGCAACGATCATGTGATGGGCTTGCACCAGTTGGGCAAGAGTCTTTTCTTGTTGGCCACCAACCAGAATGGACTCTTCCTATACGACGGACAGCAGGTGAAGCCTGTTCGTACTGATGTCGATGCTTTGCTCCGACAAGCCTTGATCAACCGTACTGTCATGCTCAATAAGCATACCTTGGTGGTGGGAACCATCAAGAGTGGAATCTTTGCCATCGACCTCAATACCAATAAGGTGTTGTGGCACTACAGCAAGGCTAACGGACTGGGAAACAATACCGTGCTCAATCTCTTGGTGGACAGAACGGGCAACTTATGGGCAGCCTTGGACAATGGCATCGCCCTTATCCATACGGGTTTGCCCCTTTCGGTGATGAGACTCGAGGGCATCGGTATGGTCTACGATGTGGCTACCTTGGGAAGTGATATGTATATTGCCACCAACCAGTCGGTGTGGCGATATGACATGAAGGAACACAATATAGTTCCGGTGAATGGCTGCGAAGGACAAAACTGGTATGTATCTCAGTTTGACAACCAGGTGTTTGCTGGCAACAATTTAGGCACAAAGGCCCTTGTGGGCAATCAGTCTTTCGACCTTTTAAACAACAATCAGGGAAGTACTATGATGCGTGAGTATCAGCATTATGGTCAGCATGCATTGATAGAGTCTTCCTACGACAGTTTCCGCATTTATTTACGCGATGGCGACAAATGGCGCTATGGCTGGACGGTGAAAGGCTTCGGTGCTCCTATCAGAGAGATAGAAATAGACAACCAGGGTGTCATCTGGGCAGCCCACATGAGCAAAGGTCTCTATCGACTGGAGCTTTCCAAGGACATGAAGCGATTTGAGAAGGTGAACTACTATTCGTCGTTGCCCAACAGCAAGGGTGATGCATTCCATGTGATGACCATCATGGGACGTGTGGTCTTCTCGTATGGTGGCCGTCTCTTTACTTACGATGATATACGCAAGCAGATATTGCCCTATTATGGTTGCGGCAGGTTGAGCGACATGGGCATCGTGTCGTCTGCCTTCCTTGATAAGAAAACCTTCTGGTTGCTCAATAGCGATGGCTATTGGCTCATGCGTTCGGGCAGCAAGGAGAACCTGCCGGTGTTCTTTATTTCCAACTCTTCGTTTGGGCAGGAGTGCAACATCTACGGACATTCTATTTATGTGTCGGGGCGTGCCACCTATTTCTTCCTCAACGATGGTATAGGCAGATATTTGGGCACAGGTGCAGAAAAGGGAAAGAAGCCCGCCTGCTATCAGGCTTCATTCAGCGAGGTGACGACAAAGGACCGTGATAATGTGGCGCATCAACTGCCTGTGGTCAGCGATGGCAAGGTGAAGGCATGGGGTAACATTCGGCTCAGGGTGTCGTTCCCCAACTACGATAACGACAAGCTGCAGTTCTGCTATACGCTGAAGGGTGGAGGCAATACGCTTACCGAGTCTTCTTGTTCACCAGAGATCGTGTACAGCAACTTTGGCTTTGGAGATTATGAACTGACGGTGGTGGTCAAAAACCTCAAGGGCGACATCATAGGCAAGCCTCTTGTCTATTGTTTCTCTTTCCCCACACCTTTCCTGCTCTCATGGTGGGCGTGGCTGATGTATCTGTTGTTGCTCTCGGCTTTGGTGTATGGCTTTATTCGCTGGCGTACCAACAAGATTATTCGTCGCAATAAGAAGATTGCCGAAAAAGAGCTGATGGAGCAGAAGATGAAATCGCTGGAACAGGAACGTATCATTGCTGAGCAACAGAAACAACTCTTAGAAAACGAGCTCGTCCTTAAGGGAAAGGACGTGGCAAGCATGGCTTTCGATATGGTGGCGATGAACAACTCCATCAGTGAGGCGAAGGAAACTTTGCTTGAAGGCATGCGCAAGGGAACCATCACCACCAAGAATGCCAGCAAACTGTTGTTGCAGATGAAGAGTGGCGACAACGACTTGTTCTGGAATACGTTCCAAAACAACTTCGACCTGATACACAAGAAGTTCTTCCGCAGTCTGCGTGAGAAATATCCCGACCTCACGTCGAACGACCTGAAGGTGTGTGCCCTCTTGCGCCTGAACCTGAATACGAAGGATATTGCCAACTTCACTCACCTTACCATCCGTGGTGTGGAAGGTGCAAGATACCGACTCAGAAAGAAGTTGGGCATTCCTACCGACAAGTCGCTCACCGATTTCCTCATCGAGTTCGAATAAGGAGAGGATCTTTATTGTCCTCCCAAGCGCTCGAAGAAGGTGATGATTTCCTCAAAAGTCTTGAATTCATCGCTGCCATACTCGATGGCTGTGCCCATGAAGCCCTTGTTGGGACAGGGGTCGATGAAGTAGTCGCCATAGAGCAATGCCTTCTGGTTGCAGAAAATGACGTGGTTGTAGGCTGGGGCAGATAGGTACTCCTCTACCCAGGTCATGACACGAGCCATATAGTCATGGTCGTTGGTGGGCGCCTGTGCCACAATGTACACATTATAATATTCTATCAGCATCTCATAGGCCTTGTGCATTGAGCTGGTGGCTTTCCAGTAACTGTCGTGCAGGGCATCGAAGTCGATATACACGATGGGGCGTTCCTTTCCGTTCTGTTTGTCGTCTATCCATCGGATGACGGGTGCGAGATAATGGAATGCCACTTTGTCTATCAGCCGATGCTCACCATGGAAGCGGATGGCTTGTGGATAATGCTCGTGGAAGAGGTCGAAGGTATGAACCACAGGGTCCTTGTCGCCAAAGAGTCCGTAGACACGGTTTTGTTCCTCGGGTGTTACATTCTGAAAGCACAGGGCGGTAATGTCCTTGTACTCCTTGATGAGTCCCTTGTTCACCATCAGCTCCTGCACTCCGTCCTTGCGCGGGTTCTGAAACTCCTGTCTTCCCGTCATACTGCTCATGGTGTTGCCCATCTCGAAAGCAGGGTTTACCAAGATGCGGTCGGTGCCATGGAGCATCTCAGTGAACATACCACCCATGGAGGTGCCTACAATCAGGTCGGGTTTCTCCCTCTGCTGCATGTCCCGCAGCATCTCTATGGCTTCTTCGGCATGCACGGGAATGTCCTCAGCCACGAGTTTGGCATTAGGCATCAACTCCTGCAACATCTTTACCGTGCCGCTCTGTCCCGAGGAGAGGAAGCCGTGCACATACATGATTTTCTTGCCCTGCATCAGGTCAGGGAACTGCTTGATGTATTGATTTTCCATTGCTTGTTGTTTTATCCGGAATGATGATGCAAAAGTACAGTTATTTGCAGTGAAAACAAAATTATTGATGCATATTTTTTCTCCTGTTGTTCAAATAATGCGATGAAAGGGGTGTATTTCTCGGATTTTATTTGTACTTTTGCCGCATCTTTCTGAAATTATATATATGTGACAATGGAACAGTCAATAGAAAATCTCTACAAGCTCGACGGCAGAGTGCCCGTCGCCAAAGCACTTCCTTTCGGCCTTCAGCATGTGCTGGCCATGTTTGTGAGCAACATTGCTCCTATTATGATTCTTGCCGGAGCCGTAGGCTTGGACAGTTCAGTGAGCGCCGTGCTTATCCAGAACTGTATGGTCATAGCCGGTATCGGTACGTTGGTACAGCTTTATCCCGTTTGGCGCATTGGCTCGCGCCTGCCTATCGTGATGGGCATTTCCTTCACCTTCCTTTCTCTGGCCATTGCCATTGCCGGTTCTCAGGGCATGGGAACCCTCATTGGTGCGGTTATCATTGGTGGATTGATAGAGGGAACACTTGGACTTTTTGCCAAGTATTGGATTAAACTCATTCCGCCCGTTGTGGCTGCTACGGTGGTTACCGCCATCGGTTTCTCGCTACTTCCTGTAGGTGCCAACTCGTTTGCTGGAGGACAGGGTGCTGCAGATTTCGGCAGTGTGAACAACTGGATTGTTGGAAGTGTTACCTTGTTGGCCTGTCTGCTCTGCCAGATTTTTGCCAAGGGTTTCCTCCGTTCGCTGTCTGTTCTTATGGGTCTGATAGTAGGCTACATTCTTGCCTGCTTCATGGGTATGGTCAATTTCAGCGGACTCACCGGTCTCTCGCTCGTTGCCTTGCCCCAGCTTCTGCCTTTCACTCCCGAGTTTCATATCGGTGCCATCCTCTCGGTGGTAGCCGTCTATCTTGTGTCAGCCACAGAGACGATAGGTGATACTTCTGCCCTTTGCAACAGTGCGCTGAAGCGCAATCCTCAGACCAAGGAGATGGGCTCTGCCGTTTGCTGCGATGGTTTCGTCAGCTCGGTGTCTGGTCTCTTCGGTTGTACTCCTATCACCTCGTTCAGTCAGAATGTGGGATTGGCAGCCATGTCGGGTGTGGTCAACCGTTTCACCATTGCCATGGGAGCCTTGATAATGATTATCGGTGGTGTGTTCCCTGCCATAGGCTATGTGCTCACCACCATTCCTCAGGCAGTTTTGGGCGGTTGCACCATTATGATGTTTGGTAGCATCCTCTTTGCCGGTTTCGGTATGATGGCGCGTACGGGTTTCTCACAGCGCAACATGGTGATCGTGAGCCTTTCGCTGAGTGTAGGCCTTGGCTTCACCCAGGCTACAGGCATGTTCAACATCTTCCCTGAGATTGTCCGCACGGTGTTTGCCGACAACTGCGTGGCTGTGGTCTTCCTGCTTGCTGTGGTTCTCAACCTCGTGTTGCCAAAGGATCTGGAACAATAAAAAGAGAATTATTTGCTAATATTACTATAAAATTCTATTCATAATGGATTTGCTGAAAGAAAGAATTATGCAGGAAGGCAGATGTTTTCCTGGTGGAATCTTAAAAGTAGACAGTTTCGTAAATCACCAGATGGATCCTATCTTGATGATGGATTTGGCGAAGGAGTTTGTTCGTCTATTCCAGGACATTAAGTACAACAAGATCATCACCATTGAGGCATCGGGTATCGCTCCTGCCATCATGGTAGGTTATCTGACCCATCTTCCTGTGGTCTTCGTCAAGAAAAAACAGCCCAAGACGATGGAGGGTATGATTACTTCTGTGGTTCACTCTTTCACCAAGGACCGCGACTATACGGTTTGTGTGAGCGACAGCTATCTTACTCCCGACGACCATGTCATCTTTATCGACGACTTCCTCGCCAATGGCAATGCTTCCAAGGGCGTGATGGAACTCTGCGAAAAGGCTGGCGCCAAGATAGAGGCGATGGGCTTCATCATTGAGAAAGCCTTCCAGCATGGTGGCGACTTCCTGCGCCGTGAGGGAATGCGCTATGAGGCGCTCGCTACGGTTGAGAGCCTGGAAGACTGCAAGATCGTATTGAAGTAAGGGGTTATTTTTTTGGAGTTATTTAATGGAGTTAAGGAGTTAAGGAGTTAAAGGAGTTAAAGGAGTTAAGACAAATGCCTTATTGTTTGAAATATAAGAAAAAAAGCTGTTGTCTTAACTCCTCAGCGACCGCAGGGAGCGATAACTCCTTTAACTCCTTAACTCCTCCAAATCTCAAGTGCCTTAACTCCTTTAACTCCTCCAAATCTATTTGACTATTTCTGCCGCATAGATTCCCATTACCTTATATCCTGCGGCGTTGGGATGCAGCCAGTCGCTGCATACATATTCCTTCTTCATTCTGTGCTCATCGGCAGAATCTTGCATCAGTTTGGCAAAGTCGAGCACGCCATCCACCTTTTTCTCTTTTCCCTGGTTACGTATCCAGTCGTTCACGTATTGTCGGCAAGCTTCGTGGAAATAAGTGTAATAGCCTGCACCCTTGAAAGGAGTGATGGTGGCGAGATACACCTTTAGCTTTCTTGCCTTTGCCTTCTTTATCATGTTCTGATAACTCTCTATCAGCAGTCGGGCTGTTGTCTCGCTGTTTCCGCTCTTAGTGTTTCCTATATCGTTGACACCTTCGAAGATAATCACCTTCTTCACACCGCATTGTCCCAGGATGTCGCGGTCGTATCGGTCTTTGGCCAATGTTCCTATTCCTCCGGGCACTACCACCTGATTGGATCCGATACCTAAGTTGAGTACGCCCTGATTGGTAATCTTATGTTTCAGGTGCAGCATCTCGCTCATGATGTCGGGCCATCGGTTCTGTGCATTGTCGGTTGTTCCGCGACCATCGGTTATTGAGTTTCCTATGATGGCAATGGCGCTCAGGTTGTTTTTCATCGTGTACACATCAATGCCAGCGATAGTGTACCAGTGGTTCACGCGTTGTGCTTTTTTGAAATTGGAGTGAGCATTGGTTACACCTTTCATGATATAGGAGGTGGTGCGGGAGCCAGGGTGCATGGTGGGCTTGGCTGGCGATGAGGTGTAGTTGATGGTAATGGCAACGCGCTCCAAAGGTCTGAGGTTGAACTTCAGTGGGTCGCTCTCTATCGCCTTGCCAGCAGGAATCACAGTCTTGTACTTGCCGTGAAACTTCAGGTACTCAGCGCTCTTGGCGTCTACGCCAAATGAGTCTTTGGCATGGGCGATATAGACCGAACGTATCACCACGGGTTCCGAACTGTAGATGTTGCTCAGCTTCAGTCGTATCACCTCGCCGCCCAATGATACCTTCACCACTTGTCTGATGGAGTGGGGCGTATTGCTGTATAACACTTTGCTCTTCACGGCAGCCTGTGGAGCTGTAGCCCAGGTTCCTACCCATGTCTGTGCCGTGGCATTCATGATGAATGCGCACAGAAGGCTTAATAATGCGAATGTTTTCTTCATAACATTTCTCTCTTTTACTATTCTTGTTTTTTCTTTCTTGCTTTTTTCTTTTGAAATATCTTTGCAGAAGATAAGCTGCGTCTCAGCAAAATATTCAAGTAAACTTGATATTCTGCCTTCGATTTGCATTATCTTTGGTAAAGATACGACTTTTTATCGTGCTGAGCATACTGCGAGGGTTTTTCTCTAACTTCCTTTAACGAGTTTAACTTCCATTGTAACCGCTCTGCAACCCTAAAGCTATGTCCAGTTACTTTAATCATTGTTTTTCGTTCGTTATGAATTTGTTTTTCTCTTGTGGATAAATCTCCGTTCCGTGATACGGAACGGCCGTTCCAAATCACGGAATGGCGGTTCCAAATCACGGAATGTGCGTTCCGAATCACGGAACGGAGATTTTTGCAGCTTCAACAAAACTTTTATATAGTATAAGAGTAAGATTTTTGTGATTTAACGATTTTAATTGACCACTCTTGGCATTATTTTTAATATGAGTAGACTCGGTTGTTGCTTATTTGTCATTTGCGTTGACTTACTTAATTTTAGTCATATTCATTGTTGACTGCTTATCTCCTTAACTTTACAAAATGGAAATAACATTTCGTAAATAAAAGTGCTTAAAAATGGGGTGGTTGTAAGTTGCGGCCGTGATAAGGCATAAAATGATGCATTTTTACTATCTTTTTATACAAAACTGTCAGAAATGCTTGCGTATATCAATTTATTTATTTACTTTTGCACCCGAGAGAAAAAGTTAGTGTCGTACAGACACTCATGAGGGCGTATCAACACTTATCAGATTGTTTCGGCACTTATTTACGGATAGCATTATAATATACTATTATTTGTTTTATATTTATTTTTTACAACTTTAACATGACAAGAAGATTACTTTTGTTAGTATGTGCAATGCTGTGTTTAGGCAGTAGTGTGCATATTCAGGCGCAGTCTGTATCTTCTTCTACAGCAACCTCTGCGGATGGTAATTACGTAGAGGGTGTCGTTCGTGTCAAACTCCAGCGCGAGATAGCCGACCGTTTGGTGGCTGCCAAGCTTCCGCTGTCGGTGAAAGGTACGAGCAAGAAGTATGTTCAGACTGGCGTGACCCCGCTCGACAGGGTCAGTCAGAAAGTAAAGGCAGTCTCTATGACCCGTGTTTTCCCTTATGCCGGTAAGGATGAGGCTAAGCACAAGGCAGCAGGACTGGATCTTTGGTACGATGTCCACTACGAGGCATCAGGTATGAAATTGGCACAAGCCCGCAACTTGCTCCGTTCTACAGAGGGTGTGGCTTATGCCCAGCGCATACCAGTTTACAAACCCATAGGCGGTGAGCGTTTCCTTGAGGTTTCGCCAGCAGCAGTGGCAAAGGCAGCTAAGGCGGCTTCTACCATGCCTTTCAACGATCCATTGCTCAATGACCAGTGGCATTACAACAACGATGGTCATATCGCAGGTACCAAGGTGGGTGCCGATGCCAATGTGTTCAAGGCTTGGGAAACTGGTGTTACCGGTTCTAAGGATGTTGTGGTTGCCATCATTGATGGTGGTTTCCAGGTAGATCACCCCGACCTGAAGGACAATGTGTGGATCAACGAAGCCGAGTTGAACGGTAAGCCTGGTACTGATGATGATGGTGATGGCTATGTGGATGATATCTACGGCTATAACTTCGTTATTAATTCAAGCGATATCAACGCTCACTCTCATGGTACTCACGTAGCAGGTACCGTAGGTGCCACCAATAATAATGGTATCGGTGTCTGCGGTGTTGCCGGTGGTAGCGACGGTAAGGGCGGTGTCAAGATGATGGTCTGCCAGGTATTCGACAGCCGTGCCAGCAGTTCTGCAGTAGCTGATTTCGGTGCTGCCATGGTTTATGCTGCCGACCGCGGTGCCAGCATCGCCCAGTGTTCTTGGGGTGCCAGTGTTGCAGATGATGAGGATAAGTCGGTTACCGCGGCTGTTGATTACTTCACCAAGAATGGTGGTGGCGACAAGATGAACGGAGGTCTCTGTATCTTTGCTGCCGGTAACAATGGTGAGGAAGGTGACTATTATCCTGGTTGTCTTGACAAGGTTGTGGCTGTTGGTTCCATGGCTCCAGACGGAAGCGTGGCTTATTATTCCAACCGTGGCAAGTGGGTTGATGTGACAGCCCCTGGTGGTTTGGAAGACAATGGTCAGCAGTATGGCGTATTGAGTACCTTGCCTAACAGTACCTATGGTTACAACGAGGGAACCTCTATGGCATGTCCTCATGTATCTGGAATTGCAGCCTTGATTCTTTCCAAGTATGGTAACAAGCAGTTCTCTAATGAGACTCTCCGCACCTTGCTTACCACTTCTGTAAACGACCTGTATACTCAGAATCCTGAGTACAAGGGCTTGATGGGTTCCGGTTATATCGATGCTTACAAGGCTTTGCAGGGCAAGGAGGGTAGTGTGCCTGAGGCTGTTGCCGACTTCACAGTTACTGCATCTCACGACAATGCTCTCATCGAATGGACGATTCCTGAGACCGAAGAGAAGAGCATCGATCATCATGTGATTTATTATAGCACAGAGGCTTTCTCTGCTACAGATGACTTGAACAAGTTGAGCTCTGCTACTGTAGATACCAAGTTCAAGTATTCTGGTGACAAGATGTCTTATGAGGTAGAAGGTTTGAAGGCTTCTACCAAGTACTACTTCGCCATTGTGGCTTACAACCGTTGGGGTAAGGCTTCTGCCGTTTCTCCCATCAAGGAGGCTACCACCAATGCAGGTCCTAAGGTTCAGGTAGACCAGAAGAACCTTTCTATGACCGTAGATGCCACCAAGGCTTCCACAGCCGAGGCTTCTTTCAATGTAAAGAATGCCGGTGAGGGCGTGTTGAAGTATCAGCTTACTACTGCTACGACCCGAGCTACTATGTCTACCAGCGGTCGTATCAAGAATCCAAACCCAGGTCAGGTTCTTCCTTTCAGCGGTACAGTCAGCCCAACACTTGTGAAGCGCAACGCTGTGGCTACTTCCAACTATCAGGCTAAGGACTGGCCAGACACTTTGACCTATTCCAACCAGTTGTACAGCTATATCGGTGAAACTGATACCAAGCTGCCAAATGCTTTGGCTCAGTATTTCTATGTAGATAAGGCAACTTATCCTAATGGTTTCAACCTGACCGATCTTCGTATTCAGGGACAGAACGGACAGGATCCTGTGATTGAGATTTACGACGGATCTCGTTCTATCTCTACTGCAAGTTTGATTCAGAAGGTTAATTATGACTACTGGGCATACAATTATCCTATCACCCTGAAAGAGCAGATTCACTTTGCTCCTGGTTCAAGCTTCTGGGTAGTGGCTAAGTTCCCTGCCGGCGCCAAGAACCCATTGGGTACAGGCAAGACTACCAGAACCGATGTTGCCCAGTACAGCTTCTATAGCTCTGATAACGGTACAACCTGGACTCAGCTGAGTGAGGTGCTCAAGGGCACCAGCTTCGAGGCAGTAGCTAATCAGCTCACATGGGCAGTACAGGCCATCAGCAAGAACCCAGACTGGAGTGAGGTGCTCAACCCTGAGCCAATCAGCGGTGAGGTTCGTCCTAATGAGAGCCAGAAGGTTACTCTGAAGAATGATGGTCAGAAACTGGTGAATGGTACTTATAACTTCAATATCCATGTCAAGAGCAATGAGGCTGTTGATTCCAAGCAGAAGGTTGCTTTGTCTATGACCGTGAAGGGCTATAAGCCTGAACTGCACAGCCAGCAGCTGGTTGACTTCGGCGACTTGCTGGTGGGTCAGACCAAGACCATTGATGTAGAGTTGACCAATAGCGGTTATGGTGTATTCGGTGGTAAATATGGTAGGCTCCAGGCTCCAAAGAACTTGAAGTCTTCATCCGATCAGTTCAATGTGTCAAAGGGTGCCAATAATATTGCAGCCCGCTCTACCGGTACGTTGCCAGTGACGTTCGCTCCTACCAAGGATGGCAACTTCAGCAGTACCATTACCCTGACCGATAAGAATGGTAATCAGCATTCATTCCTGGTTCGCGGTGTCGCTTCAGTTCCTGCCAAGCAGAGTGTAACTCCTGAGTCTTACGATGCAGGCGATCTGAAGGTAGGCGGTGAGGATAAGACTGCTACCATCACTATCAAGAACACGGGTAATTATCCTTTGCAGTATGTATTCCCTAAGTTCTCTTCCGAGAAGATAGTAGGTTCTACTGCCAAGGTACATAAGTTTGGTTATACTACCATCTCTAATGTTGCCGGCGATGAATCATTCGAGTATGAGCCAGCTCCAGAGTTGGCTGACGAGAAGGACATCACCTCTCAGTTTACCAACGACAACTGGCAGTCGGGTCCTATCAAGGTGGGCTTCAAGTTCCCATTCTATGGCAAGGACTACGAGCAGATTTACGTATCTTCTTATGGTGGTGTCTCCATGAAGCAGGCGGATGGCCGTATCTCTTGTATGGTTCCTACCGGCGATTGTGTACAGGGATTGGGCTATATTTCGGCTTATACCAACTCTGGCTGGATGGACATGGGTGCCAACAGTAAGATTACCTATGGTCATAAGAACGGTAAACTCTATATCAAGTTCAAGGATGTGGTAACTCCTGCAACCAATGGTGCCGGCGAGACCACAACCATCAGCTTCCACATGGCTCTTTGCCCAGACGGAAGTGTAGAGGTCTTCTATGATGATTATAATCCAGCAGGCGTATTCGGTTCTGGTGGTCATAACTTCGTAGGTGTCAGCGATATTGCTGCTTCCGATCCTTGTATATTTGTTGATGCCAACAAGGTACAGGAGAGCAATGATGGTCTGGATGCTCCTTATTATGATATCGTTACAGGCAGCGCCATCAAGATTGTGGCTCCTGCCAAGTCTATGATCAAGAGCCTATCAAGCACTGATGGCTATGTAGGCAATGGTGAAAGCAAGGAAATCAAGGTAACATTGGCAGCCAACGATGAATTGGTGGCAGGACCTCTGACCAACTATCTCACCGTTATCACCAACGACCCAATCAACCCAAGTGCTTCTGTTAAGTTGACAGCCAACATCGTTGGCGACAACCTGAAGGCTGAGGCTGCTCTCGATTCTACCAGCGTAGATTTCGGTAAGGTATTCCGCACTTCTGCCCAGCAGCGCACCGTCTTGTTGAGCAACAATGGTAAGGATGCTCTCCAGGTAGCTGGCGTATCTGTCAAGAACGGCAAGTTCACTCTTGCTGAAGAGATGAAAGCTGCATTCTCTGTTCCTGCAGGTCAGGGCAAGGATATCGTTGTGACATTGCCTACTGCCGAGAAGGGTACTGTAGAAGATGTCCTCGTTATCACCTATCAGGATGGTACAACCAAGGAAATCCCATTGAAGGCTGAGGTGATTGGTAATCCTACCTGGAAGAGCAATCCTGAGAGCCTGAAGGTTGAAACTCCTTATGGTACCAACGTAGAAAAGACAATCCAGGTAACCAACGAGGGCGATGAGAACCTTACGTTCTCTGCTGAGCCTGCTTCTTGGTATACAGCTTCCGACCTGGAGGCTACTGATAAGTCTACTGTAGACTATGTGTTCAAGTCTAAGCTCGATGGCTTCGATGTTCCTTACAAGTGGGTAGACATCACCAACGACTATACTGCGCACATGCCTTATGCATACTATATTGATAAGACAGACTTCAAGAAGGTCACACTTCCATTCGATTTCCCATTCTATGGCAAGAAGTACAAGGAGATGTATATCTACAATACTGGTTTCGTATCTTTCGATGCGCCGGTAGAGGATTACAAGCAGTTCCCTGAGCCACCAGCAAGTCTGCCAACAACAGAAACCTTCTATACCAACATCATCTGCCCATTCTGGGGTAACCACTCTATGAATACTCCATCTTCTGATGGTGTATATTACAAGGCTAAGGATGACGAGGTGATCGTAAGCTATATGAACTATGGCAACACGATGATGCAGGGTATGAACTTCGAGGTGATTCTCCGCAAGGACGGTTCCTTCAAGTTCCAGTACAATGTAGATCCAGATGGATTCCAGTTGGGTGTATTCGGACTCTGTGGTATCATGGATCATACCGGTACCCGCGGTATTACTCCTTCCGATATGTATATCACCGACGGCAATACCGTTGAGTTTACTCCTTATAAGAACTATGTTGTGGCTCCAGGTGAACAGGTTGAAATGCCGGTTGAGCTGAAGGCTAACCAGCTGGCTGATACTTACAACTATGAGTTGAATGTTACCACCAACGATCCTTCTCGTGCAAGCGTCAAGATTCCTGTTACGCTGAATATCACTGGTGAGGCTCAGGCAGAGTTCCCAAAGGAAATCAATGTTGAGCAGCCTGTAGATGAGTACGCAATGGATCCTTCATACTATGAATTCTATGTAGTCAACAAGGGAACCAAGGCATTCACTATCACAGATGTAGCTTCTGAGATGTTTACTGGCTCGGGGTCTGATGACCCTGATGTTGAGGAGCCTTCTGCTCCAGAAGGTAGACTTGAGGTTTATGCTGCACAAAGCAACTATGGCGGTGACGACGGTATCGACCCAGGTCCAATGGCACTTGCTGATGATGCTGCCAAGGCATGGATTCCATACCAGAGCGGTATGATGGCTCCTATCGTAGTAGGTACCGACACCGTGAAGTTCAGAATCGCACCTTATAATGTTTATGAGGTACATAAGAAGGATTTCCCTCTCGTATTTACAGTAGAGGGCTTGAATGAGGAGACACACACCTCTACCATCAAGCTGAATATCACTGAAGCTCCTGTCATGGCCTTCGACCCAGAGGAGTTGCACATTGAGAACGAGGCTTCCGACTATAAGGGCACTTCTACCGTCAATCTGAAGAACGATGGCGAGTATAAGCTTACTTACTCATTGAGTCTCGATCCATCTGGTCGTGATGCAGGCAATGAGTATGAGGACGGCAACGATCCTGCTCCTGCCTATAACGTCATCTCTTATCCTTCACAGGATGCAGCCAAGAACTTCGTGGCTACCTGTGTAGAGAAGATTTCCGGCAAGAAGGGCATGGTGAAGGCTCTTGGCTTGAAGAAGGTGAAGGACGATCAGAAGTTCATCTACGACTTGCCTACAGGCTATGAGGGCAATGCGCTCTATTATCCGGTACTCAACCCTGTAGAAAATGCTCAGGCTGCCATCATGGGTACAGGCTCTACAGCCTTGGATGAGAACTTCTATGCAGCAACTCGCTATGAGGCTCCTGCTGAAGGTTTCAATCTTACTCATCTCTACTTCGTCGGTACTGTAGGCGACTTGGAGAATGTGGACATCGAGGCTTCTGTTATTCTGGGCAATGATGTGACTGCTACAGAGAAGACCATCGGTCATGGCAAGCTTCATATTATCAAGGAAGAACCTCGTGGTGATGGTAGTTATCAGGGTGCTGCACGTATGTTGGAGTTTGACAACCCTATCTACATCAATCCTGCTGATACCTTCTATGTCGTATTGAAGTATCCTGCCGGCTACAAGTCATCAGCCATGATGGCTACCAAGGATGGAGATATGGAGACCAATCGCTACATGGCACACCTGAAGTCTTTGGGTGGCTGGGTAGACATTGAGACACTCTACGACAATGCTTACAGTTATGGCGCCTTCGGTTACTTCATGACTTGTATCGAGAAGGAGAAGGGTGAACCATGGATCAAGTTGCTCAACGAGAAGAAGGAAGGTGAGATTGCTCCTGGCGATGCTCTTCCTGTGCAGTTCGAGGTGAATGCCAAGAGCGCTTACTTCTCTAAGAACAACAAGGCTACTCTCGTAGTGAAGAGCAATGATCCTATGAACAAGCTCTACAACTATCACATCTATCTCGACAAGAATGCTGCTCCTGTCATCACCGCTCCAGAGGGTGAGACTACCGTTCCTGAGGCAAGCAAGGCTGCTGTTGATGTAACAGTTGCTGATGCTGAGGGTGAGACTTTCACCGTAAGTCTGGAAGATGCAGACGGCATCGCTGCTGTTGAGAGCTATGAGAATGAGGACGGCACTCAGGTAGGTATTTCTGAAAGCAATGGTACTTATACTGTTGAGGAAGGCACCAGCTTGAAGCTCCGTGTAGCTCTTGCTCCTGATTATGGTACTGCTGGCAAGCATACCTTCAAGGTAACTGCAACGGATGTGGCTAAAAACGTAAGTTCGGCAACTGTCAACTACAATGTAGAACATACCAACCGTGCTCCTGAGTACGTAGGTGCCACAGAGTTGGCTATGAAGGTTGGCGAGACCTCTGGTCAGTACAACTTCGCTGAGCTCTTCAAGGATGTGGATGGCGACAAGATGACCTACACAGCTTCTGTTGAGGATGCCTCTGTAGCTACTGTCTTCAAGTCGGAAGATGGATTCATCGTGGCTGGCAAGGCAGCAGGTAAGACCAACATCAACGTAGTGGCTACCGATGCCAACGGTGCTTCTTCTACAGGTGTTATCTCTCTTACCGTATCTGAGACCACAGGCATCGACGGTGTTGAGGCCGATGGCAGCAACAAGGGTGATGTAACGGTCAACGAGAATGGTGAGGTTACTCTCCATGTCAATGCCGACAAGGCCGTGCTCCGTGTTTACAGCAATGCCGGTCAGCTGATGGCTCAGCAGATAGTCGCTCCTGTACATGCAGGCGATAAGGTTAGCCTTAACCTGTCTGGCTCTATAGCAGGTGTTTATCATCTCGTAGCCGACATCGATGGTAAGGTTTCTGCCATTAAGTTCGCACTCAAGTAAATTCTTTCATCTATCCATCAGAGAGCCTTCTTGGGGTTCTCTGTAGGATAGGATAATCCACCCAAAAGTCCCGTGTCATGTTTATGATGCGGGACTTTTTTCTTTTCTCTTTCTATCCCACATTTCTATGTAGTGTCTTTTTGGGGAAAGATAACTTCCTCATTAGCGAAAAGTCGATAGTTTTTTCAAGAATTATGCAGAAAAGCTTGTGGGGTGAAAATAAAATGTGTAAATTTGCGTCACTTAACGGATGGTTACACTAATTCTATAACTTCTGAACTTGCTGAAGTTCTATAACATTCAATTACTAAAACACAACGAAAAGATTTACGATGAAAAGATGGTTTACACTATGGGTTGTGCTCTTTGTTGTCTTATCGGCAATGGCAGTACCCGCCAAGCCAGGAGTCTGGCGCACCATTTCGCTTACTGATGGCACACAGGTCAAGGTACAGTTGGTCGGCGATGAGTTCATGCACTATTACCAGAGTGCGGACGGAACACGTTATCTCTATGATGCTGCTTCAGCAACTTATCAGGTTTATTCTGATAGCCAATTCTCGAATTCTCGTCGCAAGGCTGTGGCACGGAGAGCCAAGGCCAACAACCGTCGCGCAGTGAGGCGAAAGGCAAATGTTACTAATATTTTCCAAGGCACGAAGAAGGGACTGATCATCTTGGCACAGTTTACCGACTCCAAGTTTCAGAGTGGTCACGACCGCGCTTTGTACAACAAGATAGCCAATGCTGAGAACTATACCGACAATGGATTCAAAGGCAGCGTGAAGGATTACTTCAAGGCACAAAGCGCAGGTCAGTTCGAACTCGACTTTGATGTTGTAGGTATCTGTCAGCTGAAGACCCCATGTTCCTATTATGGAGGAAATGATTCTTATGGCAACGACCTTCGTGCTGGCGAGATGGTGGCTGAAGCTTGTCAGTGGGCAGCTACTCAGGGCGTTGATTTCTCCAAATACGACTGGGACGGCGATGGCGAAGTAGACCAGGTGTTTGTGCTTTATGCTGGAAAGGGTGAGGCTGATGGCGGTGCTGAATCTACGGTATGGCCACACATGTACTATCTTTCTGAATCCGATTATGGCAAGTCTCTTTCCTTCAATGGTGTTAAGGTAGACACCTATGCTTGCAGTGCAGAGCTGAATGGTCGTGGCAAACTTGATGGTATTGGTACTTTCTGTCATGAGTTCTCCCATTGCATGGGCTTCCCTGACTTATATGATACCGGCTATTCAGGTTGGTTCGGTATGGGCGACTACGACTTGATGTGTGCAGGCAATTACAATAATGACGGCAAATGTCCTGCAGGTTATTCGGCTTACGAGAAGCATGAATGTGGCTGGATAACATTCCAGGATGTTACCCATATAGAGGAAGACCTTCATGTCGCAGGACTGAAAGCCATCAGCGAGGGTGGTAGTGCTTATGTCGTAAAGAATAAGGCACACGAGGACGAATATTACATCGTGGAAAATCGTCAAAATACAGGTTGGGATGCTTATCTGCCTTCTGAAGGTGTGATGATTACCCATGTGGACTATGATGCCTATATCTGGTGGAATAATATGCCCAATACAAAGGGGAATTACTATGATGAAAATGAAAATGTTTATTATAACGATCATCAGCGTTTGACCATCTTCCGTGCAGGCAAGTCTACGTCAGATTATGGCGTTACTTCCGACCTTTATCCCGATGACACTAACAACAGTCTTACCGCCGAGTCCAATCCTGCTGCCACCTTATATAATAAGAATAGCGATGGCACCAAGTACATGCATGTAGACATCACGGATATCAGTGTGGCATCCGACGGAACAGCCTCGCTGACCTTCAGCAAGGCAGACCGCAGTAGTGGCGGTGGGGGAGAGACCGATCCCGATACTCCTGTCACACCATCTGGCTCAGTCTTGTTGTACGAGTCTTTTGATAAGTGTGGTGGGACGGGAGGCAATGATAATAAGTGGAATGGTAATATTGCCGGGAGTTCTACTATTGCAGCAGAGTACGACAACCAAGGATGGACCAGTACAGGCAAAATCTATTCAGGATACGAATGTGTACGATTGGGCAACAGCAGTACGGCTGGTGTTATCACGACTCCCGCCTTTTCCGTCAATGGCTCGGCTTATCTGTCATTCAAGGCAGGAGGGTGGGACGGCGCTAATGATGCCACCTCCCTGACGCTTTCTGTCAACAATGGCACGTTGTCGAAGACTTCCGTTAGAATACCGAAAGGCTCCTGGAACCAGTTTGGTGTCACTATCACAGCTACAGGCACAGTAAAGGTTACCTTCAAGGCCGACAAGCAGCGTTTCTTCCTCGATGAGGTGAAGGTAGTTGACCCAACCATCGACTCTGGCATTCATGACATCGTGGCGGGCGAAGAGAATGGCATCGTGGCTTATTACTCGCTCAATGGAACCCGCCTCAATGGTCCTCGTTCCGGAGTCTGCATCGTACGTTACGCCAATGGCGAAGTACGTAAAGTCGTCATCCGATGATTTGTTCAGCGATATTCCTTAGGGAAAAGTAATGATGAAAAAAACAACAATGCCCACTCTTGGTTCGGTAAGTAACCATGGGTGGGCATTATAGGTATTGCCGAGCTCAACTAATATTATGTGAAAAGCACTTGCTCATATCAACCTTCTTATATTAATGTTCTCCACGATAAAATCCATTATTGCTCATTTCCGACCATTTCAAGAACATTTCTTGATAGTTGTCTTTAATGAATTCACGAATTATTCTCATTTCTTTATTGGTCAGAACACCCTGCTCTTTTACGACTGTATCACCATTTCCTGAAACAAACAACTTGGCTGAGCCAGATTCCGTTAAGTGTCGGTCACTCGCATGTACATGCATAGCTTCTACTATACAATGTGAAGTAAAATATAGGTAATACCCACATATCATAAAATCGTAATATTTAGGCATAAGTTTGTTCCATTAAATTCTTGTTTCGTTTCCAATACTTTTGAACAATGCTGATTTCAATATCATCCATATTGGTTTCTATTACATCACCCTCTCTTGTCATCACAAGAGCATGATATGGCGGGTGTAGATATACTACACGTATAAAGCCTTCTTCACTTTGCGAAAATGCATATCCGCAAACAATCATTATTGCTTTTTCAGCTACGGCTTTAATTTCTTCTTCCTTCATGATAATCTATTTTAACTGACTTGATTGGTTTGAGAAATGTCGTAGGATTTATATATAGATTCTTCAATATGGGCAAAAGGTCAATATACTCTTCTGTTTCACCAATGCCCTCATAATCAGCCATGACAACAATATATCCATTATCCCATTCCTTAACCTCTGTGAATCGTTTGAGGCGTTTTGGAGTACGAAATCGGATATTACTATTGCCATATCTAAAAGAAGTCATATCTCCATCATTGGAGAGAAATGCTTCTGATGAAATATTCTTGTTGTCCATACTTAACCTCCTTATTTTAATGATTCTACTTTTCTTCTTTATAGATTATGCCAGTGAGCGCAATGAAAGCTTGCTTTCAGATTGCCGAGCGCAGCTAATCTTATGCAAAGATTATGCAAATCGAATGCAGAATATCAAGCTTGCTTGAATATTATGCTGAGATGCAGCTAATCTTATGCAAAGATATGCTTTTCTTCCGAAAGATGCAAGCATTTTCTGGAAAATGTTTGAGAGTGAGGAAGATAACGAGAAAAAGCAAAGAAAATAGACTTTTTGTTGTTACAATCAAAAGAATTATGTACTTTTGCAAAAACAAAAACCCCGGGGTCATCACCAGCATCGAATAATCTGGGAGAGGGCCTTACCGGGACTGCACTGCAAAGGTAAGAATTAAAATGGAATATACCAAAGATTTTTTCGAAAAAGTTTTCTCTGTAGATAGAATGAAGAAATATTTCTTACTCTATCCTGGGGATGAAGTAAAGGCAATTAAGCATTATCAATGTAACATAATGCTTTCCGAAGCTATGTACCCATGTCTTTCTGTCTTTGAGGTAGAACTCCGTAATTCCGTAGTTCGGGAACTTGTGGCATTTGCCAAAAGAGAAGATTGGTATGTTGTATTCTCTACAACTCCAGGCTTAATGGAGCTGAATAAATATATAAGCACAACTAAGAAACAAATTGCTGCACGAGGAGAAGATATTACCACAGCAAAGATTACAGCAGAATTGACCTGGGGCTTCTGGACATCCCTTTTTAATAGAAACTACGAACGTATCCTTTGGAAAGATTTAAGGAGAGCTTTCCCCTTTATGAAGAAAGCTAATCGGCAAAGAAAGATAGTTGCTAGCTTCTTAAACAATTTCCGTCGCTTGCGCAATAGGATAGATCATGATGAAGCAATTTGTTGGAATCTCGATGAAGTTGAGATGATACACGATGAAATGAAGAATGTTATGGGATGGATGAATAAGGAGGTACCAGCTTGGTTGTCTCAGTTTGATAGATTTGGCTCTGTAAGCTTTGATATACGTAAAATTATGGATTGGTAAAGCCATATCTAAAAAAGTTATATCTCCATGATTGGAGATTATCGCTTCTTCTGAAAGAAGCAAGGAATTTATTGGAAAATATTTGAGACAGAGGAAGATAAGAAGAAATGCCCACCTTTGGTACGGTAAGTAACCAAAGGTGGGCAATGTCTTTAATGAATGATAGAAGAGTTTTTTACTTCACAACTTTTCTTGTCGTGTCGCCTTGCTTCACAATCAATACGCCGTGAGCAGGAACATCATCAAGACAGAAGTCCTGTGTCTTCGACTTATACACCTCCTGACCTTGCATATTATATATATAGGTGTAAGGAGAAAGAGATTTGTTGGCATTGATATTCTTTATGGCTGTAGTAGAATTTGATTTTAGTTCTATTGTGTTCCCTGTCTTTGTCAGGGTATACTCCTTTACCTTATCATTTCCATAAGCCACAGGAATACTTTCCTTGTAACCTTTTTCTATAGAGGCCAAATACAGAGTATAGGTGCCATCTGCAAGAGAAGTTGGTACCTCAATGTAGAATTTCTGTTTGTAAGTACCACCACTAAGTGACTTAAATGTGATTTCATCTGTACTCCATAATATAGTTTTTTGATTCCTCTGGTCTTTTGCTATCAGATTGATAGTTCCATCAAAGGTGTAGTCGTTGATGTTGTAAACATTGAAATCCTCTCCGAAATCAAAGACAATTTTGCCTGACTCGACGGAGAGTTTTAAGTCGGCTTCTGCTCCTAATGTGGTGCTTCGAGGAATTGACACGTCAGGTTTGCAAAATCCAATAATCATATCCTGGCCTTCGCTAAATGAATATTTGGTATCCGAAGGATTCACTAAGTCCATATTGTAGTAGCCATCAGAGGTACCATCCCAACCCCAGTTGACGTAAACCAATCCATCGGTATTGTATCCTTCAAAGACAAAGGCATGACCATTCTGACCATCAGCGCCACCATAGAGAATAGGACGACCATTGCTAAGTTCATTATATACCATATCCATCCATTCCTGATCGGTATAAAATTGTCTTAGTTTTACTGACAAGTTCTTGTTGTATTTGAAATTGTCCCGTAAAGCAATAGCCGCATCAAAATAATTGGTACCACTGCCACCACTGGCGTAGTTCATTTTGCAAGCCACACCAGTATGGTACATCAATGTAGATACAGCTTTGGCTTGTACTGGCGTATAGTGATCTTTGGTATATACAGGCAACATATTTGCAAAATCATATGTTGTTTTAGAATAATCAACAAATATCAACTGATCAAAATCCATAGTACTTCCTGAACCTTGTTTTGGGTATTTGTAATACCACATGATTTGTGATACAGCAGTAGCTACACAGCCAGTAGGATATTTATTAGGGCACTGGTCGTTGTACGGAGAGCCTTGTCCCCATTTTGTTCCTATCATAGGTTCTACCGACGCTTTGTAAAGAGAAGTGTTGACGGTTGTCTTACGTACTGGGTATTTATTGGCAGAAAGAGTCTCGTTCATTTCCTTCAGCCACCACTGCAGACCATCAGGCAATTGGTCAGAGTAATTGGTATTAGAATATCCTAAAACTGCATCATAGTTGTCATCATTGGCTATGATAGCAAATCCACCTTTGTCGTAACCCAATATGGATACAGATGGCATCTCCTTCAACATTTTGATGGTGCTCATAGGCTTTGTGCCCATTGACTTTTTGATGCGGGACTGGTTGCCAAGCGCCTTTGCGGCAGCTTGTTGCATCTCGTTCAGCGAGCGTTGTCTGGCATTTATGCCTAATAAGGTAAATAATGCCAGCAGCAAAAGTATTTGTCGTCTCATGTAAGAACTTTTTATGGGTTAATGCACAAAAGGCCGGACTGGAATGGAAGTCCGTCCGACCTTTTGCTATTTTTGAATTTATAATTTTCTATTCTTGTCCAGTTGTTTGATTCTCAGTCTGAACCTGATTAAATGGGTCATATCCAGCAGGGAAGAAAAGGTACTCCCGGGTGCTGCCGAAACCTCCTAAGTTTGGAATATCTTGACTCCACAAGAAAAGGATACAATTTTGTTCTGAAAAATAAGTACCATTTCCAGAAACATAGACATCGCCATATGCTGGATGTGTCCATGCTGGTTGTCCATCAGTAGCAGCCTTTCCGTTATCTTTCAGAGTGAACATGACATCGTAACCTGCGTCATATACGTTTGATATAAGATACTGAGCGGTTTTCTTACCAGTTTCTTCATTGGTAGTTACACCGCATTCGTATACAGTAACAGGCCATTCTTGGAAGTTGCCTTCCTCATCTTGCATTATTTCAGACACAAACTTTCCTTCAAAAGTTTTGCATCGGCTGATAGTGTAAGTCTGTGAATGAGCTCCGTAAGTGTAAGCATCCTCATCAGCTATGCCGATGGTAACTTTCTTCTTGATATCGCCCACATTAAAATGGCAAGTTACAGGAACAACCTTGCTTTTCTCGTTAGCCTCGAAAGAAACTTCTGCAGGAACAGATACAGAACCATCAGAAGTAGTAAGCTTATACGTCTTGGCTTCAGAATCGTCGTGTCTTGCCACAACGACAGAGAAAGCCTGATCCTCTGTGTCATTCCAGTAGAGGGTTGTCTTACCATTGGCCAGAATGTAAGCACCCTCGTTGTTAACAGTCTCTACTGAATCATAATCATACTCATCAGTACAGGCACTGAAAGCAAATGCAATCACTGCAAGTAAGGCGATATGGCTATATTTGATTATTGTTTTCATAATTTTATCTTCTTTTTAATGATTATTCTTCTGTCCATACCTGGTACTGGCCTGTAGGGTCAGGGTTGTTCATATCGACGAGTGCCTTGTTATTGTTAGCCTCGCTCTTGACGATTACCCAGTTCATCCATGCAGGACGTCCTTTTGTATTCAGTCGTGCTTCATCGAAGAAGTTCGTGCCACTGTAGCCACGTGTTACGGACATATTCAGACGCTTGATATCGAAGAAACTCTGACCTTCACCCCATAGCTCTATGCGTTTTTGGGCAACAATCTCGTCGATAATGCCATCCTTGTCAGAGTAAGGGCAAGTATAAGTTCCTGCAAGGTCACGATACTTGTTCATCCATTGTTCAAGTAATGCTTTACCTTGTGCGGGGTTTTCATGAGCAAGGGCTTCCATATAGATGAACCACATTTCCTCAACACGCATCAGAGGATATGCTGATGCAGCACCAATCTTAGAGTCTTTGACATTACCCTCATTTGGCTGGAACTTGTGCGACAAACCTGGAGTAACAGGGTCTGACATATCATAGAGGAACTGACGCCAGTCATTGTCTGAGAATCTCTTTGCAAGGTTTTTATCCATACATGGCGAAACACCAGCATTTGCATAACCGAATCTTGCATCAGGTGCCATCCATGAAGTCCAGTTGATGATGCCGGTCTTTACAGTAGCATTCTCTGAGGTCTGCTTTACACCCCACATCCATTCGCTAAGTGTATTGAAACTTGTTTTTGAGTAACCAGTTTTTTTATCACCGCTTATCTCAAGACATTTGTCATATGTGATTGGCGTCATATTGCTCGCTTTGATGGCATTCAATGCATACTTTGCAGCATTTGTATAATCCTCATTCCACATATAGTAACGAGCTTTCAGACCGTAAACTGCAGCCAAGTGAGGCAAAGTTTTGTCACTTGGACTGATCTTATCAAGGGAAGGAATCAAATTCTCAGCCTTGTCCAAGTCTGACAGGATAAATTCGGCCATTTGCTCATGAGTTGCACGAGGATTATTCTTTGCCATCTCCTCGGTCGTGTTCTCATCAACGATAGGCACTGTAAGGCCTACAAGGTTGGAATTGGAGAACTTGTCATTTGGCAAGAACTCGTATTCGCGTGCCATATCCAGATAGTTGAGTGCACGATAGGCGTAAGCCACACCTAAGGCAGCTTTCTCTTGTGTACTGCTTTCTTCAGTAACCTCACCAATGGTACTGATCAACTTGTTAGAGGCCATAATGCTTTCATAAGAGTAGTTCCATGGCCACTGAGCACGAGCGGTATTCTCGTTGATACCATTTACTATCTCCCAAGGCTGGAAGTGGTCGTAGTTGGAAAAGGCAATAGCCATATCGCCTGTCTGTACATCACGGATGTGCATTAAAGCTGCATATCCGAAGGCATAGTCATCAAAATTACCAGTACGTGCATCCAATACATTGGCACGTGCAGGGAGTGCCATCATCATGGCACTTATTGTGTTGGGTGAATTGTCTATTTGAGCTTGGGTTACTCCAGAAGTTGGCTCCGTTTCATCGATACAACTTGTTGTCGATAAACATGTGGAGACAACGACAGCTAATCCCATCAAGTATTTGATATTCTTTTTCATATTTTCGTCTTTTAATATAATGAATTAGAATGTGACTGACAAACCGCCAGAAATGGTGCGGATAGGTGAGTAGTAAGCTGAAGTAGAAGAACCAGCAATACTCTGACGTGGATCCAAACCCTGACGCTTGCTCCAAAGCCACAAGTTGTCGCCAGTCACATACAAGCGAAGGTTCTGAAGGCCAATGCGTGAAATAAGTGACTTTGGCAATGTGTATGACAAGTTGATATTCTGTAATGACAGGTAAGAGGCACTTGTGAGCCAACGGTCTGATGTAGAAGCCGTGTATTTGTCACCATACTGCATACGTGGAACATTTGTCTTGGTATTGTCAGGAGTCCATGCATTCAGCATATCTGAATGGAATGTCATACCACGCGTGAAACTCATTTCGCTCTGGTAGGTGCTGTCATATACTTTACCTCCCAACTGATAAGCAAACTCTACAGAAAGATCGAAGCCCTTCCAGCTTACAGAAGTTCCGAAGCCACCATATACGTCTGGTAAAGCAGTGCCACAGAGATGATATGTAGCTTTGCTGTAGTCATCGGTCTTTTCCTGACCTGTGACATTGCCATTGGCATCCTTGGTGTCCATCCAGTAAAGCGCCTTACCTGTGTTCTCGTCAACGCCGGCATACTTCTTAAGATAGAAAGTGTAGATAGACTCGCCCTGACCAAAGAAGTATTCGCTAGATGAATAACCCTGTACACCATCAACAGTCATAGAGCGACGTTCCTCTGGCAACTTGGTGATTTTGTTCTTGTAAGCAGTCAAGTTCAGATGAGCAGACCATTTCAAGTCCTTGTTGCTGATGATGTCACCATTGAGTTCAATCTCAACACCAGAGTTGCGCATATCACCAATATTAGCATAGTAACCAGTGTAACCAAAAGAAGGTGCCAGTGGGAAGTAGAACAACATATCAGATGTCTTGCGGTAGAAATACTCGATACTACCACTCAGGCGGCTCTTCAAAAGAGAGAACTCAAAACCTGTATTGAAGTTGCCGTTCTTCTCCCATGTGATATCTTTGTTACCCAGTGAAGCAGGTACGGTGGCTATCTCGTTGTTTGAATTGGAAATGCTATAAGTGTTGGTGTACAAGTAGTCGCCAATGTTGTCGTTACCCTGCTCACCATAAGAAGCCTTGAACTTCAGTTCGTCTACCCAGTCTACATTAAACCACTTCTCCTTAGAGATAAGCCATGCACCACCAAATGACCAGAAGTTACCCCAGCGGTTCTCCTTGGCAAAACGTGACGAAGCATCACGACGGAAAGAAACCGAACCGAAGTAGCGCTCATTCCAGTTGTAGAGAACACGACCAAAGAAACCTTCTACATTGTAGTCGGTAGTGTAAGAGTTCTGGCTACCTGCGATTACAGCACCAGCAAGTTCGCTATTACCCGTGCTGAACTGATTGCTCTTAGAACCAGACAGTGTATAGAATCTTCTACGATAGTATTCATGACCAAGCATAGCCTCTACATTGTTCAGACCAAAGGAATGTCCCCAGTTGAGCAACTGCTGATAGTTGTAAGCCCATGTACGACCATGGCCCTTGCTTACGATACCATTGCTTGTGACATACTGACCATAGTATGGGTTGACGGTGTTTGTGCCACGAGATTCATCCATGGTAACAGTGTTTACAGAAGTAAACTTGAAGTCTTTCAAGAAGCGGATCTCTGCAGAACCTGTTGCATTCAATGAGCTGCCCTCGTCGTTGAGGATATTAAGTTGGTTGTCAGACAGAGGGTTGCTGTAAGTCATGAAAGGACGGGTCAAACCAGCATTATCCTGGTTACCATAGTCATAACGCTTGACACCAGCAACGTTATCATACATGATGTTTCCCTCACCATCGCGGATGTAGAGTGGATAGATAGGTGCCATCTGAGTCAAGGCAAAGATGTTGCCAGAATCATTTGAGTCACCATCTGAATCTGTATTAAGATAGTTCATGTTGTGGTGGGTGTATGTGAAGTTACCTGCCACCTTCAACCAAGAGCGCAACTGATAGTCAGCCTTCAAACGTGCAGTAAAACGCTTGTAGTTTGAGTTCATGGTGATACCTTCGTTGTTCAAATAGTTGATAGAAGCATAGAAGTTTGACTTGTCTGTAGCACCATTGGCACTAACAGTGTATTCCTGACGCAAGCCGTTCTGATAAGCTGCTTTCGTCCAATCGTCTGGTGTAAGATAATACTGCTGTCCATTGAATTCTACAACACGACCCAATGTAGCATTAGGATTCAATTTTCCATTAGAACCAATAAGATACTCGCCTGATGGAATGGTGTAAACATTGTAGCCCAATCCATAGTCATTGCTTGAAGTCAGGTTTGTGTTGGCAAACTTGGCAGCCATATCGTTAGAATAACCAAATCCATTCTTGGCATAATTGTAAAGTCCCTCATACCACATTTCGTAGTATTTAGCTGGACTGTCTACAGTGTAGTAGTTGGGGAGAGCACGTGAGTTGGAACCCCACTTTGCATCAACAGTTATTGAAGATACTCCCTTGTTTGCGTTCTTTGTAGTAATCAAAATAACGCCATTGGCACCACGAGCACCATAAAGAGCAGCTGATGCAGCATCCTTCAATACTGTCATGGACTCGATATCCTGATTAGAGATACTGTTGAGGTCACCATCATAAGGTGCACCATCCACGATAACCAAAGGTGAAGTTCCTGCATTGATTGATCCGACACCACGAATGTTGATAGAAGGAGTTGTAACACCTGGCTGACCAGAATTGTTATACAACTGTACACCAGAAACCTTACCCACCAAAGCATCCACTGGGTTGGAAACCTGTACCTTTGCGATGTCATCGCTCTTTACTACAGCTGCCGAACCTGTGAAGGCGCTCTTCTTGGCTGTACCATAGGCAACAACCATTACCTCGTCCAAAGAATGGTTGTCTGGATCCAATACAATCTTCATGTTCTTTGCGGCCTTGACGGTCTTGGTGACCATGCCG
>OLSX01000543.1_pt1 | contig 38488 bp, 44 predicted proteins | sample 1673141 | NCBI WGS metagenome assembly OLSX01 (sample SAMEA3136759, study PRJEB25190) | human gut metagenome | biome: human gut; feature: human-associated habitat; material: faeces | place: Austria | collected 2013 | reverse complement strand
CAATTGGGACAATATCAACTTGGATACATTGAGACATTATCACATTGGAATCAGATTTTGTTTACAGAAAACGTCAAATCCATTGACATTGGAGAATTATATGTTATACTTAAATAGTAATCATTCCTAATAAGGAATTAAAAAGGAGAAAAAGAATATGGCAAAATTTGTATGTAAAGTGTGTGGATATGTTTATGAAGGAGATGCTGCACCAGCTGAATGTCCAGTATGTCATGTAGGCGCTGATCAGTTCGAAGAAGTAAAAGGTGAAATGAAATTAGCTGCTGAACATGAATATGGTGTTTATGCTAAAACTGTTAAAAATAATCCTGATATCACTGATGAAGATAAGAAATTTATCTTTGATCAGTTAAAAGCAAACTTTGAAGGTGAATGTTCAGAAGTTGGTATGTACTTATGTATGGCAAGAATCGCACATAGAGAAGGTTATCCTGAAATTGGTTTATATTGGGAAAAAGCAGCTTATGAAGAAGCAGAACATGCTGCTAAATTTGCTGAAATGTTAGGTGAAGACTTAGAACCAAATATGAAAGCAACTACTAAGGATAACTTAGCTTGGCGTGTAGACTGTGAATTTGGTGCAACTGCTGGTAAGGTTGAACTTGCTACATGTGCTAAAAAGAATAACTTAGATGCAATTCATGATACAGTTCACGAAATGGCAAGAGATGAAGCAAGACATGGTAAAGCATTAAAAGGTTTATTAGATAGATATTTTGGAAAATAATTTCTTCCAGAAACTGCATAATAAAAGCATAAACTGGCTGGGGCTTAAATGCCCTGGCCTTTTTTATTGCCCAAGCGATCACAAGCAAATTGTTATTTCCTTTGTCACTTTGCAAAATTGCCGCCGATTGTTTCCCCTGTATTGTCACTAACAAAGTTGTCACTTCGATTATAGCACCGCAATATATATACGTATAGGGCTAATAATGTATACGTATCATTTTATATATAAGGCGTTTGCCCAACCATTTTAGAGTAGAGTAAATATACTCCACGGGTGGAGTAAATATACTCCAGCATCACTAATATAATATATAAGACTGAAAGATCGGAGTCTTTGTATCGGTCGAAAAATTTTGCAACCGCACAGCATTGTCACTCCGTTTACGAAAACACTGCTTTAAAAAGTCTGTTGTGTTTTTGTAACCCCGATTCCGTATCTCCTATATAAAGGAGACTCTGTTTTTCTGTGTCTCCTTTATAAAGGAGACTAATCTCCTTTAAAAAGGCGACCACACATATATAATAATATAATATAGGTAGCTGGTGTGTCTAACGGAGTGATTGCGCGACGAAGTCATAAAATGCATAGACTACTCCGCTATTCGAATATTGGATTCAGATAGGGTCCGTCGTGTTTTTTTGACTCCGATTATATGAATGAGACTAATATACCGCCCAGCGTTTTTTTTGATTCGCATAAAATCGATAGCCATCCCGCTTTGACAAGCAATCGTTCAGCAGGGGCTGTTTATGTCGCTTGCGCGACTCATGAAGGGTAAAAAAAGCAAAGGCTTGTTGCATATCCCGTTGTTGGTAAAAAGTCGTAGATTATGCCGTTTTTGCTAATTTAAGCCCGGATTTTGCAAATTTCTTGCAAAAAACCCGTTTAAAAAGCAATTTTTGCTATTTATAACAGATTTTCGATGAAAAAGCCTCATTACGCCGCGGGGCGGCGCCTTCACGAAGGAGGAAAAAGCTGTTTGCTTTCCTATATATAATTCAGGATAAGCCAGCCTCCGTTTTCATCTAATGAAGCATTAACAGCTTAAGCATAAAAAAAGCCCGGCATAACGCCAGGGGCTATTTCTTATTTAAGGCTAGTGATAATTTCAACGACTTTACGCAGTTGATCATCTGTGACAACGCCATTTTTCAGCATATCAACGATTTGAAGAAGTACTGGTCTTGACTTAACAAATCGTCCGATATTTACGAGTTCCAGATCCTCAGCTGTGCCTGTGAGGTCGTACTGCGTAACTCCTAGCGCTTCAGCTGTTTTTAATAAAGTGTGAGTACTCATAACGTAGCGGCCGTTCACATATGCCCCTACCTGTTGCTTCGTAGTCCCAAGCGCTTTGGCAAGTTCTACTTGTGTGCGTGGAACTCCAGCTTTACCCGCTTTTTTATTTTCAGCAAGTATACGGCGAATATTATCTCCTATGATTTTATTTGTCATGCCCAATGCACCTCCTCTTTATATGACTATTATACACCCAATGAGTGCAAAAAGCAAATACTTTCATCTTGTATCGGAAAAATAATTTAAAAAAGTAATATAAAAATCTTGACTATTTGGACAACTTTCGCTATAATATAGTTACAAAGTAAGGTAAGGGAAGCTAGATACTTACCTTCTAACAATTGAATAGAGAATAGAAAAGACAAAATTTATTTATTATTTAAACGAAACAAAGCAAAGCAATTTTAAAAAATCCGTAACAATGTAACGTGTTGAAGCGTGGCACGAATAATCGAAACAGCAAAGAAGCAAAGACAAGATCCTTGTAATCAGATTATTTGTGTCGCGCTTTTTTCTATTCTCTAAGCCATAAAGGAGGAAAAAGAACATGGCAGAAGAATTATTAAAAGACTTAGAGGAATTCGACAGAATCGAGGATCAATATCTCTCACAGATCTTTGCTGACGATGAAGAAATCAAACGCACAGAAGCGTTGGCGGTTGAAAAAAGCATTGAAGCACTTACAAGGGAGGCATAATAAAATGAAAAAAGTAATCTGGTACACTGTGAACGATATGGTTGATAGAAAGCAAACGGGTGGTACTACATTGACTTATCTTTCATGGGCTTCGGCCTTTCAAGCTGCTAAGGAGAATTTTCCCGACCTCGAATATGAAGTCGAACGAAATCCAGAAACGGGCTTGCCGTACTGGTACGATCCACTTACTGGCTATATGGTCTTTACGAAAGTTACCATCGGCAGCCAGACACATGAGATGTGGCTGCCAGTCATGGATGGTACTAACCATGCTATGAAGGCTGAACCCTATCAAGTGCAGACAAAATATAAGAAGTTTACAGTCCCTGCCGCGACTATGTGCGACATCAATAAAACGATTATGCGTTGTTTGGTCAAAAACCTCAGCATGTTCGGGCTTGGATTATATATTTGCCGTGGTGAGGATCTTCCGGATGGTGAAAGCCAGTCACAAAACACAGCACAAGCACAACAAGCACAACCTGCGAACAAACCTATTGAGAAAGCAGCGCCAGAGGCACCAGCACAACCTGCACAAGCGCCGGTGAAAGATACAAGACCTGTCACATCGCAGATGGTTGACTTCATCAGAAAAACACTAGAAGAATATCAAGTTTCATCAGATTTTATTTGTAGTAAGTACAAGGTAAGTCAATTAAACGGTTTGAAGGTTTATCAGGCAAAACATATCGGAAAGAATATTAATAAATTGAAGCAGATGTTCGATAAAGAAAAAAGAGAACACTTGGCCAACGTCGTTCAAAATACGCAGCCCGCAGATATGAAAAAGACGCAACCGCCGAAACAAGAAACCAAAACCGAAGGGGAAGAGATTACTCTCGACCTGTCGAATGCCGAGATGGAGGCACTCGCTGAGTGTGCCAAAATCTTCAGTTAGGAGGAGTAACAAATTATGACAGAAAGAACCAAACAGCAAATAGGGAAGGCTAGTAAGGCACGCGGCAAGCGTGCCGAGTTAGACCTAGTTCATCAGTTACAAAAATTTGGATTTCCAGATGCTAGAAGAACAGCACAATATTGTGGAAAGGCCGGAACATCAGATGTTGTCGGTTTGCCGGGAGTACACTGTGAGTGTAAAGCGGTACAGCGACTGAACATCTGGGAAGCGCTTTCGCAAAGCAAAAGAGATGCTGAAGGAGAGGGAAAAGGCGATATTCCAGCCGTGTTCTTCAAACGCAATAGAAGTGGCTTCTATGTTGCCCTTCCATTATCCGATTTTATTCGACTTTACGCGCAATCAGATTTATGTAAAGGAGGGCTTAATCATCATGAGTAGAACTAAAAGGGAAAACCATATCGGTGACCATACAATGAAAAATAATAACGCAACGGGGATCAAACATAGCCTTTCTGTAGATTTATGTATTGACCTTGGTAATGACGTTGTTGCGGCATTAATCTTTCACCACCTACAAATGAACGTTAGAAGTAGATTAATGGATAACGTTTTAGATAAAAACGGAACACCTTACTTTGAATGTAGTTATGTTGGCATTTGTAGGTACATGTTTGAACTTACACCAAAGATGGTGGAGGGCGGTATCAAAAGGTTAAAAGAAGCTGGATTGATCAGAGTCATCACTTCGAACAAAAAGAACAAATACATGCTTACTCAAAGTGGCTGGGATTACTACCCGTTGACAAGTGAGGAAAAAGAAAAAATCACTATCCCAGTTGCAGATGCGGAAGAAGCTGATAAAACCACAGTGGCAAAAACAAGCGATGAAGCAATCAACAAAAGAGTAATTAACGTAAGCGACGACGTGAAAGAAGTTATTGACTACGTAAGCAAGAAAGTTGGTAAGCATTTCGACTATGCCAACTCTTATGTTAAAAACATCAACTCTCTATTTGCGGCTGGATATACAAAAGCAGACATGATTGCTGTAGTAGATTATAGATATGAGGATTTACAAGGCACCAAAGATTTTAATGTAATGATGAATCCATCAAAACTGTTTTTTATCAAAACTTTTCAAAGCTTTTTGGATGATGCAAAAGGTGATAGTGATATCACTATGACAGAGGAACAATTAGCCAGGGATGTTAAAAAAAAGGAGAAATACCACTTAAAGCAAGCAGAGTTATGTAAGTGCGAAAAAATTATTTTGGGAATGGGATCATGCGATAACTTACCGTTTGACCTTACTACAGATGCAAACACAGAAGAAATGATGCATGATAGGGCACGTAAACAGCGCTATCACTTATCTGAAGCAAAGAAGTTTAGAAATATGGCTAAACTTATTAAAGCACAATCAGTTAAATAACAATATTGTTAAATATTGTACAAAATATGGACGGGACATACCCGCAACAAAGAAATATAGATCGTAACAATAGAACGCCCTAGGCGAGGCGTTAAATAAAAATTATTATCAGTAATAATAAATAGGAAGTAACAAATATAGGAATAATCGCAACAAAGAAAAACACATTCTTAATATGGAGTGATTAAATATATCCCGTCCTTCAATATAAGGAGGACAATAAAAATGATTAGAGATAAAAAAAGTCAGATGCAATTCATTAATTATGATTCCCTCTCAATCACTAGGGATTACGCAAGTGATAAAACAGGGCACGGTTTGTACCACCCAGCCGACGTGGACGGTATTCTACAGTTTAGTGCTAAAACTCACCCAATGAGTGCCAAATATAACCAAGCTACTTTAATCTATGAGTTCAAAAGAAGAAATGCAATTATGAGTACTGGACAGCGAATCATGCTGGAGTCACTGTGCAATGCCGTTCAGCAAAGTGGCGGATACGCGTTGGTAGCAGTCGTAAGGCACAATGTGGACAATCCTCAAACCGATGTAGACGGTGGCAGGGGAATCGTGACCGAGTATTACTACGACGGCGAATGGCGCACTTGCCACCCAATGAGTGCAATTAGGTTTACAGACTTGTTCTTGATTGGGGCAGGACTCAAGGGTAGATAAGGAGGGAAACGAGACATGGAAAAAACTACAGAGATGACAGTAGAGAAGTTGGAATCATATAAAAGTCTAACAGCCGAGATGAAAGCAATCACGCTGCAAATTGACTCTCTATATGACACATACAGAAGTCCGCAGCTAATAAGTGATGGAAGCAGTCACTCAATTAGTGTTGGTAGTCCAGTAGAAGCCGCCGTGAACAAGGTGTTGGAATTAAGAAATGTCTACGAACAGAAGTATGAGGAAGCAGCTAATCTTCTATATAACATTGAGACTTGGCTTTCACAAATTGAGGACCCAGAGATAAGAAGTATTGCCCGCTTCCACTATGTGTTAGGGTATTCGTGGCAGAGGACAAATGTGGCAGTTTGTGGATATCCATCCTATTACGCCGCGAGGAAAAAAATTATGCGTTATTTCGGCAGGGAAAAATAAGGCACTCGATGAGTGTTTAAATATTATGAATAGTGTTGAATAGCGTAGACGTTTCAGCACTTTTCTTTTTGTTTCTTTTTCACCATGGAATCGTACACGAGAATAATGTATAATTTCAGAATAGAGGAGGAACAAACAATATGGCAAATAAGAATGTAAAAAGAATTTCAATGATTTTAGCTGCGCTCATGGTTGCTGGAGCAGCAACAGGATGCGGCGCAAAGAAAGACACAAAAGTAGAAAGTACGAATAAAGCAGCAACGCATTCGACTAAGCTCGATGAGGACGCAATCAAAGACACATATACTGGTATCGATGATATGTATGTATTAGAAGGTTCCAAGGACGTGGATTACCTTGATGGAGTGTTATATGACAGTTCTATCGTAAAAGGTATTGATGTAGACAGTTCTAAAGTAGACGCTTCAAAAGCAGGAAATTACAAGATCACTTTCAGTATTACAGCTGATCGTAAAGCTTATGACGCATTCAGAGATGCTTTCATCAAGTCTGAAACTGTGAAGGACAAGACATCTGCTGACAAAACCAAGACAGATAAAAAATCTGCTGACAAGACTAAAACTGAAACAGTTAAGGTTAAAAAAGATACAGTCGTTGTAAACAGAGATGAAGCGCAGAAGCTTGCTGATCAGAATAAACTGGTCCGTACAGATAATGGAGAAACTGTTAAAAAGTCTGATGGAACCGAAGTCAAGACAGAACAGAAAGCTCCAGCTTCTACAGCTGTAACTGGAGGCAGCGTGGTTGATGCTTCTGCCAAGACAGAAGTAAAACCAGAAATTACAGCTGCACCAGCAATGAGTCCAGAAGAAGCTAAGAAAGAAGAAGCGAAAAAGGATGATAAGAAGGAAGAAACTAAAAAGCCTTCTACATCTGGCAGCACAAACAAACCAAATTCTGGTTCAAACAAACCAAATAATGGAAGCAGCTCAAACAGCAAGCCATCTCACAAACCAGATTCTGGTTCAAACAAACCAAATAGTGGAAGCGGCTCAAACAGCAAGCCATCTAGCAAACCAAATTCCGGTTCAAATAAACCAAATAATGGAAACAGCTCAAACAGCAAGCCATCTCACAAACCAGATTCCGGTTCAAGCAAACCAAATAATGGAAACAGTTCAAACAATAAGCCATCTCATATACATACCTGGGTTAACGTTACAAAAACTGTGAATCATCCAGCAGTAACTCACCAGGAAGATGTCTATGAAAATAGACAGGTTAAAGTGAAAGATGCCTGGGATGAGAAAGTGTATGTAGGAACTACTATTGTGTGCCGTCAATGTGGATACACTACATCAGATCAGGAAAGTATGGACGTGCATATGTTAGAAACAGGACATTCTGCTACCTCTAAAAACAATTACAAAACAGTTCATCACGACGCTGTATACGAAACTCAGAGAGTAAAAGTTGGTACAAGAACTGTTACTGACAAGGCGGCCTGGACAGAAACAGTAGTTACCGGTCAGAAATGCTCTTCTTGTGGAAAAAGAAAATAAGGAATTAATCCTAGTTTAAATAGGAAATGGATAGACTCGATCATAGATGGTCGGGTCTATTTTTTTGCCTGTTTTTTCCTGTAATGATTCAATTACAAACAGAAAATAAAAGTAACTGGTCCAATCAGTCAAAACTATGCATGATATAATAATAGAGTAGAAAAAGCAGGGATCCTTAGTTCCTGCTTTTTCTATTATAGGGCGGTTATTCCACATTCTCATTTTTCCTCCTTTCCCTACATTTGTAGGTTTTTATTTTTTTACCGCCCTATCTATTTTTAATAAAAAGAGGATACATAGAACATAAGAAAGGGGTAATTATATGGCAGGAAGAAAAAAAATTGACGTCTCTGAGTGGCTTACCCCTGAGAATAGATTACGAATTCAGGGCTGGTGCCGAGACGGATTAATCGAAAAACAAATATATCACAACATGGGCATCAGCAAAAACACCTTCTATAGATGGAAAAACGAAAGCCAGGAATTTAGAGACCTCCTAAAGGAATCTAAAGATACAGCTGACCGTGAAGTGGAAAATGCCTTATTTAAAAGCGCAACTGGCTTTGTAGGTCCTGATGAAAAATACTACCCACCAAATACAACGGCGCAGATATTCTGGCTTAAAAACCGCAAACATGAAGACTGGAGAGACAAAAGAGAAACAGATGTTAATGTTTCTACCCCTGTATCAGAAACAGCTTTAAAAGTAGAAGCTATCTTGAAAGGGGAAGAATAGACGGCTATGAACGTAAAGCTAGTGAAGTCGTTAAAAGAAGAACCCGTTAAATACGCAAGGCTATTAGGGTTTGATCTCTTAACTGACCTACATAATGAATGGATTAAGGACATGGTATGGCAGCAGGCAGAGGACGAAACGTTGCTGGCCCATCGAGGGTCATATAAAACAACGTGTGTTTCTTTTGCACTTGCATTGATCATTGTCTTGAAGCCTTCTAAAACAACTATCTTTATAAGAAAAACAGATACAGACGTAATTGAAATCGCGAAGCAGACGGATAAGATTCTGCGTAGTGATCTTTTTTCTTACATCGTCAAAGAGATTTACGGGGTCGATCTTGAGATCACATCTAATTCTTACCAGATCGACACTAATTTAAATACAGGAACAAAAGGAACGCCACAGCTTATTTGTCTTGGGATATATACGTCTTTAACAGGTAAACACAGCGATTATATTTTTACAGATGATATTGTAAACGTGCAAGACAGAATATCGCAGGCGGAACGAGATAGAACTAAATTACAGTATCAGGAGTTGCAGAACATTAAGAACAGGGGCGGGCGCATATTCAATACCTGCACGCCTTGGCACAAACAGGACGCTATCAGCGAATTAATGCCAAATAAGAAATTCTATGACTGCTATTCTACCGGGCTTATCACAGCGGACAAGTTAAGGGCCCTACGCGAAAGCATGGACCCCTCATTATTTGCTGCCAATTATGAACTGAAACATATAGCGAGTGATAAAGCATTGTTTAGCAAGCCAAACTACACAGCCGATGAAACCTTGCTTTATGAAGGCGTATCACATATAGACGCAAGCTACGGCGGGGCCGACTGGACCGCATATACTATCATGAAGAAAGCAAACGGCAAAATCTACGCGCTAGGGAAGACATGGCAGAAGCACGTTGACGATTGCTTGACAGAAATCGAGGCGCTGCAGGACCGATTTAGAGTAGGGACTGTTTACAACGAAAAGAACGCCGACAAGGGCTATCTCGCTAAAGAGTTACAACAGCGCGGTATGCTTCCAAAACTTTACCAGGAAAAGCAAAACAAATATGTCAAGATTTCCACATATCTTCGCCGTGAGTGGAAAAACATCTACTGGCTGGAGGAAACTGACCGTGATTATATGAACCAGGTTTTAGACTACACGGAGAATGCGGAACATGACGACTGCCCAGACAGTGCAGCTTCACTTATAAGACAGATGGAAAAAGGAACATCTCATAGAAACAGAATTTCGGGAGGATTATAAAGATGAAAAGAAAAAATTATTTCAAAAAGATCAAGGCAGAAGATAAGATCTTCCGAATCGCTGACGATGAAGTTATGACACCAGCACTACTTGCTGAATATATAAGACAGCATGAACTTCTTGTGCAGCAACATTATAAATACTTAGACGACGCTTACCAGACAGACTATGCTATCTTTCATCAAGCAAAGAAAAAAGCGTATAAGCCGGACAACCGCCTGGCAACTAATTTCGCAAAATACATCGTAGATACAATGAACGGATTCTTCTGCGGTATTCCGATTAAGGTCACTTCTAATGATGAACGAATAAATAAATTCATTCAAAGATATGATAGATATAACTCGATGGATGACCAGAACGCAGAAATTGCCAAAACATGTGATATTTTCGGGAGTGCTTTTGAAATGTATTATGTCGACGAAATGGGAGAAGTTGCTTCTACAGTACTTTCCCCTATGAACGCCTTTATTATCTATAATGAAAGCATTATTCCACAGCCACGATATTTCGTAAGGCTTTATACAGACAATCACAATGTAAAACGCGGTTCAATTTCCGACGAGGAAACAGTACGTTATTTCAAACAGGACGGCGGGATTAAATTTGACGAATACGAAAAAATGCACGGATTCGACGGAGTACCCGCTACAGAATTCCTAGAGAACGCTGAACGCACGGGATTATTCGAACCTGTCTTATCATTGATCGATGCGTATAACAAGGCAATCAGTGAAAAGGCAAACGACGTTGATTATTTCGCCGACGCATATTTAAAAATATTGGGGGCTAAGCTTAAAGACGAGGACCTGAAGACGATTAGAGATGATCGTATCATTAACTTTGACGGAATCGAAGACGGTAAGCTTATTGTCGAATTCATGGACAAGCCAAATGGGGACACGACGCAGGAAAATCTAATTGACCGATTAAGGACAGACATTTTCCAAATTGCAATGGTCGCCAATATTTCTGACGAAAACTTCGGGGCTTCTTCTGGTATTGCTTTAAAGTACAAACTTTTAGCAATGTCGAACTTAGCTAAGATGAAACAGAACAAATTCATCGGGGCTATGAACCGCCGTTATAGATTGATCTGTAGTAATCCAGTAACGGAAGCTAAAGCGGACGACTGGTTATTCGTTGATTATCAGTTTACGCAGAACATTCCAGCAAACCAGTTAGAAGAAGCACAGATTGCTGCGCAACTCTCAGGAGTTACAAGCAAAGAAACACAGCTTAAAGCGTTGTCTCTAGTTGACGACGTCAAAGACGAGATCAAAAAGATTGACGCTGAATCGGACAAGACGGGTTATAGAACCGATTACCCGACCGAGAGAACGGGCGGTGGTATGAATGAGTAGATACACCGATACACTCAATGAGTTACAAAGAGACTTAGAAAAAGGCGAGGAGGCTTTGAAGAAAAAGCTTTCCCGCCTTTACGATAGTGAATCAAAGAAACTAGAAAAAGAGATTGCTTATTATTACCATACATATGGCAAAGACAACGTGCTGGAGTACCGAAACATGATGAAGCGGTTAACTAAAGAAGAAGCGACTATGCTTTATGAGGACATGGACTATTTCTTTAGGCTGCATCCGGAACATGCAGCACTAAGGCCTGTCCGTCAGTCTATTTATAAGCTGAACCGTCTGGAGGGGCTACAGCTTTCAATCATGAAGCAACAATTAGGGCTTTCGTCAGAGGAAAAGGCGTTAATCAGACAGCACCTTCTCTCCTACACAATTTCCACTTATGAAGGCGTGCAAGGGCTGATCCCCTTTAATCAGTTTGACGGTAGGGCCGCGAAACAGGTTGGTCAGAAGATCATTAATGATACAGACTTCGAGAAACGACTTCTGGCAAACAGAGAAAAGCTTGCTGATTATCTAAATAATGATATTGCAAAAGGCATTGCCCGAGGCGACAGCTACGACAAGCTAAGCAAGCAGATATGCGACCGTTTCAATGGCGTATCTCGCAGGAGTGCTTACAGACTTCTTTATACAGAAGGCACGCGAATGTTTAACCGCGCAAATTCGGAGGCTTTCGCGGAGGCAGGCATTAACCAATACCGATATTGTACAGCCGGCGATAATCGTGTGTGTGGTGACTGTAAAGCATTAGAGGGCAATGTATACGACATTGCAGAGGCAAGAGACGGGATAAATTACCCGCCAATGCACCCATGGTGTAGATGCCACACGGAACCAGCTGTAGACTGGGACAAATGGTTAAGCGACAGAATCGCAAGCAGAGAATACACAGCGGAACAAAGAGAAGAAGCCGCTGAAATCATTAAGAATTTTAAGGAGGATTAGAAAAGGATGGCAAAAAGAAAAGTTAAAAGAGAAAGAAAGCTTTTGTATTTCATGGCAGGCTGGTGCGGACCATGCAAACACTTAAGAGAATATTACTTCGATAGCCTAGCCACCGTTTTCCCTGGGCATGTTGATTTTATCGACGCTGATAGAGAACCGGAATTGGCTAGACTATATAAAGTCTCAAGAATTCCGTTGATCGTTTTCCTGGAAAACGGCAAAGAAGTAAAACGCTACGACGGATCACAGAAATTCGGTTTTGAGGAATTCGAAAAATTCCTTGTGGAGGGTGAAGCTTACAATGATAACGATAGAAAGAACGCAGAAAACATTAACGGTTAGCGGCCACGCTGGATACGCTGAACGCGGAAAAGACATTGTATGTGAGGCCGTTACCTCGCAGGTGCAAACATTAACCGAGTCTATTGGACAGCTTGCCCATGATAAGCCTGTATTTTCGCTTTCTAGGGGTTTTTATGAGTTATCCTTAGAAGAACTAGGAGATAAGAGTTTATTCCTTGTATCGGCGTTTATGGTGGGTATGAGGCTGTTACAGGACGGATATCATGCATATGTAAAAGTTATTTAAAGAAGCTTTTTGGCTTCTTTTTATATTTCCTTTTTTTGATTTCCTGGCGGAAGTCATGAAAAGCGACCAAGCATTGAAGTCGTTAAAAGCTATGGAAAAACACAGTCAAGCATTATGACTTTAAATTATGGAGGACTATATGGAATTTAAGGATTATTTGAGACAGATTTTCGCAGAAGACGGAGGCAGCGACGGGAACGACGACAAAGGCGCTAAAGGCGGAAACCCAGGGGCCGACGACAAGGGCGGAAACAACGGAAACGCGGAACCAGACAACAGAAGCACTAAGAAATACTCTGACGCGGAAGTGGACGAAATCATTAATAAGAAATTCGCGAAGTGGCAGAAAGAACAGGAAAAAAAGATTTCCGAGGCTGAAAAGCTGGCTGGGATGAACGCACAGGAAAAAGCGGAACACGAACGTGATACTTTACAGAAAGAATTAGACGAATTAAAGCGTGCAAATAGCATTGCGGAAATGGAAAAGACAGCGAGAACTATGTTACACGATGACGGCGTGAACGTACCTGACGAGGTTGTGTCAAGCTTAATCGCAGACGACGCTGACAACACAAAAGCCAAAGTTGAGGCATTCTCAAAGGCATTTAAAGAAGCGGTACAAACAGCCGTTAAAGACGCTTTAAAGGGAAAAGCCCCTGCGGCTGGTAAAGGCGGAAGCACACTGACTAAAGCGGACATTTTAAAGATTGCAAACCGCGCTGAACGTCAGAAAGCGATCGCAGAACACATTGATTTATTCCAGTAATCGCATTTTTGAGTCGCCGATTAATAAGTGACTGAAACACCCAATGAGTGTATGAGTCGCCGATTAATCAGCGACAGTCACCGATTAATCGGTAACCATCACATATTAAATATATTAAATATATAATGTTTTGTTTCCGGGCTTTTGGGCCCTCAAAAACATTGCGTTATTTTTCTTTATCGGAAGACGTTTTCTGACATATATATTGTGATGTTACAGACTACTCATAGGCTTTCATAAGAGAAGAACGCTTAAGCTTTTCTCACTTCATGAAGGCTGCGCGCAAGCGCAAGAACATATAACGGAGGTATAAAAACTATGAATAAATATTTTAGACAGATGTTTGCTGTAGAAGCAGGCACAATCGTAACTACAGACATTGAACCAGCTATCTCTATCGATCATAACGAGAGATTAGTTGCTGGGGTTGAATCATTACAGACTATTTTAGGTGTTGCTGAATTAACACCAATGCCAACAGGCAGCCTTGTTAAGCAGTACAAGTATACAAAAAAGACTACACCAGAACAGGTTGCTGAGGGTGAAACAATCGCGCTAACAAAGTACGATAGAACTTTAGCACATTCTTTTGAAATCGATCTCAAAAAGTACCGCAAACAGACTACAGCTGAGGCAATCCAGAGATCAGGCAAAGACAAGGCCGTTAATAAAACTGACGACTTACTGGTAAAAGACGTACAGAAAGACGTTAAGAAAGCTTTCTATACAATGCTTGCAACTGGTACAGGAAAAGCCACAGCAAAGGTTGCCACTTTACAGGGGGCACTTGCTGCTGCATGGGGCGCTGTATCTACTTATTTCACAGACATGGACGTTGAACCTATTTTCTTTGTGAATACTACAGATGTTGCTGATTACTTAGCAACTGCACAGATTACAACACAGAACGCCTTCGGGTTTAAGTATGTTGAGGACTTCTTAGGCCTTGGAACAGTTGTAATTGATCCATCTGTTCCAGCCGGAACAGTTATTGCTACAGCAAAAGAAAATATCAACGGTGCTTACGTTTCTGCAGACGGTGATGTTGCTGAAACATTCGGTCTTACTTCTGATGAAACAGGCTTAGTTGGTATGACTCACTATGTTAAAGGTGACAATGCTTCTATCAACACATTAGTTATGTCTGGTGTTGTCTTCTATCCAGAAGATGCAACTGGTGTTGTAAAGGCTACTATTGCTGCTGCCAAATAGTCGGAACAAGGAGGCATGACATATGATTTCTGAAATTGAAAAGCGTATTGAGTGCCGTATGACAGGCGAATTATGCGACAAGGCGGTCATGAGAGAAATCTCCCAAACCGTCCTTGATCGTATATGTATCCGCCTTGGTATTTCAAGCGAAAAAGAATTTCCAGCTTTATTTAATGGTGTATGTGCGGAGGCTTCTGTTAAAGCATACCGCAGACGTTACTACGAGGGGATCAAGTCTGAAAATGCTTCGGGGGTTTTCTCTGACACATTCATTGACGACATTCTCTCAGAATATGAAAGCGAGTTTTCGATATACCGCAATAGCGACAATGTCGGAAGTTCAAAAAGGGTTCGATTCTTATGATGTATAAAAAATGCCTATTGTTAACGCCAAAAGAGACAGAGGACGAGTTAGGAAACGTTACACCCGATGGGTGGGATGTAAAAGCAACATGTCCAGCAAGGTTTTCACCGTGGACGGCTGAAGAAATTTCATTATATGGATCAGATGTAACGCGCAATACTTCAAAATATGCCTTATTGATTCCGCGCAAGGTATTACGCGGGGTTGATTCGGTATTGATCGACGGCGTGAAATATTCAATTGAAACGATCCTGGAATTATCAGAACGCTGGGTTGTAATTCACGCGAGGTCACACAGGAATGAAGATTAAGTATAGCGTTGATGCTACAAGACATTTAGCTAATCAATTAAAGGCGCTTTCACAAGCAAGCTTTGATGATGTAGTGACAAAACAAATGGGGCAGATGGTACAGCGCGCACAGCGCAAAGGCAAAGGCGGAACACCTGTCTCTACAGAGGCGACTAGGCCAGGCGGTCCGCATGGTGAATTAAAATCTTCTGTTCGTTTTGAAAAAAACACAATGGGATATGTTAAAGAATATGCCCCACATGTTGAGTATGGGCATAGGACAAAAGGCGGCGGATTCGTACCAGGCCAGCACTTCTTGAAAGATAACGTAGATATACAAGCACCAATATATAAAGAGGATTTAATAGACGCAATAAGAAAAATAGCGAAGGGGTGATACAACATGCTAAAACAATTTCCACTTACAGAACTTGTGAAAGCGGTTAAAGCGAAGATTGAGGCAAACACGGACATGAAGTGTTACGACGTTGTGCCGGTTGATGCGGTATCCCCTTTTTCATATGCACAGGTTGTTAGTGTAGAACCTGCAGATACCAAAACAATGTTCTGTAAAAACTACACTATATGGGTCCACGTTATAGCCGATGCGGTGAAATCTTCTGTTCCGCTGTATAAGCATATTGAAGACATTGAAGAAGCTATGACAGAGGACATTACTATTCCTGCCCCATACGTCCTAGTCATGCAGACTGATGAAGGATTACAGACAATTCAGGACGAAGAGACGGGAGAAAAACACGGAGTCGTGGGTTTTTCATTCAAGATTTCTTACGGCTTTAAAATCAAATAAACTAATGGAGGTATAAGAAAATGGCTAATAAATATATTTCACAGATTTTCACAGGTGAATTTGACGCCAACGCTTATTGCGATTTTTCTAGTGAAGCAGCAAGTGCTACAGCTGGTAAAGACATTGTATTAGCAATCTGGGACGCTACAGGCGCTAGTTTGCTTGCTATTGAAGGTCAGCAATCATTAACTATCAACCGTTTGGCTGATACAATCGAAGTTACGTCTAAAGACACAGAGGGAGGCTGGAAGTCTTCTATCGCTGGTATGAAAGAATGGTCAATTGATAACGGCGGTGTGTATGTTAAGGACGGAAACGCACACAAGGCGCTTTCTGATGCTTTTGAAAAGTCTAACCCAGTATGTATCAAAGTATATGATCAGAAAGCAGGAAAAGGCCTTTTTGGCGGTCTTGCGTGCATTACAGAATATAATCTAGAAGCACCATATGACGATGCTATGACTTACAGCGTATCGCTTCAGGGAATGGGCGCACTAGTAGATCTTACAGCAAACGCCCCTTCTACTGACACAAAGCCACAGTAAGCTGCGCAGCGGGGATAACACTAAAGCGGTTGTCTCCGCTTTCATTATATAAACATGTAAAAAGCAAAGGAGAACAGAAATATGTTTGAACACAACGGAAAAAATTATGTATTAAAGTTTAATATCGGCAGATTAAAAATGATTGAGAACGCGTCAGGTGGTAAGTCTAGTATGTCTATGATGCTTTCTGATAACAGCGGTCTAATGTCTATTAATGCTACAGAAGCGTTTTTCTCTTACGGTCTAAAGGAAGAAGGCGCTGATATTTTTGTTGCGCCTAGCAAAGCAAGAGAAATATGCGACGAGATTATCGAAACAAAAGGATACGTTGCTGTTGTTGGTTTAATTCAGAAACAGCTTCAGGCGGACTGCCCTTTTTTATTCCGCGTAGGCTAACGGATTACCAGTATTTCCAAACTGATAAACGTTCAGCCGACGAAATAAAGGAAATCGAACCATACGCGGATGAAATAGATTTTGCATGGTTCGTTGTTCATTTTAACTATTCACGAAAGCAGTACGACGAACTAACGCCTACGGAAAAAGCTTTCATTAAAAAAGCATACGAAGATAAAACCGTATCTGATACCACTCTTATTCGTAACGCAGTATTAAATGCCGTTGCAAATGCGAATAGGAAAAAAGGAAAACGTTTCCGCGAATTATGGCGTAAGAAAATGCCAGTAGTGAATGAAAATGATAAAAAGAAAAAATTATCTTCTATTGAGGAGATTGAAAAACGCGAGGCCGGATGGATCAAAAAGATCTACGCAGCGAATGCCGGCAAAATCACAAGGAAAAAATAAGCCAGGAAGGAGGGTTAATGTATGGCGTCAAATTATACACTCTCTGTAAAGATTGAAGGCGATGAATCGGACTTTAATGACGCGATGAAGAGGGTGCAGGATGCACTCGGAAAGACAGACAACAGCTTAAAAGAGGGAAGTAACAATGCCGGTATATTCGGTGGTGTTTTGAAAGCTAATTTAGCGTCTAGTGCTATCACTGGCGGACTCAACTTATTAAAATCAGGTATTCAGAATGTCGTTAGTGCTATTGGTAGCTTGTCAGGCGATCTTTCAGAATCTTCTAAAGCATGGCAGACGTTTGAGACAAATGCCAGCACAAAGCACAGTCAAAGCGAAATTCAAGCAGTTAAAAAAGAATTGCAGGATTTTGCGACGGCAACAATATATAGTTCCTCTGATATGGCTTCTACATACTCACAGCTTGACGCGGTAGGCGTTGCAAGCGCACAGAACCTCGTAAAGGCTTTTGGTGGTCTTGCTGCTGCTTCTGCAGACCCAGCACAGGCTATGAGTACGTTATCCCAGCAAGCCACACAGATGGCGGCTAAGCCAAAAGTCGCATGGGAAGATTTTAAGCTTATGTTGGAACAGTCCCCTGCTGGTATGGCTGCCGTTGCTTCTGAAATGGGCATGAGTGTTCAGGACTTGATTACCAATATTCAGTCTGGAACTGTATCTACTACAGATTTCTTTAATGCTGTTGAAAAAGCAGGAACATCTGACAAGTTTACGAAAATGGCGACAGAGTACAAAACTGTTGATCAAGCGATGGACGGTTTACGAGAAACAGCTGTAAACAAGCTACAGCCCGCTTTTGACATGATTTCTCAAGTAGGTATTAATGCTATTTCAGGTATTGCTGATAGCTTAGATGGAATTAATATTGATGGACTTGCAACAGCAATGCTTCCAGCTTTTCAAGCGTTGGCTGACGCTGCTTCTAATTTTGTGCAACAAGCGATCGCGTGGGCACAAACAGCGGACTGGGAATCAATTGGCCAAAGTATCGCTGATCATATCACGAATATTGTAAATGGAATTTCATCTTTCGACTGGGGAAGCTTCTTTTCTACAGTCGGGGACGGTATCGGTCTTTTTGTTGACGGATTATCGTGGATTGTGCAAAACTGGGGAACTATCATTACATTTCTCGAAGCTTTCGGCGTACTCATTGCTTCTATTCAAATTGTAAATTTTGCAAACGGAATTATGGGGCTAGTAGGACAAATTGGAGGCTTTATTGCCAGCGCTGGTGGTATGTCTGCAGTATTAGCTTCGCTTTCGGGAGTATTGACAGGTGTTATCTTACCAATTGCAGGTGTTGTTGCTGCTATCGTTGCGATTATTGCAATTATTAAGAACTGGGACACAATCACAGAAACAATTGCCACAGTATGGGAAACGGTAAAAAATGCCGTGGTAAATATATTGGCCAATATATATGCGAAATTCGTTTATATTTTCCACACAATCTTAAATAACCCAGTCGTACAGTTAATCGTGGATTACGTAACGACAGAATTTAACATCATGAAAGATTTGATCACAGGAATTTGGGACGGAATCAAAAATATTGCTGCTGGTGCTTGGGAGTGGATCAAAAATATCATTCTAGGTTCCGTATTATTATTATGTGATCTTGTAACCGGAAATTTTACAAAGCTAAAAGAAGATGCTTCAAAAATCTTCTCAAATCTTGGAAATGCGCTTTCTACAATTTGGAATGGTATTAGTGGGATTGCGTCATCAATTTGGACCGCAATTAAGGAACATATTGGGAATACAGTTGGCAGTATGGTTAACGGAGTAAAATTCGCAATTCAAAAAATCCCTGGTATTTTTTCGGATATTTTCGGAAGAGTGAGAAACTTTGTTACAAGTTTACCTGGTGAAGCCTTACGCTGGGGTCGTGATATCATCGATGGTATCGCAGACGGTATTAAAGGCGCTATAGGTAAAGTGACAGGTGCTGTTAAGGGAGTTGCTGATAAAATCAGAAGCTTCTTACATTTCTCCGAACCAGATGTTGGACCACTTAGCGACTTCCACACATACATGCCGGACATGATGTCAGGACTTTCTGATGGTATCAAAGCAGGAATTCCTATGCTACAGAAAGCAGCGGGACTTGCAGCCGGGGCAATTTCTGGAGGATTAAACGGTACAATCACTACTGACGGTATTGTCGGTGCTTCTAGTGGATCTTACTATAGCCAAGGATCAGGAAATACAACTAATTATGGTGCTACTACTATCAATGTATATGGTGCAGCTGGACAAGATACAGAAACACTTGCGGACAAAGTGGCGGAAGTCATTTTTGACCGCGTAAGAAGGGAGGCCTACTAATGGCATACGATAATATGAAACAATTCCCATTCAAAGATGGGTATAGCTTTTTAGAATTTGACGGCGTCGATATTGGCGCCGCTTGTGAGATGTTCATTCTTGGGAAGGGGACATACGGCGCCCCTTCACGAGATGTCGATCAAATCCATGTACCGGGACGTAATGGAGATATTCTTGTTGATAATGGGGGTTGGAACAATGTTTCAGTAAAATACCCTGACTGTAATATTCTTAGCAATTTCGGTGAAAACGTTGATAAGTTGCGCGGGTATTTATTTTCTAACCCTGGATATCATACACTAATTGACCAATACCACCCAGACGAGGTACGTTATGCGGAATTCAGGGGACCTTTTACAGCGGACGCACATACAGGAACAGGCAATGACTCAGGATCTTTTGATCTCGAATTCAATTGCAAGCCTCAGCGTTTCCTTCGTGAAAGCTTTTATGATAGAAGCTATTATTTATGTCCAGAAAGAGTAATCAGTGCAGTTAATAGCAATCATTATGCGTATAATGTCGAAGAAGAAGTAGCTGTTGATGGCGGGAATATTGAGTTTACATTTACTACTAAGGAAGACGACATAACTGTTTCAAATGCCGTTTTTGTAAGCGATAAAGGGACTGAAGTTGCTTATGATGGAAAAACAGTATTTAAAAACGGAGTTGTTTCTATTCCACTTATTGATAAAAAAGGAGAAACATACAAAGGATTTAAAGGCGAAATTCACGCAAATAAAATGACGGATTTTAGAATGGAATCTTCTAAAGTTGAAAATGCCCATCGCCGTTATTATTACTATAAAGACGGAAGCGATTTTTGTTTCCCATTTACTAACCCAACCGCATATGACGCATACCCGATAATTAAAGGAAATTATACGCCGTCTGGTTCTGATAATACGGAATTTATTTGCGGCGGAGAAATACTTTCTGTTAACAACTCTGATCTTGGATATTCTACAACTACAACTGTAAAAGTTGAATTTGATGGAACTAACAAGATCTCAAAAACATATGACTCTCCATATAGTAATGTTGCGAATTATGCCGGAATCTCAACTGATTTCCCAGTTATTAAAGGCGGAGAATCTGAAATTCTTAAAATAAGAAATGCGGCTTCTATTGGTGACTTTTTCAATATTCGCCCAATGTATTACAGAATCTAGCGAGGTGTGACAAATGACAAAAAAGATAATTAGTTTATATAGAAGTAACGGATTAAAAACGAAAGTAGAAAAACTTCAACCACCAGAACAAATTATTAGCGCAGAAGTTACAGAAAAATTAAACGATAGTTTGACTCTTTCGATGGTGTGCGTATGTACTGAATACAATGTAAAATACCTCACTATCGGAAATACTATCATGTGCAACAAAGACACATTATTCGATGGATCGGAGTTCACTTTCGAAATCTACGACGTCAAATATTCTATTGACGGAAGAATCACAGTAATGGCGGAACATATTTCATCAAGGCTGCGAAACATTTATGTGCAACCAATTACAAAACCATTCTCTGCCTACCAGTTATCTTGCATATTGTCTGGGTATACAGGGGGAAATCCTCCATATATGCTAATCAATCGAAAATACCTTGAAGGGTCTCCGATTATAATTGAAATTGATGATGTAATCAATGGAAAAGTAATGACTGATAGTATTAAATCTATCTCTGATATTATGGCTGGAAGTTCCGGCAGTATTCTCGACGTATGTGGAGGAGGATTTTGGGAACATACAGGCGATTTCAAAATGACATTTAGAAAAGAGAATTATTATTCTCAAGATAGTGAACACCAGCTTGCACCAATTGTATATTCTCACAATATGTCGGGTTTTAATCGTGAAATTGACATGGATAACGCAAAATCTAACCAAGTGTTATTCTGGAAAAAAGAGGTTGACGGGGTTGTTGAACATGTGTGGGCATGTAATAGAAAATTTGATGATGAGTATTATATGCAGGCCTCACAGCTTGTTGACTTATCATCAAAATTTGAAACAAAGCCAACGGAGGCGCAATTAATTGCTACTGCCCCTGCAGTTTCCACAAGCCCAGAGGTAACAACAACTTGTTCTGTTGCAAATTACGAAAATAGAAACGCTGTATGTGGTAAAAAAGTACGTGTTATTTTCCCAAAGTTCAACGTTAATGAGGAACTACAAATAGTTGAAACAGTTTACAACGTTTTAACAGACAATTACAAGTCCATTAAACTCGGGACATCTAAAAAGACGCTTTCAAAAACAATTGCAGAGATCGCGGGCAAGACAGGAACCAATGTCTACTAAGGAGGTATAAAAGCATGGCTAAAATCTATATGAATAATTTTCGTGTGAATCCATCGGAGGTGCCGATCCTTAGATATTCAGCCGAAAACAAGACAGACGAACTCATTATTTTAACAGACGACAATACAGCTGGATATGATACATACACAGCTGTTATAGATGGAAAGGCCGTATCATTATCAACTAATGAAAACGGCTTTACCGCTATTATTACAAAAAATATTGCGGGCGATACAGAAGTTAAGCCGATTAAGCTTGTTTTTGCTAACAGCGAAACAGGCTTAACGAGAGAAACAAATGAATTTTACATCTGTAGCGACAATGGGGAAGACATCCCAGGCGGATATATTGAAGTCCCAGATGATCTAGTTACATACAAAGCCGCATGTCGTGCATATGCGGAACAATGCGAACGCATTTCCAATGAGTTAAAGCTAAATGTTGCTGCAAGTGTTACACAGGATGAGGACGGGGCAACCGTTACTGTTACAGATACACACGGAACAACGCAAGCGAAAATTCTCAATGGGAAACGAGGCCCTGCAGGTGAACGCGGCCCAATTGGTGAAACAGGGCCAGAACCAGAGATCACAGCACGAGTAGTTGGCGACAATACAGAAATCTTATCTAATGGTGTTGTTATCGCGACCCTTGCAAGCGGTAAAAATGGGGTTGACGGACACACGCCCGAAATCACAGCAACTAAAGAAGGGTCAACAGTTACAATTTACACCGACGGGGTAAAAGTCATTGACATTCACGACGGAGTAGACGGGGCCACAGGACCACGAGGAGAAACGGGACCAGCCGGAAAAGATGGCCACTCACCGAGTGTAGCCGTAACAAAGACAGGAACTGTAACAACAATTTCAGTTGATGGAAAAGCAACGGCAACGATCAACGACGGAGAAACAGGCCCACGCGGTCCAGAGGGGCATACTCCTATTGTGAAAGCCTCAAAAGACGGTACTGTTACAACTATCACGGTTGATAATGAAGTCATTGCTACTATTAACGATGGCGCAAAAGGTGACCCTGGAGAAACAGGCCCTAGAGGTGAAACAGGACAGCAAGGAATCCAGGGAGTCAAAGGCGATACAGGATTACAGGGACCAGCGGGAGAAATCGGACCACGCGGTCCAATCGGAGAAACAGGACCACGAGGGGAGATAGGGCCTCAAGGCCCAGCGGGACAAGCTGGTCACTCCCCTATCGTGAAAGCCTCTAAAAAAGGAACTGTTACAACAATTTCTATTGACGGAGTAAATGTTGCTTCTATTAATGACGGTGAAACAGGGCCTCGAGGTGTAAAAGGTGACCCTGGAGAAACAGGGCCACGCGGTCTTCAGGGCATTCAAGGTCCAGCTGGTGAACCAGGACCTCAAGGTGTAAAGGGTGACACTGGGGTCGCTGGTAAAGACGGACACTCACCGAGTGTGACAGCTACAAAATCCGGGACTACTACAACTATTTCAGTTGACGGAAAAGCCATCGCTACAGTCAATGACGGAGAAAAAGGCGAAACAGGGGCTGCAGGTCCTAAGGGAGAAACAGGTCCACGAGGCCCAATCGGAGAAACAGGACCACGAGGGGAGATAGGGCCTCAAGGCCCAGCCTATACACTCAATGAGAATGATAGAAATACAATTGCTAACGCGGTATTAGCCCTTATGGTCAATGCAGAATCTACGGGGATGTAAGAGGAGGCGGAAACATGGCAGACTTAATTTATATGACTAAAGCGGCATGGACCGCTATCACAAATAAAGTGAGAGGAAAGACTGGGTCAACTGGTCTCCTCAAAGCTGGAGAAGTACCAGGCTTACTTAATAACCTATTGAACGAAAGCGCCTTATGTGATGGTGTGGGAATTAAAGAAATCTCAAATGATACTGTAACATTCATTAAAGATTCGTGTTGTATCGATTTCAAAGAATTACAAAATGTAAGTGTTACAGAGGCAACGAAAATTGGTGACAATGCTTTTGCTGGATGTACTTCATTAACACGCTTAAACGCCCCAAAAGCGACTTATATAGGCCAAGCGGCTTTTGCAGATGGGCCATTGATTAAAAATCTGCTACTCCCAAAAGCTGAATCAATCCAGTATGCCGCTTTTGAACTTCAGTCGGAATTGGAAGCACCGCCTGCGACATTGCCAGACCTTGGCAAATTAACGCTAGGCAATATTAGCTATATTGGCACTATGGCTTTTAACCTTTGCGGGTATTCAGAAGTAGATATTACAGTTAATGCTGGTGGCGGAAGTATTGAAACACAGGCTTTTAATAGTTGCTTTAATCTAAAGAAAGTTACTATTAGAGGAAAAACAATGCTGACAAATGAAGAAGGCGCCGTTTTCTACGGTTCCCCCATTGAAAGTTTAAACGGCGAAATCTTTGTTGATGCTTCTTTAGTTGAATCATACAAAACGGCGACTAACTGGAGTGATTACGCCTCTATTATCAAGGCGATTTCCTGACATATATATATGGAGGTGTAAACGATGATTAAAACAGAAACATTAGAAAACGGTTGCATTAAGACATATTCTGATGAAGGCTTCTATATTCATGGCGGATCCCCAGATGGCGATTATGTCCAGGCTATAGATCCGCCAGAGTTTAATAGAACATACACAGAAACCAACAGATATATTGACGAGGCGAAGACGAATAAAGAAAAGGCTGTCGCTTATGACGTTCTAATGGGAGGTGTTGCTAGTGAATAGGACAAATTATTTTTTAGATAAAGCGAAACGCTTACGCCCTATCATCGAGAAAACTGCGGTAAGCCTTCCTGATGAAGAGGCTTTACAGGCCCCAGAGATTTTTCCACTATGGAAAGCGGGGACAAGCTATGAAGCAGGCGTAAGGGTGCAATATAATGGCGTGTTATACAAAGTACTACAGGCACACACTAGCCAGGCAACATGGACACCTGACGCTGCTGTTTCATTATTCGCAAAAGTGCTAATTCCTGAAACTGACAAGATCCCTGAATGGGAACAGCCGGGAAGCACTAACCCATATATGAAAGGTGACCGTGTAACGCATAACGGGAAAACATACGAATCTACAATCGATAATAACGTATGGGCCCCTAGTGTTTACGGTTGGAAGGAGGTGTAGCCTTTGACACAGGATGTAATTATAGCGGTAATCAGTTCCGGGGCGTTCTTCACATTCATTCAGTATCTAATCACAAGGCATGATAAGAAAAACGACGAAAGCGACAATCGCTATCAGGAATTAAAAGACGGACTAGAAAAGCATGATGAAATGATTAAGAAGTTGAATGAAATCCTGGTCGAGACTCGAAAAGAAAACGACGGAATTAAACAGCTTTTAATCGGTATAGGCCACGACAAGCTGGTGTTTATGACAGATAAAATTGCAAGGCGTCAGGCTATCACGCTAAAAGAAAAGGCAACGTTGGACGCAATTTTTGTTCCGTACAATTCACTTGGCGGAAACGGAGACGGAGAGGCCGGATATAAATATTGTATTACGTTGCCCGTTGTATCAGATGAAGGTGCAAGAGAAAAAGACAGTTCGCTTTTACGTGAAGACATGGGCATTAATAAATAACAAGGAGGTTCATTATTATGAACAATAAAATTTATGACATTTTGAAATGGGTTGCAATTATTGTGCTTCCTGCTGCTTCTACTTTCGTTGCTTCTGTTTTCCCATTATGGGATTTACCATACGCAGACGCAATCGCACAGACTATCACAGCTGTTGGGACTTTCCTCGGTGCGGTGTTAATGGTCTCTAATTTTAATTACAAAAACGGGGACAATGCAGGGGAAGAAAACGGGGACGAATAATTACCCAATAATTAAACCTAGAAATAGGGATAAATTTAGGTATATCTCTAAATTTAGGTCTAAAAAAGTGACAAGGCCAGGTATTATTTTATTGCTGGTTTTGTCCCTTATTTTATATACATTTTTATATACGATATCAGACTATAAAAATATGCCCTATTTCGTATACAAATTTATATATGTTATTACACAAAGAGAAAGAAGGAATGAGATCATGCTATTAGACGCAAACAAACAGAAGTTTGTTGACAATATTGCGAAATATGTGAAGAAGTATGCCAGTTCATACGGAATCAGTGTTCACAGTCCTATTATCGCACAAGCAATACTAGAGAGTGGATGGGGCAAAAGCAAACTTGCTACTTATTATCACAATTATTTTGGTATGAAGTGTGGTACAAAATGGACGGGCCCCAGCGTTAATATGACAACGCAGGAAGAGTAAACAGCGGGCACTCTTACAACTATTAAAGATAACTTTCGCACATATGACAGCATGGAAAACGGGGTCAAGGGATATTTTGAGTTTATCCAACTTTCAAGATATGAAAACTTGAAAGGAATTACAGACCCTAAGACATATCTTGAAACCATCAAAGCAGATGGATATGCAACGTCTTCTACATACGTTGATAGTCTTATGCAAATTATCAAGCTTTACAATCTAACATCATACGATAACGCAGAAAATGCTGGAAATGGAGGTAATGAAATGGGAAGTAGACAGGCAATGGCTGCAAAAATGCAATCCTGGATTGGAAAGAATGAGACAGACGGATCATTCAGAGAGGTCATTGACATTTACAATTCACATACGCCTAGGGCAAGAGGTTATAAATTGCAGTACTCCGACGAGTGGTGTGCTGGTACTGTTAGCGCTGCTGCTATTGCAACTGGTAACGCAGACGCGGTTCCACTCGAGGTGTCATGCCATTATATGATCGAAGGCGCAAAGGCTAAAGGAATCTGGGTTGAAAACGATGGTTATGTTCCACAGGGTGGGGATATTATTCTATACGACTGGCAGGATTCCGGCGCTGGAGACAATACAGGAAATCCAGATCATGTCGGTGTTGTAGAATACACATCCGGCGGTGTTATTCATGTTATTGAAGGCAATAAGGGAAGAAAGGTTGCCCGCCGTGAATTATCTGTAAACGGCAGATATATTAGAGGATTCATTGTTCCAAAGTATAGCAGCGATACAGCACCAGGCGGTGGTTCAACTCCTAGCGTATCGGGAACAATCGACGAATTAGCAAGACGCGTTATCGCTGGCGAGTTCGGTTCAGGTGACACAAGAAAGAACGCATTAGGCGATAAATACGATGCCGTGCAGGCAAGAGTTAATGAAATCTTAAACGGGACAGCTTCTGCCCCTGCTAAGAAATCAGTTTCAGAGATTGCTAAAGAAGTGTTAGCTGGTGCGTGGGGTAATGGTGACGCAAGAAAACAAAAGCTAGAGGCGGCTGGATATAACTATTCAGAGGTACAGGCTAAAGTTAATTCATTGGCTGGTGGTTCTTCTTCAAGCGTTGACATTGACGCATTGGCAAGACGCGTTATTGCTGGCGAGTTCGGTTCAGGTGACGCACGTAAGAAGGCGCTTGGTTCAAATTATGACGCAGTACAGAAACGTGTAAATGAGATGCTTGGCGGCAGTTCTTCAAGCATTAATTATGCAGCAATTGCTAAAGAGGTAATCAATGGCAAGTGGGGCAACGGTGCAGCCCGTAAGAAAAAGCTTGAAAAAGCGGGATATAACTACAACAAAGTACAGAAAGAAGTAAATAAACTACTTTAATTTAAAAACAAGAAGCCCGGGGATAATTTTCCCGGGTTTTTCTGCGTAAATTATAGATGCACTAATTCCAAAAGTGCGCAGGTACGTATTGAGTATTTATCGCGCGCTTGAAGTGTTCAACTTTATAGAGTACACTTGCGCGATACAGTACAACGCAGAACGCTAAATCAGCCCGATACAGCCACTTTTCTTATTACCCTATAACTTGTTAAGGCGGTCGCGTAAAACGTCAATGCCGGGCTTTGATAAAGCCACATAGTACTTGTGAGTGACTTGAGAACTAGCGTGCCCCATCTGCGAACAAAGCAGATATTCCGGCGTATTCATCGCAGCCATCATTGTTCCGTATGTATGGCGCAGCCAGTGGTATTTAAACGCTAAGCCCTCTCCCGCTAATTTCCTGCTGTGGTATTTCATGGAATTATTCGTTTGTATTTTCCCGTTTAGCTGACAATTGACGAGAGAAAGAGAAGAAAGTTGTTTTCCGTCTATATCTACGATCATTGTCTGATTCTGTTTTCTTTCCGCTTCATTTTCGAGTCCGTCTATCTTCTTCTTTAATTCTCTAAGATATAGGACTAGCACATCTGGAATAAAAATGGTCCTGACGCCATTTCTCGTTTTCACTGGTACAAGCTTTATGAGTCCTTCCTGGTATTGCATTTGTCGGTCAATTCTAATTGTGCCGCTGTCCAGGTCTACATGGTCCCATTTCAGACCATAACACTCGTTAATACGCAATCCACAATAACGGCCCAACATATAGGCTGTTTCTGCGTTGGTTCCATGAAAATATTCATCGAGGGTATTTAGCTGGCTTTCATTAAAGAAGCGTATATCATCATCTTCATCGACTTTCTTATTGGGCATATGAATCTTCGAGGATTTCGATTTCGTCATACGGGCATGAAGATCCGCGCTTATATATCCCCTGGTGAAAGCTTGCCCATATAATAGGTAGAAAAACTTTATGAAGCTTTCTACATATCCGTAAGAATATCCTTCCTTATAATAGAGGTCTGATAGAAAATCATTAATCTCTGCTGCCGTAATTTTCGATATAATGCGGCGCCCGAATTTTTCCTTGATGTGGTTCTCCCAGAGAGAGTCCTGTTTTAACAGCGTAGTGTAGGCTTTTCCGGTGGTCCCGTTTTTCCTGTAGTCGGCGTATACTTTAGAAACGGTTGCTTTCGGAAGGGATACAGGCTTGTCGATTACTCCCGCTTTTGTCCTTTCGATATCGACGGCGCGGGCATTGGCGGCCTGTATCCTCGTTTTGAATGGGTTCCCGTTTTGATCCTTAACTTTTTTTCTTGTCTTCTGGTGACCGTTTACAGTTACGACGAAACGATACCCGAAATTGCCGTCATCCGTTTGGAAAACCCCTGGATAAGATTTTTTTGATCTTGGCATATTGTTTCCTCCTTTATGTTCCTTTTTTCGTGTTTTCTGGTGACTTTCTTTGTCAGTTTCTAATTTCAGGGATATAAAATAGTGCGACATTGTCACTGGATTTATTGTCACTTTCTATTAAAAAATCTTGATTTTACGCGGTTTTTTGGGCAACAAACTTAGATGCAATTCATGATACAGTTCACGAAATGGCAAGAGATGAAGCAAGACATGGTAAAGCATTAAAAGGTTTATTAGATAGATATTTTGGAAAATAATTGAATCAGTAAGAATTCAAAGGCATCAACTTAAGGATTTAAACATCCACAAAGTTGGTGCTTTTTTTGTTAATGTAAATTATAACTGTTTAATGAATAATTGTTTTAAATTATCTAAAGTGATTTCCTTAATGAAGGACCTTATAAAGATGATTTGACTGAAGTAAATAAGAAATGCAAGACTCTTATTCTTCAAAATATGATGTATCAATTAATTCTATGCTTTGTTCAAGTGAAAATTTAGGTGTTGTGTATGATATCAAGGATAATGGAATCACAAAAGATATTAAGTATATTTTGTTGTATTCTCTAGATAATCATAAACTAGTGACAATTGCATGTCGTTCTGATACAAGTGTAGAAAGAGCTGATTTCTATTTATGGGCTATCGTCTTGTTAAGAATTTTATCAGAAGAAGATAATTCCTCAACAGAATGGCTTTCATTACTCGCAGATTCAATGGATGGTCCTAATTAGGTAGGTGATTATTATTTCAAACTTGATATGGGTGATGAAAACTATATGTTTGTAGTATTACCTAAATAATTAAATGAGTGAGGAGCAGAAATGCTCCTTTTTGTTGATTATATGATTAATTTTTTTAAAAATTATAGTATAAAAAGAACTAGAGCTAAAATACACTCTAGTCCTTTTCTGATTTCGCAATATCTTCTCTAATCAGCTTTTTGATGTATCCCATTTTTGAATCAACTTGATCAAGCTTTTCAAGAATATCTGCATCTGTTTTCTTATTGAATGCAAGATTAACGCATTTTGTCATCTTTTTTGCATAGTTTGCACTTGCTTTCTTCTGTGCTTCAGTTGCCATGATTGCCTCTCCTTATAATAAATATGAAATTAAGAATACGAGTGCTGCAATAAGTCCGATGAGTTCAATTGCTTTTAAGAATAATTTGTTCATTGTTTTCTTTGAAAAGTAGTATTACAATAGTAATGGAAAGAGAGGACTAGCTTCTCAAGCCATTATTTAATTTGGTTTACCAAGATTAGAGTCCATCTAATTAAAGAAATGATTCTAATCACTAGCGTTTCGATTAACCCTGTAATTCGAAACGCTTTTCTTTTACCACTTTATTGCCTCCAATGCCTATTATAATATAAATTGAATAAGTTATCACTATCTCTTTAGATATCTATAATATTAGAAGAATTCTTTTCTAAAACTCGTGTTATAATAGACACGAGTCCAAAGAAAGGAATTCTTCTTTATTAAGTAGAATAAGAGTATCAATGAAAGCTATATTAGTTATGACATCGGACAATCCCTTCTACATAGATGAACTCAAATCATTATGTATTGCATGTGATATTGAAGTAGAAGATGTTGTTATTCAGAAATTAGAAAAAATTAATCCTGCCACTTATATTGGTAAAGGTAAAATAGAAGAAATCAGATTAAGATTAGATGGAGAAATGGTTATCTTTGATGATGAACTATCTCCATTACAGGTAAAGAACCTTACTGATCAATTACAAACAGAAGTAACAGATCGTACAGATTTAATTCTTCGTATATTTGAACAGCGTGCACAGACAAAAGAAGCAAAATTACAGGTAGAAATAGCAAGAGACCAATATTTATTACCAAGACTTGCAGGAATGCAGGAACATATGTCACATCAGCAAGGTGGTTCTGGGTTTAGAGGATCTGGTGAAAAACAGATTGAGTTAGATCGTCGTATTATCTCTAGAAAGTTGTCCCGTTCTAGAAAAGAACTGGCACAGATTGTAAAACAAAGACAAACACAAAGAGAAAGACGTAAACGTAATAATGTCCCTGTGATTGCCCTGGTCGGTTATACAAATAGTGGAAAGTCTACTTTACTCAATACCTTATGTCAGAATAAAGAAAAAAAGGTATTTGAGAAAGATATGTTATTTGCAACATTACAGACTTCTACTAGAAATATAAAGATTAAGAATCATACATGCTTGCTTACTGATACAGTTGGTTTTATTGAACGTTTACCACACAATCTGATTCAGGCATTTCGTTCCACTTTAGAAGAAGTGAAAGAAGCAGATTTATTACTCCATGTTGTTGATTCAAGTTTTGAAGATTATCAATTACAGGTTGATACAACCAATAAGGTATTAGAAGAATTAGGGGTAGAAAATACACCTATGATCTATGTGTACAACAAGGTTGATTTAAATAAGTATGGTTATGTACATCCTGTAACGCCCTATGTTTTTATATCTGCGAAGGAAAAGATTGGTTTAGACATGTTAGAAGATGAAATAAGTCATATACTTTTTAAGGATTATGAAACTTTCCAATTAGGTATTCCTTATGATAAGGGAGAAGATTTCAAGTATCTCTATGAGCATACCTATGTGGAAGAGGTTGAATATCGTGATGATTATATCTATTTGCAGATAGAAGCTAAAAGACAGGATATTAAAGACTATCTTATGTACATCCTTTTAAATTAATGAAACGGAGTTTCATTAATTAATCATTTTCTGTATATTTTATGAAACATTATAATAATCAACCTTGAAACAGTTTACATTTATGAGGTGAGATTGATAGAATGTATTTATAAGATAAAGGAGACACATAAAATGGAAAGAAAAATGCCAAAAGATTTTTACTGGGGTGGTTCAGTATCATCATTCCAGACTGAAGGACACAGAAATGAAGGTGGAAAGGGTGTTTGTATCTATGACGTAAGACCTATGAACCCTGAATTCTCTGACTGGAACGATGCAATTGATGAATACACTCGTTATGATGAAGACATCGCATTAATGAAAGGTATGGGATTCAACTTCTATCGTTTCTCAATTTGCTGGAGCCGTATCATTCCTAATGGTACATTAGATGAACCAGTAAACGAAGAAGGTGTAAAGTTCTATAGTGATTTAATTGATAAGCTACTTGCTGCAGGCATTGAACCAATGATCACTTTAGTACATTTCGATATGCCTTATCATCTTGTAAAGAACTACAATGGTTTTGCTTCAAGATATGTTGTAGACTGTTTTGAAAGATATGCAAAAGTTTGTATTGAAAGATTCGGTGATAGAGTTAAACATTGGATGTCATTCAATGAACAGAACCTTCATTCAATGATGTTAAGAGTTTCTAATGCTGAAGAAATTCCTGAAGGTGTAAGTCTTCCTAAACATTTATATCAGGTAAACCACAATGTTATGATGGCTCATTGTAAAGCAGTACGTGCTTTAAGAGAAATGCAGCCAGATGCTAAGTTCTGTGGTATGGGTGCAATCACTAATATTTACGCATATGACAACAGCCCAGAAAATAACTTATTCGCAACTCAGGCTTATAACTTATTAAATGGTTATCTTGTTGATACATTTGCTCAGGGTAAATATCCTGATTACTGGAATGCTTACTTAGAAAATCGTGGATGGATGCCTACATTTGAAGAAGGCGATGAAGAACTATTAAAATATACTGTAGACTATATCGCATTCTCTTATTATCGTTCTGATACAGTTAAGACTGGTGTATTTGATTATGAAAGACCAGCTTGTGACTGTGTGAATGAACAGAAGATCCAGAATCCTCATTGTGAAGCCAATGAATGGCATTGGGAAATCGATCCAGTTGGATTCAGATGGACTTTAAATGATTTACATCATAGAACAGGTTTACCTGTATTCGTACTTGAAAATGGTATTGGATGGCGTGAAGATATGACTCAGGAAGAAGTAGACAAAATGCTTGCTGAAGGTCGTACAATCGAAGATGATTATCGTATCAACTATCATAGAGACCATATCCGTGAAATGGAAAATGCTATGTTTGAAGATGGTGTAGACTGCTTAGGTTATATTACTTGGGGACCAATCGATATCCTAGCTAGTATGTGTAATATGGATAAGCGTTATGGATTTGTTTATGTTAATAGAACAAATAAAGATTTAAGAGATATGAAACGTATTCCAAAGAAATCTTATAATTATATCAAGAAAGTATTCGAATCTAACGGTGCTGATTTAGACTAATACTTGCTTAGACCATGCTTAATGCATGGTCTTTTTTTATGTGAATTTATAAACGTTTAGTGAATAAATTAACTTAATGTAAAGGCTTTCATTTTTTCTCATATCGTCCTAAAATAGTATTAAAGGAGATTGAAATATGATTACTTTTAGAGGTGGCGTCCATCCCTATGATGGAAAAGAATATACGAAAGATAAACAAATAGAAAAATTAGAAGCCAGCCAGGAGGTTGTTTTTTTAATGAAACAACATATTGGTGCACCAAGTATTCCTGTAGTAAAGGCTAAAGATGAAGTACATGTAGGTACATTAATTGCTCAGGCGGGTGGTTATGTATCAGCCAATATAATGTCTTCTGTCTCTGGTATTGTGAAACGTATTGAAAAAAGACAGGATGCATCAGGTCATTACCAGGATGCAGTCGTTATAGAAAATGATGGAAATTATACATCTGATTATGAGGCACATGAAAATAATATCGATACACTTACTTTTGAAGAAAAGATAGAAAAAGTAAAAAATGCAGGTGTAGTTGGCCTAGGTGGGGCAGGGTTCCCAACACATGTGAAGCTCAATGTAAAAGAACCAGAAAAAATAGAATATGTTATTGTGAATGGAGCTGAGTGTGAGCCTTATCTTACATCTGACTATCGTTTGATGCTTGAAAGATCTAAAGAACTGATTGAAGGATTAAAGATCATGTTAACTCTTTATCCTCATGCTGTAGGCTATGTTGGAATCGAAGATAATAAGAAAGAAGCGATTCATACATTAGAAAAATTATGCGCACATGAAGAAAGAATAAGCATTAAAGTATTGAAGACCAAATATCCACAGGGTGGAGAAAGGATGTTGATAGAAGCATTGACTGGAAGAAGACTCAATTCAAAGATGCTTCCTCTTGATGTGGGTTGTATTGTAGATAATGTGGCCACAGTTCTTGCAATCAGAGATGCGATTAAATATGATCGTCCTTTAATTTCTACAGTCATGACTCTTACAGGAGATGGAGTAAATACTCCTTGTAATGTAGAGGTTCCTGTAGGAACTGATTTCCAGTTTATTGTTGAATCACGTGGCGGTTTGAAAGAGAATGTAGAGAAAATCATCAGTGGAGGTCCAATGATGGGTATTTCACTTATTTCTCTTCATATTCCTGCAATAAAGACAAGCAGTTCTATTCTTGCTTTTACTCATGATGAAGTGGCATTAAATACGCCTACAGCTTGTATTAGATGTGGACGCTGTATAGATGCCTGTCCAAGTCATCTCATTCCTCAAAAGCTAAATCAAGCTTCTTTGAAGAATGATATCAATACATTCATACAACTGAATGGTATGGAATGTATAGAATGTGGATGCTGCAGTTATGTATGTCCTGCAAAAAGAAATATGACGCAGGCTATTAGAAAATGTAAGTCAACTGTTGCATCTCTTAAAAGAAAGTAGGGGAATGTTATGATTAAACTATTACATACATCATCATCACCTCATGTACGTGATCAAACAGATACAACACGTATTATGATTGATGTCATTATCGCATTGATGCCTGCAACACTCTATGGAATTTATCAATTTAAGTTAAATGCAGCACTTATTGTCGTTGTATCAGTGCTTACTTGTGTATTATTTGAATATCTATTTGAATACTTTATGAAGAAGCCTATTACAATCAAGGATTGTTCAGCAATTGTAACAGGACTCATTCTTGCATTAAATCTTTCATCCACTGTTCCTTTATGGATACCAGTCATTGGTGCTCTATTTGCGATTATTATCGTAAAACAGTTATATGGTGGACTAGGACAGAATTTTATGAATCCTGCCTTGGCAGCACGCTGTTTCTTGCTTATTTCATTTACTGGACGAATGACAAATTTCGTCTTTGATGGTGTCACTACTGCAACGCCACTCGCAATTCTTGAAACGAGATCTCATTATGACTTGTTCCGTTTATTTATCGGTACAACAGCAGGGACTATTGGTGAAACATCCACTCTGATGATTTTAATAGGTGGCGCTTATATGTTAGTAAAAAGAGTCATTAAACCAACTATACCAGTGGCTTATCTTCTATCTTTCTCACTCTTTACGCTTATTTTTTCACCATTCCGTTTTGATTTCTATTATCTCGCATGTCAGTTATGTGGGGGAGGCTTAATGCTTGGCTGCTTCTTTATGGCCACTGATTATGTGACAACACCTATTAATTTTGAAGGCCAGATTGTTTTTGGGGTTTTAATAGGAATACTCACTGGTTTATTTAGATTCTTTGGGACAACCACAGAAGGTGTTTCTTATGCGATTATTCTAGGAAATCTTGTTGTACCTCTTATTGAGAAATATACACTTCTCTATAAAACAAAGAAGGCGGTGGTATCATGAATATAAAGAGAATCATCAAGGATACATGCATTTTATTTATCATTACTATTGTATCTGGATGTCTCCTTGGTTTTGTCTATAATTCCACAAAAGATAAAATAGCCGCAAAACAGGAAGAAACAAAGCTTCTTGCCTATAAGCAGGTTATGAGTGAAGCAGATGATTTCAAGGCAGATTACAGTAAACTTATTCAACAGAGTTCAAAGCTTCTTACAAAAGATTATGGTAAAAATGGTATTGAAATTACTAATGCTTTAGGGGCTTATAAAGATAATAAACTACAGGGCTATGTTATCCAGGTAACTGATAAAGATGGCTTTGGTGGTGAAATAGAACTTATTATTGGAATTGATTTGAATAAACAGATTAAAGGTGTAGAAATCTTATCTATTAATGAAACAGTAGGGCTTGGTATGAACGCAAAGAATGAATCTTTTAGATTACAATATTTGAATAAGAAGGTGGATTCATTTGTCATTACTAAAACAGGTAAAGAGAAAGATAATGAAATTGATTCTCTTTCTAGTGCCACTATTACTTCTAAAGCTGTCACAAATGGTGTCAATGGTGCTCTTGATTTCTATGATCTGTTGAAAGGTGATGGACAACATGAATAAATATATCAAGCCAGTCTATAATGGCATTATTAAAGAAAATCCTACATTTGTCTTAATGTTAGGTATGTGTCCAACTCTTGCTGTCACAACTTCAGCTATGAGTGGTATGGGTATGGGTCTTACTACAATGGCTGTACTTATTATGAGTAACTTTGTGATTTCCGCATTACGTAAGATTATTCCTGAACGTGTTAGAATTCCAGCTTATATAGTTATCGTGGCCACTCTTGTGACTGTTGTCCAACTCCTATTACAGGCAAATCTTCCATCTTTATATAATACATTAGGTATTTATATTCCTCTTATTGTGGTTAACTGTATTATTCTAGGCCGTGCAGAAGCATTTGCATCTAAGAATAATCCTATTCTTTCTATATTAGATGGTGTAGGTATGGGTTTAGGATTTACTTTAGCCCTTACTTGTATTGGACTCGTGAGAGAACTTTTAGGTGCTGGTACTGCTTTTGGTTATACAATCATGCCAAAAGCCTATGAACCTATTTCTATTTTTATCATGGCTCCGGGGGCATTCTTTGTCTTATCCATGTTAACCGCAATACAAAATAAATTAAAACTACCAAGTGCAACAAATATTGAACATTCTTCTACACTTGAATGTGGTGGAGATTGCACACATTGTCATGGTATTACTTGCTTTGAAGAATATAGAAAGGAGGCACAGAAAAAATGAAAACATTACTTTTAACTTTAATTAGTGTCTCTTTAGTCAATAACGTTGTTTTATCTCAATTCTTAGGCTTATGTCCATTCTTAGGTGTTTCTAAGAAAATAGAAACAGCAGCAGGTATGGGAGGTGCCGTTATATTCGTTATTACGATTGCATCAGCTGTCACTTCACTTCTTTATCGATTATTAGTGAAATTCCATGTAGAATATCTAGAAACAATTGCGTTTATTCTCATTATTGCAGCACTTGTCCAATTAGTAGAATTATTCTTAAAGAAATATTCACAAGAGCTGTATCAGTCTCTAGGTGTTTATTTACCACTGATTACAACAAACTGTGCCGTACTTGGTGTGGCTTTGACGAATGTACAAAATCATTATAATTTCATCACAAGTGTTGTCGCTGGTTTTGGAACAGCTGTAGGCTTCACTATATCTATTATTATTCTTGCAGGAATTAGAGAAAGAATAGAAGATAATGATATTCCTCATAGCTTCAAAGGGTCTCCTATTGTATTGATTACTGCAGGTTTGATGGCCATTGCTTTTATTGGCTTTTCAGGCTTGATTTAAAGGAGGAGAATGAACATGAAGTCAATTATGATTGCAACTCTCCTTGTTGGTTTGATAGGGCTATTTATTGGAATAGTTCTTGGTATTGCGAGTGAGAAGTTTAAGGTTGTTGTAGATGAAAAAGAACAGAAAATCAGATCTGCTCTTCCAGGTAATAACTGCGGTGCCTGCGGTTATCCAGGTTGTGATGGTTTAGCTCATGCGATTGCAAAAGGAGAAGCACCTAGTAATCAATGCCCTGTAGGAGGCAATGAAGTAGGTGCAAAGATTGCTTCTATTTTAGGACAGCAAGCACAGGCAAGTACACGTTATACAGCCTTTGTGAAATGCAAGGGAACATGTGATAAAGTGACACCTGTATCTGATTATACAGGTATTAAAGATTGTTTAAGTGCTGCATTAGTACCAGGTAAAGGTGGTAAGATGTGTACTTCAGGCTGTATTGGCTTAGGAAGCTGCGTACAGGCTTGTCAATTTGATGCAATACATATCATAGATGGCGTAGCTGTTGTAGATAAGGAAAAATGTAAAGGATGTCAGAAATGCATGGAAGCATGTCCTAATCATCTGATTGAAATGGTACCTTATGCTGCAATACATCGTGTTCAATGTAATTCTCATGACAAAGGACCAGTTGTCACTAAAAGCTGTCAATCAGGCTGTATTGGCTGTCGTTTATGTACAAAGGTATGTCCAAATGGAGCAATTACCGTCGATGATTTCTTAGCCCATATAGATTATTCTAAATGTACAAACTGTGGGGCATGTGTAGAAAAATGTCCTAAAAAAGTGATTCAATAAAAAAATCCCTGTTGGGATTTTTTTAAGGAGTAACTAAATAGACTTGGGGTTAACTCAAGCTTTAAAAATGCCAGGGGTG
>OLSX01000542.1_pt1 | contig 38517 bp, 34 predicted proteins | sample 1673141 | NCBI WGS metagenome assembly OLSX01 (sample SAMEA3136759, study PRJEB25190) | human gut metagenome | biome: human gut; feature: human-associated habitat; material: faeces | place: Austria | collected 2013 | reverse complement strand
TCAGATGGTTGTAAAAGAAGCACTCCCAAGAAATTAATTTCACAGAATTATAAAAGTTAAATCAAAAAGGATACCCGGAACCGGATATCCTTTTCTTGTTTATTCCATCTATCATTTTAAGTAATTCCTTTTTTCCTAAAAGATTTGTACCTAACTTTGCGAAAATAAATAACAACAGCATGACATACGAAGAGACGCTACACTATCTATATACCAGTATTCCCGTTTTTCAGAATGCCGGACCTTCAGCCTACAAACCCGGATTAGGAACCAGCATCGCACTGGACGATCACTTAGGCAATCCGCATAAAGCATACAAAACAATACACGTAGCCGGTACGAACGGGAAAGGCTCCGTCAGCCATCTCTTGGCCGCAATCCTGCGTCAGTCGGGATATAAGGTCGGGCTTTACACCTCTCCGCACCTGGTCGACTTCCGCGAACGGATACGGGTAAACGGACAAAAGATACCGGAAGAATATGTCATCGACTTCGTAGAACGCCATCGTTCTTTCTTTGAGACTCTCGATCCTTCCTTCTTCGAACTGACTTCCAGTATGGCATTCGACTATTTCCGTGCCGAGAAGGTGGATTATGCCGTAATCGAAGTGGGCATGGGCGGTCGTCTGGACAGTACCAATATCATCACTCCCATCCTAAGTATCATTACGAACATCAGCCTGGATCATACCCAGTTCTTAGGAGATACGGTCGAAAAGATTGCCTTTGAGAAAGCCGGAATCATCAAAAAGGATGTCCCGGCGTTGATCGGAGAAATAGACCGGCACAGTGTGGCACAAGTTTTTGCAGACGCAGCAGTCAAAGCCGGCACATTGGTTTATTTTGCTCAGGACGAAGGGCTGCTGAAAGAGTCATATCTGATGGATACAGGCGAATGGTATCTGGATTCTGCGGAATACGGACAGCTATTCGGTGAACTGGGTGGCGTCGTGCAGTTCAGGAATGCCACAACCGTATTGGGGGCCATTAATTTGCTGAATACAGTAGGTGTAAACATTCCGACCGAAGCAGTACGGGAAGGTTTCGAACATGTGGTCGAATTGACAGGGCTGATGGGGCGTTGGCAGGTTTTACAGGAGAATCCGAAAGTCGTATGCGACACTGGACACAACGTCGGAGGATGGCAATATCTGAACATCCAACTGGAAGAAGAACTGAAGCGGCATAAGCACCTCTTTATGATCGTCGGCATGGTCAACGACAAAGATATCGACGGCGTGTTGGACCTGATGCCGGAAAAAGCCTTTTACTTCTTCACGCAAGCATCCGTGCAACGGGCAATGCCTGCGGAAGATTTTGCAACAAAAGCAATCTTCCACGGTTTATCGGGCACAATCTGCAATTCCGTGCAGGAAGCCGTGGAAAAAGCATTGGCGCGAGCCGGACAAGACGACATCATCTTTATTGGCGGAAGCACTTTCGTCGTGGCGGACGCCCTACCCTTGTTCTTGAAAAGAGACAAATAACATAATTCAAAAACAAATATCATGACAGAACAAATTCAGAGAAAACTGAGCGAATCGAAGACGGCAAGATGGTCCGTACTGGCGCTCGTCGCATTCACAATGCTCTGCGGATACTTCATCACGGACATGATGGCTCCGCTACAGGACTTACTACAAACCCCCGTCGAAGGCGGCGGACTGGGATGGACAGCCAATGAATACGGTAAATTCACCAGTGCTTACGGTTGGTTCAATGTATTTTTCCTGATGCTGATCTTCGGAGGTATGATCCTGGACAAGATGGGCGTACGCTTCACTGGTTTGATGGCGACCAGCATCATGCTTATCGGCGTTTTCATCAAATGGTTCGGTATATCACACAACTTTGACGGTGCAACCGTTACCGTTTTCGGTTCGGAGTATGGATATCCATTGGTAATTGCGTCATTAGGATATGCTTTGTTCGGCGTAGGCGTTGAGATCGCCGGTATCACCGTTTCCAAGATCATTGTAAAATGGTTCAAAGGCAAGGAAATGGCCCTGGCAATGGGGCTGGAAATGGCTTGTGCCCGTATCGGTACAGGGTTAGCTATTGGTGTTACGCCTTTGTTGAGCCGCGCATTCGGCAATTCCATCAGCATGCCGATCTTCATCGGCTTGATTCTGCTTTGTATCGGCCTGTTATCCTTCATTGTATTCGTAATCATGGACAAGAAACGTGATGCAGAAGATGCAGCCGGTGCTACCGGAGAAGAAGAAGCAGAAGAGCCGTTCCGTTTCGGTGATATCTTGGATATTATTACATTAAAAGGCTTCTGGTATATGGCACTCCTTTGCGTACTGTTCTATTCAGCCGTCTTCCCCTTCTTGAAATATGCCCCGAACCTGATGATTAACAAATTCGGTATCGATCCCGAATGGTCCGGTGTCATTCCGGCTTTGCTGCCATTCGGCAATATTCTCTTAACTCCGTTCTTCGGAAACTTGTACGACCGTAAGGGAAAAGGAGCCACTATCATGATTATCGGTTCCATTATGCTGATATTTATCCACTTCACATTCTCCATTCCGATGCTGGACAACTGGCTGGTCGCTCTGATACTGATCCTGCTGTTGGGCATCGCATTTTCGCTGGTTCCTTCCGCCATGTGGCCTTCCGTTCCAAAGATCATCCCGGAAAACAAATTGGGAACAGCCTATGCGCTGATATTCTGGGTACAGAACTGGGGATTGATGGGAGTTCCGTATATAATCGGTATCGTTTTGGATCAATATTGTATTTCCGGAGAGATCAACGGTAAACCGACCTACGACTATACGATCCCGATGTTGATCTTCACTGGTTTCGGAGTCTTGGCACTCGTAATCTCCCTGTTGCTGAAACGTGAAGACCGTATCAAAGGCTACGGCCTCGAACTCCCGAACATTCAGAAAGATGCTGACAAAGTGTTGGCTGAAGAAATGATTGGCGAAGGGCAGAGATAAGGATAAATCCTTATCTAAAAGATTATAAGGAAGGTGTTTTGGAACACCTTCCTTTTTTATTACCGAATTACGATCTTATACGTCTTCTCTCCGATCTTCACAAGATACATACCTTTACTCAAATGTATCTGCACACTTCCTGCGGATACATCCATCCCTTTATCGCTACTTCCATTCGTATTGGTCGACGTGATCGTTGTCGATGCACCTGTAATGGTCAGGATTCCGTCGTTCCGGATAGCGTATTGGTCGGCATTTCCTGTCTTTACTTCCAAGCTGCCGCTAAAAGAGACGTTCGCTCCGTTCTCGATTGTCAGAGCCGGAGCCGCGGTCGATGTCGAGTTGATCTTTGCGCTCTCATAGATCAAAACACCCTGTGCGGTGTTATCGATCAACATGCGTTTACCATCGGCAAGAGTGTTCTTGATTGTACCGTTGAAAGAGGTTGCTGCCGTAGCGGTTTTTGTAATGGCGGCTTCCGTATATTTCCAATCATCACCATCCTTCGAGATCGTGACATCATTGCTCCGCTGGGACAAATCCAACGGTTGGACTTCTGTTTCCACCGTTATATCAGCATCAGCGGACAAGGTCAGTTTTTCACCGCTCGTTATCGTTTGACCGTTATTTTTAAGGATCGTTGTACATGCTCTCATACTCGGCAGCAGTGTACTTGCTCCCTTTGGCTGCCCTTATCCGGCAAAGGTCTTTGATAGAGCGATTTGCGACATAGGTTACATTGCATGTGAAGTCGTCCTCACGTTCGGTCAGTACGTTGGCTACCAATTTGCCTGTGATACTGCGCTTTTTAGGTTCGTTTACCATGATATTTTAATTTAATTAGTTCGTTATGAACTAAGTCGATTACTAAAATTCAAGACCTGATATGACTCTTGAAATCGGCTACAGTAAAGAGAATGGCGATAAAAAGCCAACGGGTGATCACCCTTATTTATACCATAACCGGCGATTCTAAGTATAATTTAATTCACCCATAGGTAAAGTAAATTCAAAAAATGCTTGATAAATAACAACTATATATAAGTAGTTACAGGATATTTAGTATCTTTGTCAACCGTATAACCATAGTTCATAACGAACTAAGTCATCATTCCACCATCTGTAAACTTACCAGATTTACATCCACCAGCCATAATTTGACACAGTTGCCCCATGATTTGTATGGAAAAGTTTGTATTAATACTTACATTTGCCAATCATTAAAAAAGAAACGTATGATCAGTTTTCCTAATGCCAAAATAAATCTGGGGCTGAATGTTGTTAGCAAACGTCCCGATGGCTACCATAATATCGAAACTATCTTCTATCCGATCCCGGTGAAAGATGCGCTGGAAATAGTCAGAGCCGATACATTCTCTTTCACACAAACGGGAATACCGGTAGATGTTCCAATAGAAAAAAACTTGGTTGTCAAAGCACTGAATCTGCTGAAGTCACGGTACAAAATCCCGGAACTGGAAGTCCATCTGCTGAAAGCTATTCCCTTCGGAGCCGGACTTGGCGGAGGCTCGGCCGATGCTGCCTTTATGCTGAAGTTGCTGAACGACTATTGCGGACTTCATATCCTGGAAGACAGCTTGGAAGAACTTGCCTCCTTCATCGGAGCGGATTGCCCGTTCTTTATCCGCAATACGCCGGTATTCGCATCCGGCACGGGAAATATCTTCGAAACGGTGGAATTGTCGCTGGCAGACTACCATCTCTGTCTAGTCAAGCCGGATGTTGCCGTCTCGACACCGGAAGCCTATTCGATGGTGACGCCCGCAGCTCCGGCTATCTCTTTGAAAGAAATCATCCGGAGACCTGTCGGAGAATGGAAAGAATTGATGGTAAACGATTTTGAAAAAAGCGTATTCCCGAAACATCCAGTCATTGCAGGGATTAAAGAAACGCTGTATGAAAAGGGAGCCGTCTATGCATCCATGTCCGGTTCCGGCTCTTCCGTGTTCGGTCTGTTCAAAGAGGCGACAGACCTCAAAGGCTTGTTTGCCGATTGTTTTGTCTGGGAGGGACAATTGCCATGAACAAGGTGGCGGACTTCTTCGACACCCTTGCCGACCGGTGGGATGAGCTTTGCTACCATGATCCGGAAAAGCTGAACGACATCCTGCAACGGACCGACCTGCGGAAAGGACTCCGCATATTGGACATAGGATGCGGGACAGGCGTATTGGAAAGTTATCTCCTGCCCTATTCCCCCTTACAAATCGTGGGAGTGGATATCTCTCCGGAAATGATCGAAAAGGCACGAAGCAAATACGCGACACCTATCGTCGACTTCCGTTGCCAGGACGTACGGGACATACGGGGAGAATCTTTCGACTATATCATCGCCTACAGTGTTTTCCCCCATTTCCAGAAACCGGAGAAACTGATCTCCCATTTAGCCGGACTACTGCCGGTTGGCGGCAAACTGGTGGTCTGCCACAGCGAAAGCCGCGACAGGATCAACGGACACCATGACAAGCATGCCGGAAAACTCTCGGAAGGATTGCCTCCCGTGGAAGAATTGGCACGCATGTTATCCCCTTTCTTCACTGTCAACACGATGGAAGACAGTGACCGGCTCTATATGATCAGCGCCACCCGCAAACAGACATTCTAAATATACATGATACATGAATCAGAAGATTAAACTTATCCCGTTACTCCTCTTTTCGGCTTTCGCCACACAAGCGGCAAAAGACGTTAAAGTGATGCAGTACCTCCATGCCGGGCCGATTACGGTCAACAAACCGATCCTGACAGACAGCTTGAACGTCGATGGCAAACCTTTCGAAGCGAAAAACCTGGTCAAGTCGACTATCCCGTTCGGCCACGCCCTCGGCAATGCTGCCGTTATCGACGCGGATACCGCCGGACTGATTACCGTCCCGACGCCCGAAAAAGGATATGCCTTGCATCTCTATTCGTTCTACCTAAACAGCGACCGCTACACGAAAGGTTCGCTGGAGGTTTCCGGGGCGGGTACATTCGAAGTGTTCGTCAACAATAAACCGGTCGGCGCCACTTCCGAGTTGGCTTTGGAACCGCACCGTTATGAAGTGGTAATCAAATATCTGACAGCCGGCACCGATACCTGCCCGTCCACGCTGACAGCCAAATTTAAGAGCGAAGAGGAAGCAAAGGTCATAGCCTCCCTCGATCCTAAAAAGCGGTACACGCCACGCGATATCCTGGAAGGAACGCAATTCCGGGGAACGAGCGTTTCACCTGATGGAAAATATGTATTGGTAAAATATTACACCCGTATGGAAGGTGGAAAAAGCGAACAATATGCCCAATTGCGGGATGCTACAACCGGACGGATTTTATTGCAGGACAAAGGGTTTATCTTAACTGCCGACTGGATGCCGACGAGCAGCAAGATGTATTTCACCCGTACCGGAATGAACGGGAAAGAGTTGGTAACCGTTGACCCGGTTACCATGCAGGAGGAAATCTTGGCGGAAAATCTGCCGGAAGGTAGCTTCAGCTTTACCCCGGATGAAAAGACATTGCTCTATACCATCCAGGAAGAGGGACCTAAAGACGGACCGGATATGCTCCGTATTCTGGAACCGAACGATCGTCTGCCGGGGTTCCGCAACCGTTACTTGATCTGGCGCTACGATCTTCAAACCGGTTTATACGAGCAGTTGACATACGGGCATAACAATACCTTTATCAATGATGTCAGTGCCGACAGCCGTTACCTGCTGTTCAGTACCAATGAGCAGGATTACACTTCACTGCCTCACTCCAGCAATTCCATGTATAAGTTGGATTTGCAGAGCATGGCGGTCGACACCTTATGGGAAAGGGCCAAGTACATCAATGGGGCTACCTTCTCACCGGATGGCAAGCAGTTGATGGTATTCGGTTCTGGCAATGCCTTCGACAATATCGGCCTGAACATCAAAGAGGGACAGATATCCAACACTTACGACGGACAGCTTTTCCTGTACGATCCGGCAACGCGGAAAGCGAAAGCACTTACCAAAGACTTCAATCCGAACGTCACTAGTGCACAATGGAGTAAATTTGACGGACAGATCTATATGTTGACGGAAGACCAGGATTATCAACGTATCTATACCTGCAATCCAGCCAATGGGAAAATCCGCCGCCTCGACCTGCCGGAAGACGTCATTTACAATTATTCGCTGGCAGAGGCCGCTCCGGTCATGTATTACTACGGACAAAGCGTATCCAACGCCAACCGTCTGTACAGCTACAACACCAAGAGTAAGAGGACACAACTGATCTACGACTTGTCGGCTGACAAACTGAAAGACATCCAATTCGGAGAAGTGCACGACTGGAATTTCACCTCTACCGACGGGACCATCATTCAAGGACGCTATTATCTCCCGCCCAACTTCGACGCATCCCGGAAATATCCGATGATCGTCTATTATTATGGCGGAACCTCTCCCACTAACCGTGCGTTGGAATTCAGCTACTCCATGCACATGTATGCAGCCCTCGGCTATGTGGTCTACACTCTGAACCCAAGCGGCACGACCGGCTTCGGACAAGAGTTCGCCGCCCGTCACGTAAACGCCTGGGGAGACAAGACCGCCGATGAAATCATCCAGGGAACAGAACAGTTCTGCAAAGAACATTCGTTCGTCAACCCTAAGAAAATCGGTTGTGCCGGTGCCAGCTATGGCGGTTTCATGACACAATACCTGCAAACAAAGACCGACCTGTTTGCAGCCGCTGTCAGTCATGCGGGCATCAGTGCCTTGAGTAGCTATTGGGGTGAAGGTTACTGGGGATATGGATATTGCTCGGTTGCCAATACAGGCACTTATCCGTGGAATAATCCGGAGTTCTATACCAAACATAGTCCGTTGTTCAATGCCGACAAGATAAAAACACCTCTCCTCTTGCTTCACGGAAATGCAGACACGAACGTGCCCGTCGGGGAAAGCATCCAGATGTTCCTGGCTTTGAAACTACTTGGAAAAACAGTCGAGTTCGTACAGGTAGACGGAGAGGATCACGGCGTTGCGGATTATAAGAAACGTCTCGAATGGCAGAACACCATCTTTGCCTGGTTCGCCAAATACCTGAAAGACGAACCGCAATGGTGGGATGCGCTTTATCCGGAAAGGCATTTATAAAAAAGGATGAGATGAAGCAAGTTATCGATTTAGACAATTGGAACAGAAAAGAGCATTTCGCTTTCTTTTCTGCATTCGACGACCCTTTTTTCGGGGTTACAACTCTTGTGGATTTTACTGATGTCTACAGACAAAGTAAAGAACAGAATGTTTCTTTTTTCCTTTATTCCCTTCATTTCTTACTGAAGTGTGTAAACGAAACCGATGCATTCAAATTACGAATAGAAAAAGACTCGGTAGTCCGTTATGATACGATCCATATCTCTCCGACTATTGGGCGTGAAGACGGGACTTTCGGTTTCGGCTTTTTTGAATACGATCCGGATATCGATCTGTTTATCCAAAAAGCAACACAGGAAATAGAAAGGGTTAAGAACGGAACAGGATTGTCTTTTTCCAAAAATACAGGTAGACAAGATGTTATTCGCTATTCGGCATTACCTTGGTTCGCTTTTTCCGAAATGAAGCATGCCACATCTTTTAAGAACGGAGATTCCGTTCCGCGTATTTCTACAGGGAAATTGATGCAGGAGGATAGCAAATACTTGTTGCCCATTTCAGTCTGTGCACATCATGGACTTATGGACGGAAGGAACGTGGCTGAACTGATACAGAAATTATCAAATAGCCAAACAGCTTCCTAACTATAAAAAAGAGTATGTCAGGGGAAGGGACGAAAAGCCCCTTCTGACATACTCCTTATATAAATATCTACAACCTATTTTCTGATAACCAAAATCATTCTACTTGCCTTTTTGACTTTTCATTTAATATTTGGATTCAATGCATGCCATTCGGAGATCGGAGGCAAAACTCCCATTTCAATCACTTCGTCACGTAATGCGCAAAGATGCTTGTAGCTCTTTTCCAAAGCAGCTTCTTCTTCAGGAGTGCCTTTCACCTCTTTCAACACTACACCGTCTTTTGTAATGGAAGTTTCCCAAGCCATCATGATGTGGTCGAACTTTCCGTTGGATACATAAGCACCTGCCGGCCAACGGAACGGTTTACCTCCCATAGCAGCAGCAATCATCTCGATAGAGACATAAGACGGACTTTGGAATGAAGAGCGGCCGCGCAAAGCAATGATGTTGGCCCCTCCCTTCGTCACCTTCGTCTGAATTTCCGCCCATTGTTCCTTAGTCAAGGCATCCGTACCGATCATGCCAGCCAACGGCTTTCCATTCACCTTCGCAGTAGAAGCGTAAACAGCCATTTGTTCGCCATGACCGCCGTACGTGCGGCAGTTCTCCACAACATCCATAGATACACCGAAATGTTTAGCCAATTCGCTACGTAGACGGGTGGAATCCAAGGCTGCCAAAGTCGTCACCTGCGAAGGTTTCAAACCTGAATACAACAGTGTGATCAGACCAGTGATATCGGCCGGATTGAAAATAACTACGATATGCTTGACATCCGGACAATAAGCCTTTACGTTCTTACCGAATTCTTCGGCGATAGCGGCATTTCCTTTCAGCAAGTCTTCACGGGTCATGCCAGCCTTACGGGCAGCCCCTCCTGAGTTTACGATATATTTAGCACCAGTCAACGCTTCTTTGATATCGGAAGTAAAAGTGATATTAACACCTTCGAAACCGCAATGGAACAACTCTTCAGCCACCCCTTCCAAACCAGGAGCGTACGGGTCATACAAACAAATATTAGAAGTAAGTCCCATCATGATGGCTGTCTGAGCCATATTCGAACCAATCATACCTGCTGCCCCTACGATCGTGAGCTTTTCGTCTGTCAATGTTTTCATATTGTATTGTTTTTTAATGATATGTTTTCTATTAAAACATTTCCGGCTACTATAAAGTTCGCTTGCAAACTTTATTTTTCCTTTTATTTGCAAAGGTAAAAGATTTCCATACCCCTTGTACATCATTAATTCCTATCACCCATAAGCAAAAGTTATAACTTGAGCCCGTCATGACAGACAGAATATAATTTGTATCTTTGCAGTCATGAGAACATTCAGACCGGAGGCATGGCTGCCTACAACAAAGAAAGAAGTTGAAGCCCGCGAATGGGACTATATAGATGTGATACTTTTCAGCGGTGACGCATATGTGGACCATCCTTCATTCGGAGCCGCCGTCATCGGGCGGACACTCGAAGCGATGGGACTGCGTGTAGCAATCGTTCCGCAACCGGACTGGCGTGGAGACTACCGGGATTTCAAGAAGTTAGGAGCCCCTCGCCTGTTCTTCGGAGTTTCTGCCGGAGCGATGGATTCGATGATCAATCACTATACGGCCAACAAACGCCTACGCAGCGACGACGCTTATACTCCGGACCGTCGTGCCGGCATGCGCCCGGATTATCCCAGCATCGTTTACACGAAGATACTGAAAGAAATCTACCCGGATGTTCCCGTCGTATTAGGAGGTATAGAGGCTTCCCTGCGCCGAGTCACGCATTACGATTACTGGCAGGACAAGCTGCTCCCCGGAATCCTGAAAGACAGCCCGGCGGATTTACTGATATACGGCATGGGAGAACTTCCCCTGAAAGAACTGGTCAGTCGGTTACAAGCCGGAACTCCCTTCCATGAGATCAAAGATATACGACAAACGGCTTATTTGGCGGATACGGTAGAACCGCTACCAGAAGATATCAACCTCTTTTCCCATGAAGAATGCCTACACGACAAGCTGAAACAGGCCAAGAACTTCAAACATATAGAGGAAGAATCCAACAAGCAGCAGGCTTCCCGCATCCTGCAAAAGGTAGGCAAACAGACGATAGTCGTCAATCCTCCTTTCCCGCCTATGACGGAAGAAGAGATAGATGCGTCATTCGACCTGCCCTACACCCGCCTGCCCCATCCTAAATACAAAGGGAAGACGATACCGGCTTTCGAGATGATCAAGTTCTCGGTAAACATCCACCGGGGATGTTTTGGGGGCTGTGCTTTCTGTACGATCTCGGCGCATCAGGGAAAGTTTATCGCCTCACGAAGTAAAGAGTCCATATTGAAAGAAGTTAAGGAGATCACCCGGATGCCAGACTTCAAAGGATATCTGAGCGACCTCGGCGGCCCTTCTGCCAATATGTACCGGATGAAAGGGAAGAATCCGGATATCTGCGCCCAGTGCAAGAAGCCTTCTTGCATCTCCCCTGTCATCTGCAAAAACCTGAATGCAGATCATACACCGTTGTTAGATATATACAAAGAAGTGGACAGCATACCGGAAATCAAACGTTCGTTTATCGGTAGCGGCATTCGCTATGACCTGCTCTTGCACCGGTATGCGGATGACAATCTGAACAAGGCAGCCCATACCTATATGGAGGAACTGATAGCCCGCCATGTCTCCGGCCGTCTCAAAGTCGCACCCGAACATACGGAAGACAATGTCCTGAAGATGATGCGCAAACCTTCATTCGAGCTTTTCGGGCAATTCAAAAAGATATTCGACCGTGTAAACAAACAACACGGATTGAACCAGCAATTAATCCCTTATTTCATATCCAGCCATCCCGGTTGTACCGAGGCGGATATGGCAAACTTGGCTATCCAGACTAAGAAGCTGCATTTTCAACTCGAACAGGTACAGGATTTTACACCTACCCCCATGACACTGGCAACGGAGATGTACTATACTGGCTATCATCCCTATACATTGGAAAAGGTATATACGGCCCGCACGAAAGAACAAAAACTGGCACAACGTCAATTCTTTTTCTGGTACAAGCCGGAATTCCGCCGCCAGATAACACAAGCATTGCAACGAATCGGGAAAAAGGATTTAATAGGTAAGTTGTTTGGGAGGTAAGTCGCCAAGCAAGCAATAATAAGCATAAAGAGCCGGGTATGCAGATGACACGGAAAGAACGGATAAACATTCCATCCTATCCGCGTCTTGGCTCTTTTCCCTAAATACAACTTATTCCTTTACGGCAATCACTTCAATCTCCACCAGACCGTTCTTCGGCAATGTCTTGACTGCAACGGCAGAACGGGCCGGAAAAGTTCCTTCGAACTGAGATGCATACACTTCGTTCATAGCTGCGAAATCACTCATATCAGCCAGGAATACGGTTGTCTTTACGACATCGTTGATGCTAAGACCGGCTTCTTCCAGAATTGCATGTACATTCTTGAATGCCTGTACGGTCTGTTCTTTCACTCCCCCTTCCACGAAATTGCCTGTTGCGGGGTCAAGCCCCAACTGGCCGGAAGCAAACAGCATATTTCCTACTTGCACAGCCTGACTATACGGACCGATAGCGGCAGGTGCATTTTTTGTTGCGATAACTTTCTTCATTGTTTCTTTATTTTAATAACGTTATTGTGCTTGTTCATTCATCCGCTGGCGAACCACTTCATAGATCAGGATGGAAGAGGCGACCGATACGTTCAGCGAACCGATCGTACCGAACTGCGGGATCTTCACCATGCTGTCGCAGATACGAAGATTATCCATCGAAACTCCCGTATCTTCGGCTCCCATTACGATAGCCACAGGTCCGTCATATTTAATAGCCGTATAATTCTCAAAAGCTTTTTCACTAGCAGCATAGACTTTTACTCCGGACGCCTGTAAGAAACGGATGGCCTCCGTAATGCTTTTTTCCTTGCAGACAGGCAATACATGGAGCGCACCGGCCGAGGTCTTAATCGCATCGGCATTCACCGTTACGCTTCCCCTTGAAGGAATCACGATCGCATCCACACCCGCACATTCGCAGGTACGGGCAATCGCACCGAAGTTACGGACATCCGTAACCCCATCCAACAACACGATAAACGGATTCTTTCCCTGCTCATACACAAACGGAATAATATTCTCCAGCCGCTCGTACGTGATAGCCGGGATAAAGGCTATTACCCCCTGATGATTCTTACGTGTCAAACGGTCGAGACGTTCGGCAGGCACACGTTGTACAGGTATGTCACGTCCTTTCAGAACTTCAAACAATTCACGAGACAAGTCTCCCTGCAGTTCACGTTTCACCAATATTTTATCAATCTCCTTATCGGCCTGGATTGCCTCGATCACGGCACGGATGCCGAACACCATTTCGTTTTCTTTCATTATTCTATATCTTTTCCATTTTCATCACCGGACTATTTCGATTTTTCCCGGCTTTATGCGGACAAAGATACAAAAGATTTACGCTTTTATTATATACTCTCGTATATATTAGCTATTGCTTTTCAGCTTATGCCGTGACGATGAATAAGCCCGGATCAAGAATAAAATACCAGTAATAATCAAAGCAGATGAAAGTCCGGTATAAAATACCGAAATAAAGGAGTTGGGAAGCAATTGGAAATGACGGATCGTAACACCGAAAGTAATCATAAAGATCATCACGATCCAGCCTTTCACATCAAAAAATGAAAAAGGACAGTTCTTTTCCCCTTTCTGGGAAATCCGCTCGGAATGTTTAACAAACAAACGGCGAAAGACAAACTGGAAGAAAAGCAGGAAAACAACAATTGCCTCTCCGACTTTAAACAGCCAGTAATGGGCATCGTTCAACCACGTGATGATGCCGATCCTTAAGATATTGATGCCAGCTATGATCCAAACGCATCCGGCTATCAAAAGCAGGGTGCGCCGGTTTACTCTAAATTCCATTATCAGATACTTTTCTCTATGCTCCGCCTGTCACTCGTACGTTGGCGGCTATTCGTGCAATCCTTGTCGGAGCGTTTGTCCTTATCGTAATGCCTGTCTTTATCCCGATCCGGACGTTTCTTGTCAAATTTGTCCTTATCGTGCTTATTCTTGTGATGATCGGAACCGGGACGGCCTCCCTGATGGCTCGGACGATCGTATTTGCCGGGCTTCCACTGCCCATTGTCATGATGTGGACGACCATTGTTATGATGTGGTTGAGGACGATCATATTTACCGGGATACCATTTGCCGTCGTCGAAACGGTCAAACCATCTATTGTTTGTATATTCCCATTGGCAATGCCAATAATGATCTTCATAACGATGGCACGCATTGGACGGACGGTAGTGCGGATAATGCGGATTATTGTACCAACCTCTCCAGTCATGGATGCGTGTCGGTGCCTCACGGACGAAACGCACATACAAACGAAACTGCGAAGGCGAAAGGATACGCTGTAATTTCCGGTCCCGTTCCATACGCAACTTATATATCTTCCGGGCAGACTGATCCCAATAGCGATAATGCTTGCGTGCTTCACGCTCGATCTTCTCTCCGTACCGATGAATGATCTTATGATACTCGGCAGCTTGACGGTTCGTCATGCGGATTGCCTGTTCCATCCAGAGGCAGTTCTGGCAATGGGGTTCATTCCATCCGAAACTGATCCAAAATTGTGCATGTCCCTGCAAGCTGCAAAAAAGGATCGCTATTAATAGAATACTCAATTTCTTCATGTCTCTCAATTTTAAATTAGCATTTACACTATGTTGCTATTATGACCGGATCGCGATGAAAAGGTTTAAATCTTTGATTTCAACAGCTCTTTCGCATTTGCAATAGAAGCACTGGTCAACGAAGCACCGCTCAGCATACGCGCAATCTCTTTTACACGCTCTTCTTTATTCATTTTCCTGATACGGGTTACGGTCCTTTCATCCGTATCCTCCTTATAAACAAAATAATGGTCTTTCCCTTTTGCTGCGATCTGGGGGAGATGGGTAATGGCAAAAACCTGCATCTTCGTACCTAGTTCCTGCATGATATCCCCCATTTTATCGGCTATATCCCCGGAAACCCCCGTATCCACTTCATCAAAGATAATGGCAGGCAACGCCGTAAATCCGGCAATCATCGCCTTGATACATAACATCAGGCGGGAGATTTCGCCTCCGGATGCCGTCTGGGCCACCGGTTGCAGTTCCGCACTCTTATTGGCGGAAAACATAAACCGGATTTCATCCATTCCATCGCTTTCCGGTTCCTGTTTAGGTACGAAATCGATCGCAAATCGCGTATTCGGCATGCCTAACGGGACAACCATTTCTACCAATTGGGAAGCGATGGCTTTCGAGGCGATCTTACGCTGCTCGCTCAATACGGCTGCCTGTTGAAGCAGTTCCTGGTGAGAGACTTCCAACTGCTTTTTCAACGATTCGATCTGTTCATCAAAAGAATCGATCTCCTTCAGCTGCTTATTATATTTATCCAGCAACTCCATCAGCTCTTCGACTTTGGAAACCCGGTGTTTCTGTTCCAAGGTGTATAACGTATTAAGACGTTCGTTCACCCAATCCAAGCGCTCAGGATTAAATTCTATGTCCTCCTTCAGGACTTCCGTTTCGGAAGCCAGGTCGTTCATATCGATATAGGCAGAACGCAGACGTTCGGCTATTTCTTTCGCTTTCGGATAATAACGTTCCAGACTGTCTGCGGTGGAAAGGGCCTCTTTTATCAGTTGGACAGCTCCTTGTTCCTCCCCGTCCAGCAATCGGGTTATCTTATAAAGAGAACCTTTTATCTCTTCGGCATGAGAAAGGGTTTCCAGTTCCTGTTCCAGTTCTTCCTGTTCACCGGCAACCAAACCGGCATCGGCCAACTGCTCCAACTGAAAACGTACATAGTCTTCCTCCTGCTTGGTCTGGAGAGCCTTTTCGGTCAACTCTTTCAGTTCCTTTTTCAGAGACAGGTATCGGCTGTATTCCTTTCGGTAAAGAATCAACAGGATATCGTTTTCGGCCATTACATCGATTACTTTCAGCTGAAACCGGTTATCTCCCAACAAAAGATTCTGGTGCTGCGAATGGATATCGATCAGCCGGCATCCCAGTTCCTTCACTACAGAAAGCGGGACAGGCGAATCGTTTACAAAAGCACGGGATTTACCTGATGCAAACAATTCCCGGCGAAGAATGCAAATCTCCGCATCATACTCCAAGTCATTCGTAAGAAAAAATTCTTCCAATTTATATCGGGAGACATCAAAGACTGCTTCTATCACACACTTTTCAGAACCGTTCTTAATGCTCTTTCCATCCGCACGCTGTCCCAAGACCAGGGATAGGGCCCCCAATATAATAGACTTTCCTGCACCCGTCTCGCCGGTTATCACAGAAAAACCTTTATCAAACTTAATGTCCAAGCTGTCTATCAGAACAAAATTCCGTATAAATAAAGACTTCAGCATAGCTATTCCAGATTACTTTTTAAGCGATTCCATACGCGTCGTGAGAGCAGGATACAGATTGGACAACATTTTATAACCTTCCTGCTTTTCCTGCGTAGTTGCTTTCGAATAGATCAAAACGACTTCATCCAGTTTGGAATCAGCGAACATCTGAAGCAACGGAGATGTCGGCCGGGCACTTTTCACCTGTTCCAGAACCGGAAGCAGACCGATTATAGTCGTACGTCCACGATCCGGATTTGCAGCCATTTCATCGAGCCCCTTACGATGATAATTATACCACATGTCCCGGAACAGTTCCGAAGTATTGTCCGTCAGAGCCGTTGCCAAAGCATGGCGGTTACGGTCGTTTTCAAAAGCTTTCCATCCTGTCCATGTAGGTTGCGCCTGTGCCAGGCTCACAATCTGCATGGCCTGTTCGAAGAAAGCAGTGCCACCTTTCGGAGAAAAACTGTCGAAATCCAGTCCGAGGATCGTATAGATATAAAAAACAACCGTTGCAATCAGATTGCTGTTCAATGTATTTTCCGTATATTCCAACGGTTCGAATTCGGTATAGTCGAAAGAGAGTTCCGTATCACGATAATTCAGCAACGTAGTCGTATAGCTGGAATTATATACCGGACGGCGGGCCTGCACCTGTATCTCTCCTTTAAAACTATTGTCCGATACCATTTCGTTGATGATGAGAGTCATGGAACAGTCGATACGTTCGTTCATGGCAAAAGTAGCATCCGTCCACTTTTTGTTATTGACGAAATCATTCAATGCATCCTGCAAGGTTTTGAATACCTGTTTATTCGTACTCTGTACCTTATCACTGTTTATAGTGATGCGGGCATTCAACTCCTGCGCCTTACCTATAAAGGGAGCAGCTCCCAACAAGCATATGCATAACAATTTCTTAATCATTCTCATTTTAATAATGTTGCCAATTTATTTACAATATCAACGGCCACCTCCTGTTTGCTCTTCAACGGATAAGCAATCGTCTCGCCTTCCTTGTCGATGATCGTGATCTTATTCGTGTCGCAACGGAAACCGGCACCTGCATCCTTTAAAGAATTCAACACGATAAAATCGAGGTTTTTCCGCTTCATCTTTCCTTCCGCATGGGCCATTTCATCATTTGTTTCCAATGCGAAACCTGCCAAGATCTGGTTTTCACGCTTGATCGCCCCTAACGAGGCTGCGATGTCCTTATTCGGAACCAGACGGAGCGACATTTCTCCTTTCGTTTCCCTCTTGATCTTTTCGCTTGCCTGCTCATCCGGACGATAATCCGCCACAGCGGCACAAAGGATACCGGCATCCGCCTCCGGAAAAGCAGTTATGGCCGCCTGATACATCTCTTCGGCCGACTCGACATCGATCCGTTTGATATTCGGATGAACTACCGTCAAAGACACCGGTCCTGCGATCAATGTCACTTCCGCTCCCTGCTCCGCACACGCTTCCGCCAATGCAAACCCCATCTTTCCAGAAGAATAGTTACCTATAAAACGCACAGGATCTATCTTTTCATATGTCGGACCGGCTGTTATTACAATCTTTTTTTTTTCAAGCCGGGTTTGGGAAGCGAAGAAATCTTCCAGGACCGCCACGATCTTATCAGGTTCTTCCATACGCCCCTTACCCACCAGATGGCTGGCAAGTTCCCCTTCGGCAGGTTCGATAATACGGTTGCCGAACAAACGGAGCCGGTCTAAATTCTGCCTTGTGGAAGGATGTGCGAACATATCCAAATCCATCGCCGGAGCGACAAAAACCGGAGCTTTGCATGACAAGTATGTCGTGACCAACATATTGTCAGCAATGCCATTCGCCATCTTTCCGATCGTCGAAGCAGTAGCCGGTGCTACCAGCATGGCATCAGCCCAGAGACCAAGATCGACATGGCTGTTCCACGTGCCGTCGCGATTCGAGAAAAACTCGCTGATCACCGGATGGCTGCTCAACGTGGATAATGTAAGCGGCGTAATGAATTCCTTTCCCGCAGGGGTAATGACAACTTGCACCTCCGCCCCTTTCTTCACGAGGGCACGGATAATATAGGCAGCTTTATAGGCAGCGATGCTCCCTGTTATCCCCAATATGATATGTTTACCTTTCAGCATTTTATTCGATATGTAGTACCCCTCTTTTAAAACATAGGTGTTTTGAAAACGAAACATATATGTTTTGAAAGAGAAGTTCCTTGTTCCATGTTTTATTACAAGCGTAACGCCATTATCTCACGCGCCACACGGCTATCTATATTGTGATGTTCACCCAATTTCCACCCCTGTTTGTCCACAGGAGCGGCAAGGGCATCCAAATCCTTTTCTGCAATGCCACATTCACCGAGGCGCGTTTTCAGTCCCATCCGGCGGAAGAAATCCTCGCAGGCGACGATTGCCTTACGCGCCCTTTCCTCTTCCGTTCCATCCGTAATACCAAAAACAACTTCCCCCATACGAGCCAGTTTGACCTGCTTCTCCTTAAACATATAGGTCATGACACCCGGCAAGAGAATCGCCAGTGTTTGTGCATGATCCAGGCCGAACTGCGCCGTTAGCGCGTACCCCATGCGGTGGGAAGACCAGTCCTGCGGAACCCCCTGCCCGATCCAGACATTCAACGCATTGGTTGCCGCCCACATCAGGTTGGCACGGATATCATAATCGTTCGGATTATCCAAGACCTTCAACCCCTCTTCATGAATGACACGCATCAGTCCTTCCGAGAAGGCATCCTGCACTTTTGCATTGACCGGATAAGTCAAATACTGCTCCACTACATGGATAAAAGAGTCGACCACCCCGTTTGCCACCTGACGCGCAGGGAGCGAATAGGTCACTTCCGGGTCCAGTACGGAGAATTTCGGGAATACCAGCGGACTGGCGAAATTCAGTTTCTCACAAGTCGATACACGGGAGATGACCGAACGTTCGTTCATCTCCGAACCGGTCGCGGCCAATGTAAGCACCGTACCCAAAGGCAGGGCATTCTTTATCTCGCCGCCTTTCGAAAAGATATCCCACGGATCGCCTTCGAAACCGACAGATACCGCGATGAACTTCGTAGCGTCGATCACCGAACCTCCGCCTACGGCCAACAAAAAATCGATCTTCTTCTCTTTGACGACCTCCACGGCCTTCATGCAGGTTTCGTAATGCGGATTTGCTTCGATTCCCGGAAACTCGGTCACTTCAAATCCTTCCAACGCCTTCGTCACCTGGCCGTAGATGCCGTTTTTCTTTATGCTACCGCCGCCATACACCATCAGCACTTTACTTCCTTCCGGAATCAAAGCGGACAAACGGGCTATGGAACCTTTGCCGAAAACAACCTTTACAGGGTTACAAAACTCAAAATTATTCATGGTCCTTATTTCGAATTAAAACCTCTCAATTTTATCTCAGTCAGTATTTTCTTGGTGTTCAGAGGGAAATCACCATTCATAATCCAGGAATAATATCCGGGATCGTTCTTCAGTACTTCCTCAACCAGGCGGCCTTTATATTTACCGAAGTTTATCACTTCTTCCCCTTTGTCGTTATATACCATACGTCCGGCAAAGTCCACATTATTCGTATAGCTCGAATATTGGGAAAGGAAATTAATGTCATTCTGCAACTCCGGATACCGGTCCAACTGCGCTTTCAACACTTCATAAGTCGCCATCGTATCGGCCTCCGCCGTATGGGCGTTTTCAAGGCTCTTGTCACAGTAGAACTTATAAGCGGCCGCAAGCGTACGCTGTTCCATCTTATGAAAAATGGTCTGTACGTCTACAAACTTGCGTTTGTTCAAATCAATATCGACACCTGCACGCAGAAATTCTTCTGCCAACAAAGGGATATCAAAGCGATTGGAATTATATCCTGCCAAATCACACCCCTCTATCTGGGCTGCCAACGATTTGGCTATTTCTTTAAAGGTAGGACAGTCTTTTACGTCTTCATCGGTGATGCCGTGAATAGCGGTCGACTCCGGTGGAATGGGCATTTCCGGATTGATCCGTCTCGTTTTAGATTCTTCTTTTCCATTCGGGTAAACCTTGACAAAAGAGATTTCCACGATACGGTCTTTGACAATATTAATACCCGTCGTCTCCAAGTCGAAGAAGACTAACGGATTTTTCAGGTTTAACTGCATTTCTTATATTTTAATCATTCAACATCATAGGCATCAGCAGCATCAGCAAATCCTCGTTTTCTTCGTTTTCAGAAGGAACGATCAGACCGGCACGCGAAGGATCAGCCAATTCGAGTATCACCTCTTCCGAATTGATGTTGCTCAGTATTTCAATCAGATAAGTTGCCTTGAAACCGATGCTTAATTCGGTTCCGTCAAAACTGCAAACAATTTTCTCTTCTGCGGAAGTAGAAAAATCGATGTCCTGTGCGGAAACAAGCATTTCGTTCTCCTTCAGCTGCAACTTGACAAGGCTGCTGGCCGGATTGGAGAAAACGGAAACACGCTTCAAGGCATTCAGGAAAGAGATACGGTCGATTGTCACCTTGAAAGGATTTTCCTGCGGGATCACACTGTTGTAATTCGGATAACGACCTTCGATCAGGCGGCATACCATTTCGAAATTAACACAGTTGATATAGGCATTGTTATCATCAAACTTGATGCTGACCATCTCCCCTTCCTTTGATAAAAGGCCTTTCAACAGGTTCGCGGGCTTCTTCGGCAAGATGAAAGAAGCTCTTTCCGGTGATTTTACCGAAAGATTGCGCAGACGCACCAGCTTATGACCGTCGGAAGCCACGAATGTCAAATCGTCCGTGTGAATATCGAAATAGATACCGTTCATTACCGGACGGAGCTCGTCGTCAGCCGTTGCAAACAACGAACGGCTGATACCGTTCAACAACATCTGCGCGTCCATCATGATAGAGATTGCATTCTCATTCAGAGGTTTCTGCTGCGGGTATGTATCTCCCTTCTGTCCGATAAAATTATATTTACCATTCTGGAAATGGATAAAGATTTCCAGGTTATCGTCGTTAATATCAAAAGTCAGCGGCTGTTCGGGCAACTCCTTCAACGGGTCGAGCAAGATTTTTGCCGAAACCGCGAAAAGTCCGCTTCCTTGTGCATTCATCACGTCAACGGATGTAACCAGACGTGTTTCAGCATCCGAAGCTGTTATAGTAAGTTTATTACCTTCCAGGTTGAAAAGGAAACTGTCCAGGATCGGTAATGAATTCTTAGAAGCAATAACTTTGCTAATAGATTGCAAACGTGATAACAGCGCTGTGCTGGATACATCAAATCTCATGGTTCTTAATTATTAATTTGTTTCTATTTATTATTTATCAACGTGTTGTAGGTTCGATTCACAGACTGCTCCCAATCGGACAGCTGCAGATTCGCCCATACAAAAGTATGAAAATATTCCATATAACCACCCGAATGAAGACAAAAAAAGAGGTCCTTCCCGCTATGGAAAAGGACCTCTCTTCGTATCTTGATATTACGCTCCGTTATTTAGCGAAATAATCTTTAACAGCTTCGTTAGGAATCATTTCTTCCTGGAAGATGTAAGCACCAGTCTTCGGGGACTTAACCATCTTGATTACTTTAGAGTAGGTACGACCGTCACCTTTCTTAAATGTTGCAACCGCTTTTTTTGCCATTGTTTAATCTCCTCTTACTTAATTTCTTTGTGTAACGTCATCTTCTTCAAGATAGGATTATACTTCATCAGCTCCAATCTCTGAGTTGTATTCTTTCTGTTCTTTGTTGTAATATAACGAGATGTACCCGGCATACCACTGTCTTTGTGCTCGGTGCATTCAAGAATCACCTGAACTCTGTTACCTTTTGCTTTCTTTGCCATTTCTTATTTCCTCCTCAAATTAAGCGTTTAAATAACCTTTTTCAGCAGCTTTCTTAATTGCTGCATCCAAACCAAGTTTATTGATAGTACGCAAGCCAGCGGCTGAAATATTCAGGCTAACCCAACAATCTTGTTCTACCCAGTAGAACTTTTTAGTAAACAGGTTCACATCAAACTTACGTTTCGTTCTTCTCTTAGAGTGAGAAACGTTGTTGCCAACCATTGCTTTTTTTCCGGTAATTTGACAAATTTTCGACATTGCTAATTTTACTTTTTAATATTACGAAATTAAGTCAACTCCTGCTATGTGTCTTCCCTTTTTGAACTGCATCACGAACAAAAACAAAGATTCTAATAGAGTTTCTCTTCTTTTACGGGGCACAAAGGTACAAATTATTTTGATTCACACACAAGAAATCTACAAATAAATCAACACTTTCTGCTATTTTTCCTTAATTTATTCTGTATAAAGGCGTCAAGACCCGCTGCCGCATAGATTGTTATCGCAAACAAATAAGGATAATGATAACGGGAAGTGATCACGAACAAAACCGTTACTGCTGTGCCTAAAACAGGGATCAGAAGATAGATATTCCGCTCTCGTAACAGATCGCGCCGGTTCGTCCAAACGTAATAAAAGAATAGTAAAAGCACCGTGTAATAGACAATGCTTTTCAACGCCAGGGAAACGATTAACTCCATCATCTTCATATTATTACCCTCCACCTTTGAAAGAACTACTCTAAATCCCATATCCGGCTTTACACGCTCCGTCCAGGTATCTTCACAATACAAAGCAGCCAACTTGAAGGGCAGTTGGGAAACATACTTAAACGGATGCTCCGATATCCAGCGGACTGACGCACGCTTCAGCAGGCTGTCCCGCTCCATGTAGGTATAATCTCCGGGAGGAAGGCAAATATAATTGTCCGGATCATCGAAGCCGTTAAAATTGACTAAACCGTTTGCTTCATCAAAAGAACTCATCGCTAAATTATAGCCTCCGGACACCGCTTGATAGACAAAATGGCCGGTTCTCTCCTTCGCACTCCGCCCGATCAGGAAAACAGTCAAGACAAGCGGCAGGGCCAATGCTGCATAAGACTGCCACCGGCGCTTTTGCACGATGAAAAGGAGCAAAATCACGAATAAAAAGACAATCGCCAGAGGACGAAACCAGTTAGCCACAGCGATCAGCACGCCGGCGACAGCCACAGGAAACAGCCGGCGAACGTTGCATAGCAGCAGGGCTGTCAATAGTAGGAAAGTAAAAGGCAAATCAGTCAATACAGCTATCGGAGCATATAGGTTCGAAAAAATCAACATATATAAAATAGCAGCGTAATACCCCGTTTTATTCGAAAACATCCGTCCGGCCAACTTCCGTATTTCAAATACCATTGCAATATTCATCAATAAACTCAGCAACCGGACAAAGGAGAAAGATCCGCAAAGATGATAGATCCCGATCAAAAGGTTTACATACCCCGGACCGAAAATAAAATCCTCATATTGGTTATGCACGTCCGGATACCAAGTGCCCCTCGCGATGCATTCCGAAGCCAGTTTCACATAAGCCTGGGCATCATCGTGGTTGGGCATATTCCAGTATTTTATTACCAGGCAAACCTGCAGGATCACCCATGTGACAAACATGATCCGAAAAACGACCGGTATTTTTTTTCCTATCATTTCTTTAGCTTTTTTTGGGAGACAAAGATACAGCCTTTTCACCGGTAATCCGCCCGTGATAAATTAATTCTATCTGTTCATTCGAGAAACAACGGGACGTATTTGCAACAAAATCAAACTCGGGATGGTTTCATTTTTAAAGAAACATAAAATAAAAACGCATTTAATATGACACGAGATTTTAAAGAAGCATTAAGACACCGCAGAACTTATTACCACATCACGGACAGTTCTCCGATATCAGACGAACAGATCAAAGAAATCATAGACTCCGCAGTCATGAACGTCCCTTCTGCCTTCAACTCGCAATCTACCCGCATCGTATTGCTGTTAGGCAAGAATCATAAAAAGCTTTGGGAGATAACGAAAGAGACATTGAAGAGGCTTGTTTCAGCGGAAGTCTTCAAAGGGACGGAAGCTAAAATAGACGGAAGTCTGGCTGCCGGCTACGGAACGATCCTGTTCTTCGAAGACAAAACGGTAGTTGAACAGCTGCAAGACTCCTTCCCTACTTATTACGACAAATTTCCGGTTTGGGCACAGCAAACATCTGCCATGCACCAGCTGGCGATCTGGACAATGTTGGAAGATGCCGGCTTAGGCGTGTCCCTTCAACATTATAATCCGCTGATCGACGAAACGGTATATGCGGAATGGAAACTCGACCCGAAATGGGAACTGGTGGCACAGATGCCTTTCGGAACGCCGACGGAAGGACCCGGACCGAAAGAGATCAAACCGTTAGACAAAAGAGTCCTGGTTTTCAAGTAAAAGAGCACAAGCATGAATTACGATATTGCAATCATAGGAGGAGGACCGGCCGGCTATACCGCAGCCGAACGGGCAGCCGAAGGAGGCCTGAAAACCATCCTCTTTGAAAAGAACGCCATTGGAGGCGTCTGCCTGAACGAAGGCTGTATTCCCACAAAAACGTTATTATACTCCGCCAAGATATTGGACAGTTTCAAAACATCCTCCAAATATGGCATTTCACCGGAAGGAACACCGTCTTTCGACATGGACAAGATCATCAGGCGGAAGAACCGGACTGTCAAAAAGCTAACATCCGGTGTGAAGATGCGGCTCACTTCAAGTGGGATCACGATTGTCGAAGGGACAGCCGTTTTGAACGGGGAAACGGATGGAATGATCCGTATACAATGCGGAAACGCCCTTTTCACCGTCAAAAACGTCCTCCTCTGTACCGGCTCCGAAACGGTAATCCCTCCAATCAAGGGACTTTCGGATACAGATTACTGGACTTCGCGGGAAGCGCTCGACAGCAAAGAACTTCCCAAAGAACTTGCCATCATAGGCGGCGGTGTCATCGGAATCGAGTTTGCTTCATTCTTTACCAGCATGGGAGTAAAAGTAAAGGTGATCGAGATGATGCCGGAAATACTCGGCGCGATGGACAAAGAGGCTTCCGCCATGCTCCGGAGCGAATACGTCAAGAAAGGGGTGGAATTTCATCTGAACACAAAAGTGACCGAAGTCAACCCGAAAGAGGTCATTGTCGAAAAAGACGGCAAGACGAATGCGATCCCCGCAGACAAAATCCTGGTCAGCGTAGGCCGCCGGGCAATTACCAAAAATTTAGGTCTGGAAAGCCTTTCCATCGAGACGGACCGCCGGGGCGTCCGAGTGAACGAATATATGCAGACCTCCCATCCGCACGTTTATGCAGCCGGAGATATCACAGGATTCTCGCAACTGGCCCACACGGCCTATCGGGAAGGTGAGGTTGCTGTCAACCATATCCTAGGGAATGAGGAACGGATGGACTACAGGGCTATTCCCGCCGTCGTCTACACCAATCCGGAAGTGGCCGGTGTCGGCAAGACGGAAGAGGAATTGAAGGCAAGTGGAGAATATTACAACCTCGTCAAGATACCGATGACCTATTCCGGCCGCTTTGTCGCCGAAAACGAAACCGGCAACGGGCTATGCAAGCTCCTGACAAACGTGAACGGCCAGATCATCGGTTGCCATCTGGTGGGAAATCCGGCATCGGAGATCATCGTCATTGCCGGTATCGCCGTCGAACACGGTTATACGGTCGATGAATTCAAGAAAACCGTATTTCCCCATCCGACTGTCGGAGAGGCGATACATGAAAGTCTCTACCTCTGATAATGCTTTATATCAACAATCCATACACGGATGCCTGGTTCAACCTAGCAGCCGAGGAGTATCTGCTCAAGAACTTTTCGGACGACATCTTCATGTTGTGGCAGAACGAACCGTCCGTCATCATCGGCAAGCACCAGAACGTATGGGACGAGATAAACCGAAACTATATTCAGGAGAAGCATATCAAAGTCGTACGCCGTTATTCCGGTGGCAGAGCCGTCTATCACGATTCCGGCAACCTGAATATCACTTTTATACAAAACAGCAAGGAACTCGCATCCGGCACATTCACAGCCCGGCTGATCGCCTTCCTTGCCACATTCGGTATCCGGGCAGAGGCTGACGAGCGGCAGGCACTCACGATCGACGGGTTGAAAATATCGGGCAGTGCGCAATCCATCCACAAAGGGAGGATCTTGCACCACGCCACCCTCCTTTTCTCCACCGACCTGTATCGCCTGACGACCGCCCTCAAAAGTACAGAACGGAGACCGGAAAGAAAAGAAATGAAGCCCGCTCCTTTTTATGTCAAATCCGTAAGAAGCCCGGTCACCAACATATGCACCTATACCCGTAAAGCGGTATCTATCGGAGAATTCAGAGACGCACTCCTGAACTATTTTACAGAAAACAAGACGGACACCCGTCCCTATTCATTCACTGAAGACGATTTGAACGCCATCCGGTCCCTACGTGACAACAAATACGCGACGTCGGCCTGGAACTTCAATATCAGAACATAAAATACACATTTAAACTATGTCGACATTTGAAATAAAAATGCCCAAACTGGGCGAAAGCATCACGGAAGGGACGATTGTCTCCTGGTCCGTCAAAGTAGGCGACGCTGTTCAAGAAGACGATGTCCTCTTTGAAGTGAGCACCGCCAAAGTCAGTGCGGAAATACCCTCTCCGGTTGCAGGAAAGGTGCTCGAACTGCTGTTTTCCAAAGGCGATACGGTGGCCGTCGGTACAACCGTCGCCCTGATCCAACTGGAAGGCGAAGAGGGAGAAGCACCCGAAAGTACCACTCCAACCGCAGCTAAAAGCAACGAAAGCACAATGGTACAGTCTGTACCGGCAGAACCCGCCCAGCCCGTCAAATCATCCAAGGAAGAAGACGGAAGATGGTATTCTCCCATCGTGCTGAAATTAGCACAGGAAGCCAAAATATCGCAAGCCGAACTGGACGCGATTCCGGGAACCGGCTACGAAGGACGACTCAGTAAAAAAGATATTAAAGATTATATCACGACCAAGAAAAGTGGTATCACCCCACAAAGTGATGCCGAAAACTTGCGTCAACCGTCGACGCAGCCCACCATCGACGATCGACGTAACCCACCATCTGTTACCGAAGACGAAACGGTCGAAATGGACCGCGTTGCCCGTATCATATCAGACCATATGGTCATGTCGAAAAAAGTGTCTCCCCACGTTACAACTGTTGTCGAAGCCGACGTCACCCGTCTGGTAAAATGGCGCAACCGCACGAAAGACGCATTTTTCAAACGTGAAGGTGTAGCACTCACTTTCATGCCTGCCATAGCGGAAGCTACAGCAAAGGCACTGGCTGAATTCCCGTACGTGAACGCTTCGGTCGACGGCTACAAAGTCATTCTGAAAAAGCATATTAACCTGGGTATCGCCGTGTCGCTGCCCGACGGTAACCTGATCGTACCGGTTATTCATGATGCAGACAAGTTGAATCTGAACGGCCTTGCTGCCAACATCGACACTCTTGCCGCCAAAGCACGCACGGGTAAACTGATGCCAGACGATATACAAGGCGGAACTTTCACGATCACCAACTTCGGTTCGTTCAAGAGCCTGTTCGGTACGCCGATCATCAACCAGCCGCAGGTAGCCATCTTAGGCGTCGGCTTCATCGAAAAGAAACCGGCCGTCGTGGAGACACCCGAAGGAGATACAATCGCAATTCGCCACAAGATGTACCTGTCCCTGTCGTACGACCACCGGATCATCAACGGAGCGCTCGGCGGAGAGTTCTTGCGGCGGGTTGCAGATTATTTGGAGAACTGGGATAAATGAAGATTTACCTGTTACTTTTGGCTTGATCCAAAAGTAACATATCACAAAACAATTAAAACAACACACAAAATAATCAAGTATGAAACGATACGATATAAAAACGACCGATACCGAGACCCTTCGCAAATGGTATTACCTGATGAGTCTCGGCAGGGCGCTCGATGAAAAGGCGCCTTCTTACCTGCTCCAGTCCTTAGGCTGGTCCTATCATGCCCCTTATGCCGGGCACGACGGTATCCAGCTCGCCATCGGGCAGGTATTCCACCGGGGAGAGGATTACCTCTTTCCCTACTACCGCGATATGCTGACCGTCCTGTCTGCCGGAATGACGGCGGAAGAAATCATCCTGAACGGCATCTCGAAAGCGACCGATCCGTCCAGCGGCGGACGGCATATGTCCAACCACTTCGCCAAGCCGGAGTGGCATATCGAGAACATATCCTCAGCGACCGGGACACACGACCTGCACGCCGTAGGTGTCGCCCGTGCAATGGTTTATTACGACCATAAAGGCGTTGCGATCACTTCGCACGGCGAGTCCGCCACTTCCGAGGGCTACGTCTACGAAGCCATCAACGGGGCGAGCAATGAGCAGCTCCCCGTTATCTTTGTCTTGCAGGACAACGGCTACGGCATCTCCGTCCCCAAAAAGGACCAGACGGCCAACCGCAAGGTAGCGGACAATTTCTCCGGTTTCAAGAACCTGCGTATCATCCACTGCAACGGAAAAGACGTCTTCGACTCGATGAACGCCATGATCGAAGCCCGCGAACATGCGATCAATACGCATAATCCGGTGATCGTCCATGCAAACTGCGTGCGCATCGGCTCCCATTCGAACTCCGACAAGCAGACTTTGTATCGCGATGAAAACGAACTTGCCTACGTGAAAGCAGCCGACCCGCTGCAAAAATTCCGCCGTATGCTGCTCCGTTACAATCGCCTGACCGAAGAGGAACTGAAGCAGATAGAAGCACAGGCGAAAAAAGACCTGAGCGCAGCCAACCGCAAAGCGATGGCGGCTCCCGAACCCGATCCTGCAACGATCTTTGACTATGTCTTGCCCGAACCTTACCTGCCGCAGAAATATACAGACGGCACACACAAAGAAGAAAATGGCGAAAAGAAAACACTGGTAACCGCAATCAACGAAACACTGAAAGCAGAATTCCGCCATAACCCGAATACATTCCTGTGGGGACAGGATGTGGCCAACAAAGACAAAGGCGGCGTGTTCAACGTCACCAAAGGCATGCAACAGGAGTTCGGACCGAAGCGTATCTTCAATGCTCCCATTGCCGAAGACTACATTGTAGGCACGGCCAACGGCATGTGCCGCTTCGACCCGAAAATACATGTCGTGGTGGAAGGAGCCGAATTTGCCGACTACTTCTGGCCGGCCATCGAGCAATATGTCGAATGTACCCATGAATACTGGCGAAGCAACGGACAGTTCACCCCTAACCTGACACTCCGCCTGGCATCGGGCGGTTATATCGGCGGAGGGCTCTACCACTCGCAAACGATTGAAGGGGCGCTGACCTCCATTCCGGGAGCCCGCATCGTCTATCCTTCGTTTGCCGATGATGCGGCAGGACTGTTGCGCACCAGCATACGTTCGAAGGGCTTTACCGTCTTTCTCGAACCGAAAGCGCAATATAACTCGGTCGAAGCAGCCGGTTTTGTGCCGGAAGACTTCGAAGTTCCTTTCGGGAAAGCCCGTATCCGCCGGCCGGGCAGCGACCTGAGCGTGATCACATATGGCAATACCACGCATTTCTGCCTCAGTGTCGCCGAGAAGCTGAAGAAAGAGCATAACTGGGACGTGGAAGTCATCGACATCCGCTCACTGATCCCACTCGATACAGAAACGATCTTCGCTTCCGTGAAAAAGACCGGCAAGGTGCTGATCGTACATGAAGACAAAGTGTTCTCAGGTTTCGGAGCGGAAATAGCCGGTATCGTCGGCACGGAAATGTTCCGATACCTGGATGCTCCGATCCAACGCGTCGGTTCTACCTTTACGCCTGTCGGTTTCCATCCGATCCTTGAAAAGGCGATCCTGCCCGGAGAAGAACGGATCTACAATGCGGCAAAAGCATTATTAGAATATTAATGAAGAGGGTATATCAAAATCTTCTTGTCCCCGCGCTTGATGCGGGGCCGCAAAAGGACAGACCTTATCAATCAGATTTTATAGGGCCGGTTTTAATGCGATCCCGCGAGGGGCGCGGGAACAGGATAGTTTTGACACACCTTCTATAAACAACATACAAAATGAAGAAAATAGGTTTATTCTATGGTGGCACAACCGCTAAAACAGCCGTAGTCGCTTTGAAAATACAAGAAGCATTCGCAGAAAACGAAGTCGTCCTGATCCCGATAGAAGGGGCGACACGCAAGGAGTTCGAATCGTTCGACAATATTATTGCCGGAACTTCCACCTGGTTCGACGGGGAACTGCCGACTTACTGGGACGAGTTCATGCCGGAAATAGAATCGATCGACATGACGGGCAAGAAAGTCGCCCTATTCGGGCTCGGAGACCAAGAACGCTATCCCGACAATTTTGTTGATGGGATCGGCATTCTGGCGGAAGCCTTTACCAAAAGCAATGCGGAGCTGATCGGTTTCATGCCTGTCAACGATTACCACTTCACCCAATCACGAGCCGTCAAGGAAGGGCATTTCCTGGGACTCGCCCTCGATATCGAGAATCAGTCCGAACAGACGGAGGAACGGATACTGAAATGGGTGGCGAAACTGAAAAAGGAGTTTCAATAATATTTGCATTTGTTTCTGCTCTTGGCAGGGAGCTGTGTCGAAGCAAAATTTAGCTTACTAATAGATATAATTTAGGCACGGATTTCACGGAAAACACGGAAAAAAATAAATTCATCCGTGTAAATCAGTGAAATCCGTGCCTAAAAAGATTATGATAAAGGTGTTTTCCGATTACTGCAGGCGACGAATACCCACCGCCTTATTATACTGGGCAAGAGACGCTTTCTGCTGATACCAGGTCTGGATCAAGCTGCTATAGGACTGAATCCAGGAAAGCTGGGCGGAAAGGACATCGAGGATCGGAAGTTTTCCCTCATTATAACTGAACGTGTTCAGATCGAGATTTTCTTCAGCAATTTTACAGGCCTCCTCGGCGACATCGATCTGCTTCGTATTTTCCGTCAGGCTGGTCCAGGAATTGGCTACCTCCTGGGAAATCTGGTCGCGGGTGTAATCCATAACATATTCCTTACTGCGTAAGATAGCTTTTTGGGAATTCACCTCCTTGAAACGGGCTCCCCAACGGAACAAAGGTATCTTTAGGGAGGCGAACACGGCAGGTGTCCAAAGCTGGTCGGACCCTTTCACGTTCAACATCGGAGTGCCCCAGGTTCCCTGAAAACCGATAGCCAGTGTCGGATTATACTTTGCTTTTGACAAATTGATCTGCCGTTTCTGGTATTCGATATTCAATTTAGAGATCGTGAAATCCGGCCGGTTCTGCAAAGCGGCCTCCTCCCCTATGTGCATCGGCAACGGCTGCACCGTCGTGATGGCATCGGCAATCTCCACCGGTGTCATAGGAGGAACTCCCATCAGCACGTTCAGGTTTTGCAAGGCGATCTGATAATCTTTGTACGCAGCGCTTTTGTTCAATTCCGCTTCTTTCAAACGGGACTGTACCTGCAAGAGGTCGGTCTTACTGATCTGCCCGTCATTGAAACGGGTTGTCAGCACGTTTGCCAATTCCTGCACGATATCGACATACTGGCACATGACATCGTACATGCCTTTGCGGGCAGCAGCAGACCAGTAGTTCAAGTCGGCGGCATATACAATATTGTCCGTCGTCAGGTCTTCCGCCTCGGAAGCGATCTGTCCCTGTATCTGGGCGGCCTTGTAATTGTTGTAGATTTGTCCGCCGGCATAGATCGGCTGACTTACGGTAGCTCCCAAACTATAGGTGTTATGATCCATTTCGACAGCCATGCCGGGACCGAAATCCAAATCGTACTTATTGATACGGTACTGGTAGCTGCCGGAGAAATCGACAGCCGGGAAGAAAGCGGTCTTGGCCGCCTTGATAGCATGCTGCATCGCAATACGTTCTTCCGCACTCTGTTTGATCTGGCGGCTATATTCAAGCACTTTCTGCTTGTAGTCCGCAGCCGTGACGGGCTTTTCCTGTGCTCCCACCGATAAAGCCCCCAACAGCATACAACCGATAATTATTTTATTTCTCATACTCATTATACCGATTTAATCTTAAAGAATATACAATAGGTCACCGGAAGCACGAAGATGGTCAGGATGGTCGAAACGAACAGACCTCCCATGATCGTCGCCGCCATACCGGCAAACATGGCATCGCCCAACAATGGCAACATACCCAAAATCGTTGTCCCCGATGCCATCGTCACCGGAACGATACGCGTCTTGGTTGCCTCGATCACCGCATTGACCGGCGCCAGGCCACTGTCAAGCTGCAATCCTATTTCGTCCACCAGCACGATCGCATTCTTGATATTCATACCGATCAGACCTAACAGACCTAACATGGCAAAGAAATCGAGCGACTTGCCAAACACCAGCAACCCCAATACCACACCGATGAAGATCAGAGGCAACATACACATGATCAAGACCGGCTTCCGGTAGTATTTCGGGAAGAGGAACAACAGGGTGAGATAGATCAGACCGAACATCAACGGAATATTGGCAGCAATCGCCTTGTTACCTTTATCCTGTTCAGACTGTTCGCCGAAGTATTGCAGTTTGTATCCTTCGGGAACCTGCACCTCCTGCTGGATCTCCTGCCACAACTGGCTGAAAGCAGCCATCGTATTGGCACCGCGTTTCGGTTCACACTGCATCATCATATAACGCTGGCGATTATAACGCTTCACGACACTGTACTCATAATCAAGCGAGAAGTCGTCGATCACCTGCTCCACTTTGACAGAACGCCCCTTGGCGCTGTAGACAGGCAAAGTCTTGATATCGTTCAGGTTCATCGAATCGCGATCGGCATCTTTCAGCAGGATCGGCATAAACACATCTCCTTCGCGATATTCGCCTAAAGGCACGCCATTGGTTGCCGAACGAAGCGAATAAGCCATCTGCTGACGGGTGATACCTAAACGGAGACCTTTTTCCTGCGAGTACAACGGCTTCCATACCGGAACCTTGTTTCCCCAGCTGTTGCGCACTTCCATCACCATGTCGTTCTTGCGGGCGATTTCTTGTGCACGCTGTGTCAGAGCCACCAACGTATCGATATTATCGCCAACAAACCCGATTTCAATTGCAGCATCAGGCACAGGAGACAAAGCAAACAAAGCTGAACGAGTCAAAATATCCGGATAGTTGGCGACCATATATTCATAGAACTTGTTTTCCTCGCTCTGTGCATCTTTCGCGTCCTTGGTTTCGATCAGGACATTGGCGAAGTTCGGCTTCGGACCGATAGACGAACTTGCCAGATAATAACGTACCGGCGAACCTCCCAGAGTGAACGAATAGGATTTGATCTTATCATTATTCTTGAGATACTCTTCTATCTTGATCACATTCCTTTCCACATCGTCGATCCCATACCCTTCCGGGAAGATCAGGTCGGCACGAAAATAGGGCTTGTTCATGATCGGGAAGAAGCTCTGCGGCATAATGCTCATGATGAACAAAGACAAGAACAAGGTTGCCACCACCGAAGTAAGCGTGAGATAACGACGCTTGATCAGACGTCCCAGTACTTTTTCAAACTTATGGTACAGTTTGGTGTCATAAGGATCTTTGGATTCACCCGGTTTCGCCTCCTTCAAGATAAAATTCCCGAAGGTCGTCGTTTGCGTCAAAGCCAATATCCAACTTAACCCCAAGGATACGGCAAGCACGATAAACAACGGCTTGACAATCTCGGCCACCGAAGCTGGCGCCAAATACATCGGCAAGAAAGAACAAACAGCGATAAAGGTCGCGCCCAACAACGCCCACTGCGGTTTGGTGGCCCCATCGACCAACGCCTGGTAGCGTGACAGACCGCGCTTGATACCGACCTGCGCATTATCGGTCACCACAATCGCGTTATCCACCAGCATACCCATCGCAATGATGAAAGCAGCAAGAGACGTACGGTTCAGCCCGACACCCCAGATCAGCATAATCAGCAACGTTCCGCCAACCGAGAATAGCAGTGAACTACCCACCAGCATACCTGCACGCGACCCCATCACAAGGAAGATAATCACAATTACGATGAGCAACGATTCGATCAGATTCAGGATAAATCCGTTATTCGCCTCGTTGGCAATCTGATTTTCCGGATAGATGGTTTTCAGTTCCATACCGATCGGGAAAAGCTGTTCCATCTCTTTCAAATGTTCGGCAACAGCGTCACCGACAGCCACCACATCATCTTTCGCACCCGTAGCCACACCGATACCGATGGCCCGTTTGCCATCCACACGCATCAGGTTGGAAGGCGGGTCCATATAGCCTCGTTCGATGGTTGCGATATCACCCAGGCGTACTTCGCCTCCACCCTTTGTCACAATCAGCTGGTCGCGTATATCCTCTATACTTTTATAAGTACCTTCGGCACGTACACGAAGCTGGTAGGTCCCGGTCATGATCTCACCCGTATTGACCAGCAGATTCTGGGTTTGCAGGACTTGCTGAATCGAATTCGGATCGATCCCCAAGTTCGCCAGCTTGGGAACCGAGATACGCACATTCACGACCTGCGTCTGTTCCGCAAACAGATAGACCTTCTGCACACCCTGAATAGGAGTCAGCTCGGTCTTGATCTTCTGCGCCCAATCGCGCATATCGTCGTAAGTAAAACCTTCGTCGGCTGTCAGAGCGTAATAGATACCGAACACGTCCCCGAAATCATCACTCACATTGATGGCAGAGGCGCCACTCGGAAGGCGAGGCTGTATATTAGCCACCTTACGACGCAATTCGTCCCACTTGACCGGCATATAATCCGGGGCCAAAGTCGGCTGCAACTCGATCGAGATCTTCGACATGCCGAAATAAGATTCAGACTTGATCTGAAAAACATCCGACATGGACTGAATTTCCCTCTCGATAGGTTCCGTTATCAATTTTTCTACCTCCTGAGGAGTAGCACCCGGATATTGCGTAACCAAAACAGCCTGCTTGATTACGAAAGGCGAGTCCTCCTTCTTCGGCAATTTAAAGAAAGAATATATACCTCCTATCAGCATGATAGCCAAAAAGAAATATATAATCTTCTTATTCTCTAAGGAATATACTGGAAGATTCATTATTTATCAGCTTAATCTGTTAATACTTTTACCTGCTGTCCTTCAACCAGGCGAGTAGCCCCGGCGGAAACGACCTGGTCACCGGCTTTCAGCCCTTTGGTTATTATAACATTGTCTTTTCCTACCAGTCCGGATTCTTCGATCTGGCGACGTTCCACCTTTTGCGACTGGGCGTTATAGACAAAGACAAATTTGTCGTTATTTTCTTCACTGGCTACAATGGCGGAAAGAGGCGCCAACACCGCTCCCTCGTTAAAGCTTGCACTCTCGATATGCAGCACCACGCGACAGGAGAAGCCGACAGCCACTTTGTATTTGTTCAGATTAAATTCGGGATCGTCGATATATAGGAAAACGGGAACGCCGGAACCATCGGGAGACGCTTCCACATATTCCTTCACTTTCGCTTTGAAACGGATTCCCTTGTAGTTATCAAACTCCACATAAATCTGATAAGGAGTCGAGAAATAGGTAATATTCGTTTCAGGCATCGTGTACTGGATCTGCAACTTGTTCGGGTTAATCAGGCAAACGATCCCCTGTCCGGCCTGTACCTTCTGATAATTCTCGACATATTTCTTCTGGATAAATCCATCGAACGGAGCACGCAGTTTCGTTTGTTCCAGCTGGTTCTGCGCATATTCGAATGCAGCCTTTGCATTCGAATAGGAAGCCTCGGTCGTCTCATATTCCTGCTTTGAGATAGCCTGTTTGGATAACAGCTTCTTCGCACGTTGCAACTGTGCTTCGGCAGTTTGAAAAGAGGCTTTTTTCGCTTCATATTCCCATTTGAAATCTTGAGGGTCGATCTCTGCCACGACCTGTCCCACACGGACTTTTTGCCCTTCATCCACCTTCAGCGAAATCAGCGGTCCGGACATTTTAAAGGCCAGATCACTGAACTGATCCGGCGATACGACACCGCTAAACGACTTTTCCACAAGATTCAATGAGGTCACTTCCGTCAACTTTACCGGCCGGGGACCTTGCTCCTTCACCGGCGGCTGACTACACGACATCAATGCTGCCAATACAAAAACAGGGATTAATTTACCATTCATGATAACTTGCATTTAGTTATTTGTTATTACTATTATATTCTGATCTGACTATTAATTGCATATCCAGAGAATACAACATTCTTTTAAAATCTATTGTTCCGGTTCCGACCGGATTTCAAAGTGTACCCTCTGATAATTTTTCGGATATATGCATTAAAACGACCAACGGCCCCAATCAACCGCCGCTTCCATTTCGTTTTCCTGATCGTCGGGGATAGACGGGAAGAAGTCAATGCCTGTTACCTTTTCTACGCTGTCGATAGGTATCGCCATCGATTTCAGCGAATTATCTTTATAATCCCTATTCTCGAAAAGAAATCCGATACCCTTATAGCCTTTCTCCGTATGATAACACAATACCTTATAAAAGGCTTTGGGTATCGCAACCCTGTTTTTTCCCAATCGTTTCATATCGCCTGTAATGACGGGGCCCGTAACAATCAAAAGCGAACCGTTATCCAACGCCCACAAGCGGCACTGTTCCTCCAGGTCTTTCCATATGCCCCGGTTTAATTTCGGTTTTTGCGGGCAGATATTGCTCAGGTAAAAAGACTCGCGCATGGCTTTTGCAGACCATTTCATATCGCCTGCCGGAGCTAAATGGCCACGATCGTAGCCGGAACGCGTATAATCTTCGTTCATCGCCGTCGAACCTTTCACCTGCGGGTCGGGTACAAACTTATTAGAACGTTCCGTCTTTTTGCTTTTGGCTTCCGTTGCCGTCAATTCGTACGCGACCCAGTTAGCTATACGGTACTCGGAATTATAAGAAACCGTATATCCTTCGTGCTTGATAACCTGCTCCTGACGTTTCTCCTTTAAGCGGGGTATCTCTGTATTTGCGGGGATTTTAAATGTTTTTGTAGAAGACTTGGCAAGAGTCTTATTAGCAGATGTTTTGTTCTGTATCTTTTGTATCGGAGCGGTTGCAGCCTTTTTTGCAGAAACGACTTCCTGTCCCTTTTTCTCCAGAGCCACCGGTTTGTGTCCGGCCATCGGAACAAAATAATCATATATAAACAGAACCCCTATAAAACAAGCCACTACAATAAAGGCGCCAATAAACATTCGCTTCACTATGGAAAAGAAAGACGAAGTCTTTTGAACTTTTTTCCGCGGTTTCCTTGCGCTTTTTCTCTTTGCCATCTCTCTTGATAAAACCTATTCCTACTCAGGCGCAAAAGTAGACAATATAAAGATGCTATACAACACATATGGAGGGAATGTATTGGTTTGAATTGTTAGAAAAAAGTGCCCCAATGCACACAATCCTCTATAAGCATGTTTTTAAATCAATCCTAAGTAAAGATGGAACATATTATACCAACAAGTATATCGATATAAAATGACAGATGCTACCACCCAATACGAAGAAATGCCATACTGGATGCATATATTTATATTTGTCTAAAAAGAAAAACAGGCAGCCTACCGTATAAAATAGCCCTCCTCCGATCAACCAATACAGAATATTCATCGAACCGGTTTCACGAAAGACATGCAACAAGGGTTTAAAAGCAATTATGACTACCCAACCCATTGCCAGATAACAAACTGTTTTCAGATGGTCTTTCTTTCTCATCTTCCTGAAACTCAGCCAGACACCTGCCACTGCCGCGATCCATATGACGGCGAATAGTGACCAACCCCAATAACCTTCCTGCCGGAGGGCCAGCAACGTAAAGGGCGTATAAGTTCCCGCAATATGCAAATAAATCGCACCATGATCGAACCGCCGCAAGAGTCTTTTCTGTCGTGCATGGGTCGAAGCATGGTAAAATGTAGACGTCACATACGAAAGTGTCATACAAACGGCATAAACAGCAAAACTGCCGATCGCCCAAGGATTTCCACTTCGGATAGCCGCCATCATCAAAACAATGATAGCGGTCATTCCAAAAAGCATTCCGGCACCATGTGTCAAGACATTGGCAACCTCTTCACCATATGTTTGTCGTTGCCTGGCAGCCATCCGCTTATAATTGTTCGGCCTTGAACCCGGCCTCTTTTACTGCTGCAATCACAATAGCAGGAGCAAGATCAACTTTCACTTCCAACACCTTATTCGGATCGGCCAAATCAATCGACCAGTCATCCGAAGCCATCAATGTATTGAGCTTTGCACCTATTGCCGCTACACATCCACCACACTTTGCATTCGTTTTAAATTTTATTGTTGCCATAGCTGTTATGATTTATGATTTATGAATACAAAAATAGGGATATTGCCATGAAATTATAATTCATAAATCATAATTT
>OLSX01000522.1_pt1 | contig 39163 bp, 30 predicted proteins | sample 1673141 | NCBI WGS metagenome assembly OLSX01 (sample SAMEA3136759, study PRJEB25190) | human gut metagenome | biome: human gut; feature: human-associated habitat; material: faeces | place: Austria | collected 2013 | reverse complement strand
ATCTAGCAACGGTTTAGAGTCTACTAGATTGGGGGGACGAGAGCCAAGCTGCAATACCCCCAGGACACCCGTCTATAGTTCGTGACATTGTCTATAAACAGGCTCACCGCCCGCGGAATAAAATTCGGTGCAAATCGTTTGAGCAGGCGGCGCGCGGAAGGAACGTGCAGGGCGGTTTTCTGCCGGCTGTCAGCCGCTGCATCCTCGCGGAAACCTAATTGCCGCCGGAATTAAAGTCCCCGGCGGGGACTCACCTTATCTCCCCGACGCGAGCTCGATATCCTCTCGGATATCTAATCGTCTTGGAATTTTACCTGCCCAAGCACAGTACAGCTTTTACGCGCCGCCACACGGAGCAAGGCTCGGGCACTATTTTCTAAACCAAAGGCCTTCAAAGCAACTTAGTACAAACTCAGTCAAATATACCAAGCACTGAATACAAGTCTTGGTTATCAATGGTTATCAATGGTTATCAATGGTTACCAATCACATGCGTCACCAGCAGATATGGTCCGTCTTATGCGTGCGATACAATCAGTCTCACCGAACACCAAACCAGCAACCCGAAGGGACCAACGTGTTAACAATTCACTATGGTGATATGGAAAACGTTATCTACAATACGTCGGTTTACTTCGATAACGTCTATTCGCCCCAGTGGTTTCAAGACGCCTTTGCTCAAAGGATTATTAAATCAATCGATAAAGGCAATGTCGTTGGACCCTGCGCAATAGACACCAAGATTCTAGGCATCATCCCTCCCGAAAGGCTATCGGGAGGCACCAAGACGCTGTTACTCATGTATTTCATGCCCCAAAACGTATACAACGCCACAACCTGCAGCGACAACTGCGCTTACTGGATTCTGAGAATCGCCGCGCAGCAAGATCTGACAATTAACCTCTACCATCTGATGGATTTTGGAAACGGCAGGTTCACGGCAACTGTTGCAAACACGGGTGATGTCGTTCACACGATGTTCGACCTTGTCCCTATAGCCGCAAAATGCCTAAGGGAAAACTCCTGACACGCACTTTCGCTAGGCTCTGTTAGACCAAGATTGGCATACATATGTCATCACGGTGCCATATCGTTAGCCCCGTAGACCGCGACGATGGGGGCATCATGAACGCCGAGGACCTGGTAATCACCTTCAAGAGGGACATCGCGAGCCTCAGCAGGACCGAACGCCGCCGGCTCCGCCTACGAAGTCGAATACTGCCCGCGCTGCGGGTCCGCCGCGGTCGTGAAGAAGGGGAAGGCCGGGAACGGCGAGCAGCGCTACCTCTGCCGGGGCTGCGGCAGGACCTTCGGCATGGGCAGCGAGCGCATCCTGGGGGCGAGCAGGCTCCCGAAGGAGACCTGGATGGCCTACGCCGAGTGCTTCGAGCTCATGCTGCCCCTGCGCGAGTGCGCGAGGCGCTGCCGCGTCTGCCTCAAGACCGCCTACACCATGCGCCACAGGCTGATCGAGTGCCTCTCGGCCTACTCCCCCTCGTTCAGGGTCGAGCGGGGCTGCGGCTGCGAGCTCGACGAGACCTACTTCCCCGAGTCGTTCAAGGGTAACCACGCGAAGGGGTCGTTCACGATGCCGCGCCCCTCCCGGCACCGCGGCGAGCAGGTGCACGGGCGCGGGCTGTCGCGCGAGCGGATCTGCGTCATGACCGGCGTGAACGACCCGAACGAGACGTTCCTCGAGGTCACGGGGCGGGGCGCCCTTTCGAGGGGGCGCGCCATGGACGCGCCGAGGGGCCGCATCGCGGCCGGCTCGGTCGTCGCGACCGACAGGGCGGCCGCCTGCGTCGGCGTCCTCGCCGAGTTCGAGGTCGCCGCGCACGCGGCCTACGACCCCAAGGACCGCTCCGGGGGGGACCATCAACCGGGTCAACGCCGCCCACTCGCTCCTCGGCGCCTTCATGGAGCCGTTCAGGGGCGTGTCGACGAAGCGCCTCGACGCCTACCTCGCCCGGTTCAGGTGGTGCCGGACCTTCATGGCGACCGATTCCGGCGCCGCCGGGCGCACGGTCGCGCGGCAGCTCGCGCACGGCGTCTGCAGGAGCCGCGTCCGCGACATGTTCAACGTGGAGCCGCCCTACATGGACCACTGGGCCGCGCCTGCCGCGCAGGGGCGGTAGAATGGTCGCACCGCGACACACGAGGAGGGGTGAGGCCATGCCGTCGAACATACCGGCCACGACGATCCGCATCGATCCGGAGGTCAAGAGGGAGGCCGCGGCCATCCTGGACGAGCTCGGCCTGTCCATGTCCACCGCCGTCAACGCGTTCCTCAGGGCGCCCGTCCGGGAGGGCGGGATGCCGTTCGAGATGAGGGTCAAGGCGCCGGCGCCCGACGGGAAGACGGCGAGATAGCCGGCAAATCGACTTGGGGCGATGGGACCCTCACGATTGACCCGACAGATCTTGAGCACATCGCCCCCTTGCCGGATTCAAACCCGGCAAGGGGGGGGTTTTCTTGCAATTTCAAAAAGATGATTGGGGCAGAATGACAATCATGGTCTAACAGAGCCAAATCAATCCAGCAGTTTAGATAACGGTTAATGATTCGGGAACAGGGCGTTCGGCCGGATGGGACAAATAGATCTGGAAAGAACGAACCCCTTCGGGGCACACAAGTAGAGACAAACAATGGGGTCGCTTCGAGAAGCGATGCTTTCGAAGCGACCCCATTGTTTGCACAATTGAATTAGGCGCTGAGACCAAGTTGAGTCAATCTTAGACTAACAGAGAGAAGCGCCGCCCAAGTCATGTACTATCCGCTCCAACTCGACAATGTAGGACTCAACCGAATCATCCGATGGCGAGACTTCTGCTCGAATAATGTGGTCCCATTTATACAGGAAATTTTCAACCTGTCGATCTGGGTCATTCTTCCACAGTGGAGCAAGTGCAATCAACGCCGCATCAAAAGGATTGAAGGAAAAATTATCAGCATCAATATAGCCGCCCATACCGCCCCTGTCGCAGTCATATACACTTCTAACTATTCTCTCCAATTCAATAGCCTGATTATGATTCATAAAATCACCTCCCTTTCTATTCTTGATACCCCAAAATAGAGAGGAAAAGAGTTTCGATAACATTTATCCGGTTGAAAATCAACACAATCGCTAAACATCGGTTGATTTCCGATCTCAGCCGATCACATTAAACCGATAGGCCGTTCCGGCAGTTATCCGGACGCCCCCGCGGACCCCGTGGGCCCCGGGGGCGGCGTTTTCCCAGTTGGAGGAACGGTGGAGATGTGTTTCGATGGGTTCGGTGGCCATGCTTCGCCCTCCGCCTGACACCGCTTCCCAGATCCAGTCGGACGTTCGGTCCGCCTATTCCGTTTTACCTTAAGGATAGACCAGCGGGGTATCGCCCATCTCGGCGCGCGCAGGCTCTATGAGCCCCGGCGTCAGGTCGAGCATGTCGACGGGTGTTAATGATCACTAAAAAGAGGTCCGCGTGATTGCCGGCAATCGAGCACCGTGAGCACCGAAACTGAGCAGTTTGAGCAGAAGGGCCGTACCCCGGGAACCGAGAGCGCGGCCCTCGCCATACGGTTTCCCCGGGCGGACACTTTGGCGAGGCCGCCCGGGAAGGATGGGGAGATGACCGTGCCCCTGGACACAGTGAATGATATACGGTCGACGGAGGCAGCCGGACGCCCGGGGTTCAAGATAGCCCGGGCACTTCACCTGAGCCGCAACACCGTGGCGAAGTACGTCGACATAGAGGACATGTCACCCACCGCGACGATACCCCAAAGGAGGGCCAGGCCGACGCTCGAGTAAATCTGAATCTACCCCATCCCCTCATCTATCGCCACGAGGAACTTAACCACTTCCCTAGTATGCACGCGAACTCCCGTCCGAACAATCGAATGACCCACCATAGTATCCGCGGCCCCCAAACAAGCAGCGAGCTAGAACCGGACAGGAGAAAACAGTTCACACAATTTAAGAAAGAAGCTTGACAGCATTAGAATGCAAAACGGCCGAACCGCAGTTCTTCCAATTGGATAGAAAAAGATATTGTAGAAAAACCTAGTAAACGAACCAGGAAATACGGAAACAGAATCAGCGTTGTGAACATCAAAATGATGAGCCATTACCGTCCACATAAGGACAATGCGAAGTAATTCGATACGGGAATCTCGTATTTTTACCATAATGTCCTCAAGTAAAATCAAAACCTAGTAATACCTCGACCTAGAACCGTTCAAGAAACTCCTCGGCATTCTCTCGCAGATAGATATCTAGGTCCGGCACGGCAAACTGCACGTAGCCCCTCTGTGGCGCCTGAATAACCTCTCTTTGTAGCAATTTTGCCCTAATGGAGCTGACCTCATTAGTCTTTTTACCCATGCGCCTAGCAATCTCGGATGATTTGGACTGTTGTTTGTCCTCGCACATCGCCAAAAGGTATTTGATATCGTTAGGCCCCAGTCCAGAAATCGCGGGCTCGTGAACAACATCGTGAAAACGAGCCTCTGCCAGCGCAATGCCTTCGGTGACGTCGCGCTCGCTCACAATGGCACTTTTGGCGCGATGCAAGTTGGCGCGCTGCCAAATGGAATAACCGACCAGTTGCACCAGATAGGCATAGCCCTTAGTGGCCTTAGCGGCTCTCGACAGAAGATTGTCCTCTATGGTCAAACCAGTCGCGACAAAGCTATCGCCCATAGAGAGCGCTACCTCCACCTGGTTGATAGGCGCCAGATCTTCGGGGAGGGCACGACGCAAGAACGTAAGCGCCTTGCCGTTAATAAGATCCATAACGCCGGCGGGTAAGCCGGCAAAGGCAAGTGCGATATCTACTTTTTCCCCTATCAAAAGCTGAACCGTAGACGCAATGACGCGCATATCATCAATCGGGGCGTCCTGAACTTCATCGATAGCAATAAAAAGACCCTTGGATGATTTCGCCGCCGATCTCAGCAACTTTCTAAGGCTCGACTCTTTGGGTGCAACATCGACTTTCGCCGAAACAAAGCCGGCGTTTACGCCGACCGAAGCATTGGCCGCAAGGGAAGAATCAGCAACCTGATCCCGCAAGTCCAACAATAGGTCAGGGCCAGCAGAAACAATAGCGGTCTTCCAACCAAGCTCTCGCGCACGATCTCTAAGATCGCAGAGCAAAACAGTTTTTCCGGAGCCTCTCGGCCCAGCGATGCGCATGAGCCTCGCAGGTGCACCAATTCCCGCATTCAAACTCTCGGTAAACTCAAGGGCAATATCATCACGACCAATTATGCGCGGAGGCTCAGCGCCGGCAGTGGGACGAAACGGGTTATGGAATACAGTGGCGCTCACTTGTTTGCCTCTCAAGACAATCGATTATTGGTCAATCTTAGCTTTAAAAGTTTATCGTAGACTATATCCGATTATACCCAGTTGTATAAGTCTGTATAAACGTATCGCGGAAGTATCGAGCTATCGTTATGCATTGCAGCAAATCGCCTAGATGCTGCTTTCTTCTCAGCTCATATCGAAAGAAAGTTGAGGACTTTCTAAAATCCATTTTCTAAAGCGAGAAGTACTCGCTCCCAGCGGATAAGTTCGGCCCCAACCACGGATCGCCCGTCAAGAAGAACTCAGGCCAGCGCTGAATGAACAGTGCTTGCTCGCGCTTCCAGCGGCGCAGCTTTTCCTCGTTGGCCTCTTCCCTACCGCGCGAGGTGAACTCGTAGTGGTACAGCTCGGCATAGGGCGTAAAAATGGTGCGGAAGCCCGCCTCCCACACGCGCAGGCAAAAGTCAGCGTCGTTAAAGCCAACGGCGAATTCCTCGTTATAGCCGCCGACCTGCTCAAATACGTCGCGTCGCACCATCTGACAGGCGCCCGTCACGGCACTAAAGTTACCGGGGCGCACAGCGCGGGCAAGATAGCCCTCGCGCTTTGCCGAGAAGTCCTGGTTGGCATGGGCAAGTGCGTCACGCACGCCAACCAAAATGCCGGCATGCTGCACCAGATGATCGGCAAAGTAGAGTTTGGCGCCCACCACGCCCGCATCGGGACGCTGCAGATACCCCATCATCTCTTCGATAAAGTCCGGACTTATGACCTCGGTATCATTGTTGAGCAGCAGCAGGTAGTCGCCCTTGGCGTGCTCCACACCAAAGTTAATGATTTTGGAGTAATTGAACTCACCCGGCCAGTACACAACGCGCGCGATACCCTTGCCTTCGGATGCCGCAGCCACGCGTTCCGGCAGGGTTTCGTAATACGCAAACGTCTCCGGGGCTTCGCTGTTGTTCTCCACCAAGACAATCTCGTAGTTGGCATACGTTGCCTTCTGGGCGATCGACATCACACAGGCGTCAAGCGTCTCAATGTGATCCTTGGTGGGAATCACAATGCTCACCAGCGGCGCAGGCTCCGGCAGCGCATGGCGCATGCGGTAGACAAACGGCGTCTCGGCCTCCTCGACCGTTCCGCAAATGCCCAGCGCGTTAAAGTGGCACTGAAGCGCAAGGCGCCCGGCTTCAATAGCATACGGCTTGCTATCGGCAGAACCGTCGGCGGTTGAACCGGGATGCACGCGCCAGTGATACAGTACGTGCGCAACATGTTCAAACCGCGCGCCCGCCGCAAGGCAGCGGAGCGTCAGGTCGTAATCTTGGGCGCCCGCGACGTCTTCCGGCGACATGCCAATGCGATCAATAAGCGCCTTCTGCACCATCAGGAAATGCGTCACGCAGTTATGGCTATAGAGCAGGTCGACGTTGAGCTTGGTCTTAAAGACCGGCTGGCCCCACTCCCCCGTTTTCTGGAACATGTCCTCGTCGCAGAACAGGACCTGGGGACGCTCGCCCTCGGTCGCCTTATTCAGTGCGGAAACATACTGGAATAACGCGTCCGGTTCCAGAATGTCGTCATGGTCCAAGAACGCGACGTAGTCTCCAGTCACCTGCTGAATACCAGCGTTGGTGTTGGCCACAATGCCGCCGTTGCCGGGAAGCTCGATGCGACGGATGCGCTCGTCGTTGGCGCCTGCCGCAAGATTGGCAACCGCGTCCCATTCGGGCGAGGCGTCCATAAGCAGCAATTCCCAGTTGTCATAGCTTTGGACCAGCACCGAGTCCAGCAGCTCGCGCAGATAAACCCGATCGGTCTTGTAGCACGGCACCACGATGCTCACGAGCGGCCTATAGGCAAAGGCCACCGAAGCGACACGCTGGCACGCTAAATCGCCCGGCTTTGCGCGATGTTGCTCAAACCAACGTCGATAAGCTGCGTCATCTGCACGCGCGTCCTTCATGCGGTTCCAGCTGTCGTCGACCATGCCGTTGTACAGGCGACCATCCATGGCGCAAAAACCGCTCTGGATTAGGCCCGTGGGATCAGCCGCAATCGCAACAAAATCACGTATATCCTGGGGCATCTCAACGCTCAAATACGTTTTATTGACGCGGCATCCGTTCTGCTGCGGCACATCGATCTGCGATTCAAACACATGCACGGTGACATCGATGGCATTCATATGCGTATCGAAGATCTGGAGCTCAGGTGCGCACTGGGGTTCTCCCGCCCAGGTAACCTCATAGCGCCACACCGCGCCGGCGTCTGCCGGTAAATAGCGAATGGCATCGATCTCGTAGCGACCGCAGCATTCGCCACGCTGCGCATCGCGGATAAGCGCGCACAGCGCAGGCTTTGCTTTGTAGTTAACCTTGGATTCCAGCTTGGCCACGCGGCTATCGAGGCGAATGGAGCCCAACCTTTGGCCACCGGATGCAAAAACGACATCCATCGACGAGCCATCCAAAAACGGAAGCACCAAGACGGCGAGCTCGCGCTCGTAATCGGAAACGGAAGGACAAAGCGCCAGCACACGGCCATGATCGACCGGGAGCACCAGCGACGGCACACAAGAACCGCTCGTCGTCGCATGGGCAAACGCCTGAGAGCCCTCCCGCTCAATAAGCGCGGCGACATCCTGACCGGCAAAACGAAGCAGCACAAACAGACGGCCCTGACTGCGGCAAAGCGCCAAACGCTTGATACTCATCTACACTTCTCGCTTTCCCAGGGCGTTCGCTGCCATGCGTTTGCAGGCACCCAGGCGCCCAAACCTCAAGACGTCGTAATCGAACATGAGCTTTTTGCACTCACGGGCATTGGGGGCCTTGCTGGTAAGCGCCGCACGCACCATAACAGCAACAGAAGGAGCGCATTGTGCGAGCGCAGCATCGCTGCCAACAGCGAAGCCATCAAGCGCCGTGGCAACGGCAGCAAACACCTTGCCGCAGTCCGAACCAAGCAACCTGAGCGCGTCATACAGCACCAGATCACACAGGAAGTACGCAAGGTCATCGGCATGTTGTGCATCGAGACCGTCACGCTGCCAGTCAGCAAGCACCGCAGAGTAAATCTTCACGTGCTCCAGCAGACGTGTCTCGTCGTCGTAGCGCATGGTGTCCATGAGCGAACCCTTGCGCGCCACGCGGTAGTCATACAGCTTGTTCGAGATAAGCGCGGTCTTATGCGAACGACCGTACACGGCAAAATCGAAGACCTGGTCCTCGCCATACTTAACGGTTTCGTCGAACACGATCCCGTTGCCCAGCAAAAACTCACGCTTGCAGGCGGTGCGCCATGCAAAGGGGCGAGATGCTTCCTTAAACAGCAGGTCAGAGCTATAGCCTTCAAACGATACATCGCGCGGGCTCAGCACATAGTTAAGCCACGGATACCCCGCCTCCAGCGGATACGGATTCGCGCCAAAGGTCAAAACGTCGCAATCCTCACGCTCAAAAGCATCGACGATTACACGACACGCATCGGGCGTAAAGCGGTCGTCGGAATCCAAGAACGCGACGATAGGAGCCGAGGACGCGGTAATACCCGCATTGCGGGCGCTCGACAAACCACCGTTGGGCTTATCGACCAGCGTAAAGCGCGCGTCCTTTTCGCAATAGGCAACCGCAATATCGCGCGAGCCGTCCGGCGAGCCATCGTTGACCAGCACGCCTTCCCAATCGGGCATGTCCTGCGCAAGCAGAGAGTCCAGGCACCAGGCCAGGCACTCCTCCACTTTATAGATGGGAACGACAACGGAAATCTTGGGGGTAGCCATAGTCACTCGCTCCTACTGTGCGGCCGGAACGTCATCGGGGTGCGGGTTGTCGCCGTAGGTGCGCTGATACGTCAGCACGCGCCAGACCAGCGACAGGCCGCCAATCTTAAAGTAATGCTTAAACGTATTGAGCTTGCCCGGCTTCTTAAAGTCAAAGCGCGAATCGATATAGGCGCGGGGCGACTTGACCATCAGGCGCAAGTCGGTCTCGCCACGCGGATCAAACAGCGACAGGTCAAAGCGACCGGCATCCCAATCGGCCTTGAGCTCGGACGAGGCTTTCTTCCAAAACTGCTCACGCAGCTCATCGACCAGACGCTCATCATTCCAACGGTACGTATCGACCTTCATGCGCATTAAAATGCCCTGGAGCTGAGCCTTGAGCTCGGGACGCTCGTCCAAAAAGCGCTGCATCTCGGCATACTCGTCGCACACGCAAAACACCTTGTTGGGCGAATTAACGGAGCTCTTCTCGTTATCCTGGCGATAGCACAAAATGGGGTCCGCAATAAACGCGGCACGCTCGGCGCAAGCCCAAACCTTAAAGTTAAAGCCTGCGTCCTGATACGAGGCACCCGGCGTGGGAAGGAACCGAATCTGATTGTCGTTGAGGAACTCGCGCCGATAGATAGCCGACCAAATGGAAGGTTTGCGGTAGAAGATGCCCGGGCGATCGACGGGGCGATACGCGGCGCCCGTCATATGCTCGTCGATAATTCCAAACAGCTCACGGCGCTCGCTGGGCGTGGACCAATACAGGTAAAAGTCGCCCTTAACGACATCGGCATGCTCAGCATCGGCCTTGGCGACCAGCTTTTGGAGCGAATCCTCAAACATAAAGTCGTCGGACTCAAGGATGCCCACGTACTCGCCGCGCGCCATCTCCAGGCCGCGGTTCATCGAGTCGCCGTAGCCGCTGTTGGCCTTGTCGATCATCTTTACACGGGGGTCGCGCTCCATGTACTCGCGGATGATATCCGGCGAACTATCGGTAGAACCGTCGTTGATGCAGATGATCTCGATGTCCTTGAGCGTCTGCGCCACAGCGGAATCGAGGCACTCGCGCAGGTAGCGCTCAACATTGCAGATGGGAACAAGCAGCGAAACTTTAGGGGTATCAGAGTTCTGCAAGAGAACCTCCTGTTGAATAGCGTGTAACAGGGTTATTTTAGCAGCCGAGTTGCGGCGGGCGGCAGCGCTTGGAATTAGATAAAGCGCTCCAGGCAGGCTTTGAGACCGCGAGTCGAAAGATAGAACAGCGTGGCATCTGCCATCGAAACGCTCGAGATCGCTGCAACGAGCTTGTGGGCAACACGGCAAACGGCGCCCTTGGCAGGCATATCTGCCCAGTCCGTTCCCAAAAACGTCGCGAGGTCCATGTTGACGCGAGCCACCACGCGATGGAAGTCATCGGCATCCAAGCGCGCCAGGTCGAACACAATTAGGTCCAAAAACCAAGTTATCAGCTCGCCGGGGCACAGGTCCAAAAGACTGTAGGCCGCCCAGTCCTCCAAGACCTCCTCGAGCATCCTCATGTGGGCGTCAAGCTTTTTGGCGCGAGCCTCGGCACTGTTGAACTCGTGCGTCGCCGATTCGCTCTCCATCACGTAGTGGTAGAACTTGTCCGGCATGACGACGGTCTTGCGGGCAAGCGCATAAGCCGCAAATTGGAAGACGACGTCCTCGCCCAAAGCCAAACCGGGGGCGAAGCGAATGCCTTCGCGATTGAGCAGCTCGCGCGAAAAAGCCGCACGGCAGGCATAGGGCTGCGCATTCGAATGGAACAGCAGTTGGGGATCACGGGCGCCGAAGATACCAGCTTTGGGGCTCATGAGTTGCTGGACGCGTTTGGGGGCAGCATCGGCAGGTTCACAGACGCCGCCAAAAACGGCGGCCTCGGCATCTGCAGACTCAATGGCATGCAGCACGCGCTCGACTGTCCGGGCATCGATGTAATCGTCGGCGTCCACAAAAAAGACGGTCTCGCCTCCGGCGGCATCGATACCGGCATTTCGAGCGCACGAGACACCCGCGTTTTCCTGGTCAATCACCAGCACGCGATCGTCAGACTGCGCGATCCGGCGCAACACGTTCAACGAATCATCGGTCGAACCGTCGTTAACGCAGACAACCTGAATCGAGCGCTCGGACTGCTCCAACAGCGAATCGAGGCATCGCTGAAGAGAACGCGCAGAGTTGTAAACGGGGACGACAATGGTAGCTTTAGGACACGAGACCTCTCCCATGCCGACCTACCCCCTCAGCGATTCGATAAGGAAGGCAGCAACCACGCTTGGGCCTCCAACCGAGGCGTAATACTTAGCACGCCCCAAGGCACCATCCGTCGCGAAACTCGGATGCTCGTCAACCCAGCCCTCAGGATCTTTGAGGATGGCAGCGAGATTTGCGCGCTTCCACGGCTTGAGGTCGTCAAGCGAAAAGTCCCCGGCGTCCAAGGCCGCTTGGAACTCCTTGGCCATCTGAACCAGGAACTCCTTATAGAACTTAGGCGCCAGGCGCACGTAGTTCCACATGTACGAATCGTACTTAATGAGCTGATTGAACTTGAGCATGCGCGCGACGTCATCACTTGCGTGGTCGCGGGCATAATCCTCTCGAATCCAACGCTCAATCTCGGCATACTCGGTATTGACGCAAAAGACCTTAGCCGAAGAATTGACCGAGGAATTCTCGTTGTCCTGGCGATAAGACAACACGGCATCATGAAGGTAAACAGCCTTATCGGCGCACGCGATCACCTTAAAGGCGAATGACGTGTCCTGAAAGGATGCCCCCGGAGTCGGCAGGAACTTAATGCCGTTGCGGTCAAGAAAATCGCGACGGTACACGGCCGACCAAATCGACGGCTTTTGCTTAAAGAACTGCGTCGTATCGCTCGGGTGCACTGGCTTGCCACAGTCCTTGGCTTTAAACATCTCGTGCAGCGAGCGGTGCTCCTCGGGCTTAGACCAGTAGAAATCAAAGTTCGCCTTCGCAAAGTCGGCATTATTGCTATCGGCGGCCGAGACAAGCTTTTCGAGTGCGTCGGGCGCCATAAAGTCATCGGACTCCAAGATGCCAACGTACTTGCCACGCGCCATCTCCAGGCCGTGGTTCATCGAGTCGCCGTAGCCGCTGTTGGCCTTGTCGATCATCTTGACGCGCCCATCGCGCTCCATATACTCGCGGATAATCGCCGGCGAGTTGTCGGTCGACCCGTCGTTAATGCAGATGATCTCAATATCCTTGAGCGTCTGCGCCAGGGCGGAATCGAGGCACTCGCGCAGGTAGCGCTGAACATTGTAAATGGGAATAAGCAGCGACAGAACAGGGCTGCCAGAGACGTTAGTAGACAAATGTGCTCCTTAGGAAATACCTGTCGTTTCATGGTATCAAAGGGTCAGCGCGCCAGCGGGCGTTTATATAATCTATGGAGCCCGCAGAGGCAAACCGATACGAAAGGACGTCATGCAGCCCAAAGCCGCACGCAACATACCCACCGAAGCGCTGCGTTTGGTCGCGGTCGCCGGCATCGCGGTGTTCCACACCTTTCAGTGGACCTTCCAAGCCGTCTGCGTCGGCGCCGTGGAATATGCCCCACTTGCGATGTTCCCCTATTCCGGCGTACTCGGTTTTATTAACTTGCTTGGCTGCTGGGCCAACGAGGTCTTCTTTATGATCTCGGGCTATTTTCTCATCGCTTCGGCCGCGCGTGCTTGGGACGGTGGAGCAACGTGGAAGTCGCAAATGCAACGGACGGCGCAGCGCCTTGGCAAGGTCATTATGCCCACTGCGTTTTATTGCCTCGTGGCGCTCGCGTGGTCCACGGTCGTCTCACCCATTCCCGATGTTACCCTCAATACGCACTATTGGTACACGCTTGGGCTTGAGTTTATCTGGGTCTATGCCGCCACAGTTTTCATGGCGCCATGGTTTGGACTGGCCAAGAGCCGACTCTCCCAGAAAACCTACACGACGACGGTCATCGCCGTTGGAATCCTCGTATTCGTTGTTAACGGGTATTTGGCCGCCATGAGTGCGACAAGCGCCGGCGAGTTTTCTTGGCTCCAGAAGCTCATGAGCGCTACCACGTACGTAGTCGCGTTTTTGATCGGCGGGCTGCTCCGCGACGTTACCGATGTCATGGATTCGGACAGAGCGGGCACCTTGGGCATGCGCTCGCTCATAACGGTTTTGGTGCTCACCATCATCCTGGAAGGAGCACTCTCCTTCACCGGCAACCTCACGGCGATGGCAACCCTCTCCTACAAATCGACCTCGCTGATTTCGTTTGCCCTCGCTGCCGCCTCCTTGCTCTTTGCGGCAACCCGACGCAGCGCCTCAGGCAATCCGCGGACTGCAGGTACCATCGTCACCTTATCGACCGCCACGCTCGGTTTCTATGTGATCCAGTCGCTCACCAGTGGCTTGTGGCGTCCCGTCTTCAATACGTTGCTCGCAAACATACTGGTCAGCCAAAACAGCCCGGCAGCTATATGCATCGTCACGGGTACCGTCATTAGCATCGTCTTTGCTCTGGCACTTCTCGTCATCGATGCAGCCAGAAGTCTTATCGAACGCAAGCTCAAGCGGCAATAGACACGCTGCCGCCAGACGCTAAAGCCGCTACAGCCGTGGCAGGTTCCTGCGTTTTATTCAAAGCTTGCCGCTAAGGTGCGCCGAGCCTTTACAATAGGACAGTCCCAAGGACGTATTCGATAGCTTCCGCGCAGCACTCGCCCGCCGCGCGTGAAAGGATATATTGCCCCATGCCTTCAACCCTCCCCGCTCCCATCGACAAGCTTGCCATCGTCGTCGTTACGTACAAGCGCCAGGAACTCCTGGCCAACTTGTTCGACTCCATGACCGAGCTCACGGCAACGCCCTGGCGCATCGTGATTGTCGATAACGAGAATTCACGCAAGACCGAGGCCATGTGCACCGCATTCAACGAGCGCCTGGCCAACCTGTGGGGCATCGACACCGAGCAACCTGACGCGCAGGGCGGCACCGACCGCGTTATCTACGCGCCGCAGCTTGAAAACGGTGGCGGCGCGGGCGGCTTCTCCGCCGGCACCAAGTGCGCCTACGACCTGGGCGCCCAGTGGTTCTGGGTGATGGACGACGACGTGCTCGTCATCCCCGAAGGCATCGAGCGTCTTGCCAAGTGGACCGACCGCTACGATGTCATCCAGGGTTCGCGCCTGGACTTTGACGGCGGCGCCTTCTTTTGGCAATACCAACTCATCCTTTCGCTCGGCATTCCCAACCCAGTCGCCAAGTGGGACTTGGGTCCAGAGGGTTATCGCGCCATGAACCAGCTGTGCTTTGAGGGCGGCATGTTCTCGCGCCGCGTGGTCGACAAGATTGGCCTGCCCGACGCGCGCTTCTTTATCTACGGCGACGATGCCTGCTACGGCTACGTAGCCAGCCAGCACTTCCCCGCCGCCGTGGTCGCCGACGTGGTGCTCAAGCGCGCCCGCGCCGTCTCCAACTGGGATATCGCCGGCAAGCGCCAGCTCAACTCCACGAGCGACACCAACCGCTACTACATCATGCGCAACCGCGGTTATCTGGCCCGCTACATGCAGATCTATGGCGACTATCACCCCATGCTGTTCCGTCTGGGCAACGCCGCGACCTTCTGCAAGGAGTTCATTCGCCTGGCCGCCGTTGACAAGTGCTTTAAGACCGGTATTCCGGCGCTGCGCCGTGGCATGAAAGACGCCCGCAAGATCATCAAGGATCCCAACTGGAAGCCCATGCCGCCCATGAAGGACGCGGAACAGTAAAGGGCTTTCGCCCGCCGCTACAGACGTTGGCACACCACGGACGCACGCCGCCCATCAAAACCGAACCCCCAGCGCATGCGACCCACGCCGGGGCGCGGCACACGGATATCGTCGATGCCGTCGCGCTCTATGTCGAGTAGCGACTGCACGGCCAGCAATTCCAACCCCAGCGCATCCACATCGGGGTCATACATCATATTGATCGTTATAAGCGGGCGCTCGTCCAGCATGCCAATCGTGTCTGCTACGTCGAGCACAGTGCCCGTAGGGAAAACCTGGATGTCCCAGCGACTCGCGCCACACTTTCGCCTCGAGGCAGGATTGGCATAGCCCGGCAAGCCAAAGCAGAGCCCCTGCAAGAGCAGATGATATGGCAGCGGCGTATCTGGGTCGGTCTCACCGATTCCCGCATCCCCCAGGATGCGACTTAGCGCCCGCCTCACGGTATCCTCGTTCCCACGGCACAGCCCGTCGCGAAACGCATCGACGTCTCGAATGTCTTCGGCAGCGCACTCAAACCACTCAACAATCACTAGACGCAAGGCCTGGCGAAGCTCGTTATTGGGCAATCGCAAAGCACGGAGCCGATCGCCATGCTCTGGCTCCTCAGTCATATCCGTCGTGAGAAAACCGGACAGATACAGCGCTGTCCACATGCCATCGTCAGGCGAGACATCTGGCTCTGCAGTGCCCAAACAAAGCGGGACCTCAGCACACCCATGGGCCTCGAGCAAATCAAACAAGACCGAAAGGCGGTCGAGATTCCACCCGGCAACTACCCTACTCAGGCAATCCGCATACCCATACAGATCGGCGCGCACAGGCGCCGTGCAACCTCGGTCCAGAAAACCGATCACACGCGCTGGACTCGAGCAATAGGCCCTACCAAACCGATATCCCTCGAGCCATTCACGCGCATCATCAAGGTATTCCTCGCGCCCAGCATGATTCAACAGAGCCTGGACCTCGGCATCCGAAAAGCCGAACCAACGGTCACACCACGTCGAAAGCGGCGTCGACAGACAATACGAACAACTGCGCGAAGAAAGCGCCGCTTCGGCAGGACCGGGACACTCCCCCATCAGACACGTCAGCCGCAACGAATCGCGCGCAGTGGCAATGGCGTCGAACAGCACGCGATCGAATAGCCCTGCCGGATCGGCGTCGGAAGCGTCCCTCGCGCTCGCACGGCGAGACCACGCCGCATCGTACCCATCAACGAGCAATACAACCTGCTCATCGCAGGCCATCTCCAGCAGCTCAATGAGCACACCGAGCACCGAGTCAACCTCGTCCGCGCTCGCCACGCCACGCGCAACACGTTCGATGTGACGCACCTTATCTCGAGCTAAATCAGGAGCCTCCAAGAGCGCCAACAAGCGAGCGCACTCGCCCGAAAGGGCATCGCGCACGACGTCGGCAATAGCGGCACCACGCCTCGCAGCGCCAGAAAAGTCCAGCGATATCACCGGATAGCAAGCATATTCATCCCGATAACGCCCGCCGTCCGCATCCCAAATCTGAGCATCGGCAAACAAACGCTGACCAGAGCGACCGACCGCTGGACGCTCCAGAAAAGCCCTGAGCATCGACAAGTTCATGCTCTTGCCAAAACCCTCGGGTCGACAGCACACCACAACGGACGCGTCGCAGTCCAACACATCGGCAATAAACATGGTCTTGTCGACCAGCGTGCAGCAACCAAGAGCCTCCGCATAGTCGTGCATGCCAATGGGCAAAGCCGCATCGTCGGCACAGCCGATCAAACGCACGCCAAAGCCGTCAGCACAACCATTATTTGCCTGTTCAGACACCAAAACGTTCCCCCTAAATCGCAACACGATGCCAATTGTAATGACCGCCTCGCGCGTACCGACGACGCCGCGCGAACATATCGGGCAACGGTAGCAACAAGAGGTGTGAGGGGGCATAACTAATCGTTGCACAACAAAACGGGGCCCGATGCATTCGCACCGGACCCCGTCCCAACTCTTTAGTTATCTAGCAACCAAGAGGCTACTCCTCCGAGCCGTCCTCCCCAGAAGCTTTCTTCTGCTGATCGAGCTTATGCTTACCACTCACGATGGACGTAGCGCCCAGCGTGGCCAAGCTCGCGCTGGCAAGGCTCGCCATAACGATAAGGTCGCCCGTCTTGGGCATGTTACCGCCAGATGACTTGGTCGTTGTAGTCGTCGTGGTTGTAGTGGTCACCGTCTTGGAGTCATTTTGCTCTTGGTTCTGGTTGTCGGTGTTGCCCTTGCCGCCGTCCTCGCCCTGCTGCTTTCCGTCCTCGGTCTTGCCCTTGTTCTCGTCCTTATCCTCAGATTCAGACTTCTTACCCTCGTCCTTCTTCTGAGCGGACTTGTCGTCCTTCTCCCCAGAGCTAGAACCCTTATCGGATTCGGTCTTCTCGGAAGCCTTGTCCTTGGAGTCGCCCTTTGCGGCCTCGGTCTTTTCCGTGAAAACCTGATCAGAGTTGCCCTTGTTCTGGGCCGAGCCGTTATTGACGCCAGCCATCAGCGAAGAGCCCAGCGTAGAACCAAGCTGCACGGAGAAAGAAGGCTTCTTGTCCGGCGAAGCAACGGGAGCGTCCGGCGCCTTATTCGAGTCGTCCTTGGAAGCATCGGAATCAGGGGTTGCGCCAGAGCCGGAGCCGTTGTTAGAGCCGGTGCCAATGGACGAATCACTCGAGCCGGTAGATGAGTTAGAGTTGTCAGCGTCGGTCGAACCAGAAACGTCGCTGTCCGTATTGCCAACAGAGCTTGAAGACGAATCGCCCGCAGCAGAGCCGTTCGAATTGGAGCCGTTCGAGGTAGAGCCGTCGTTGGTAGTGCCACCAGCAGAGCCATTACCGTCAGCATCGGTCGAGGGCGCATCCATCCTGTCATCGTTGGCATCGTCACTCGAGTCGTCATTCGAATCAGGTGTCGGCGAGGGCGCCGGTGTAGGCTCGGGCTGCACGGGCGTCGCAGCGGCAGCGGCCTCGTCCTCGGCGATATAAGCCAAGCAGTCCTTCAGCTCATTCTTATAACGGTTCTTCCAGCCCTCATGATACTGGGGCTGGCTCGAATACTTGGTGGCGACATTGTTGACCACGCTATTGGAGAGCGCCGTCACAAACTCACGGTCAGTCATATCATTAGAAAGATTCGCCCAGCGGAAGAAGTCCCTGCAGCCACCGGTGCCGCACATGTTGGTAATGCTCCACACCATGCCCTTGACGCAATCGGCACGGCCCGAAATATCAATACCAAGGCCGCTCTTGAGCCACGCCTCGGTCACCGCATAGTACGAGTTGTACGCATAGGCATCTTGAAGTGCTGAGAACTCAACAGGATCGGTGTTGTACGCACCTTGGAAGGCATCCTGAGCGATACGGCCCAACTCGGTGAGCTGGCCGTTCTCGTACATGGCATTGCTCGTGTTGGAAATCTCGCTGCCGCGATCAATCGCATCCTTGAGCATGCTGTATTTTTCAGGGTTGTAGTTGTAGGCCTGCTTCATAAACGGGATGAGCGACCAACGGCGGTCGAACTGGTAATAGCCCAGCGCGTTATAACCGTCGCCATACGAAAAGCCCTGGTTATAGTTGCCATGGCTCTCATATTTGGTGAAGTACTTCATCTCGGGAGTCACGTTGACAAACGAGACACCCTGGACCGACCTCAGCACGCCCGAGAAAGACTGCTGGGTGTAGAGACCCTTATCGATATCGGTGGCATCCGAGGCAACGCCTGGCGTGGGCTCCTCGGCAGCGGCGGGTGCCGGCGCGGAAACGGCGCCAAACGAAAGCGCCAGCGTCAGGCCCGCGACAATCGCAGAATGCTTGGGCTGCATAAGATCCTCCCTGCATTGGTGTAGTTAAAGTTCAGTTTGCAAAGATAAAAATAAGTATTGCAGCTCGCCCGTTGTTGCACAACAACCCCTCGGTAAACGGCAACAACCCTCCGCGAAATCTTAAGGAATTAAACAAACTGGTCGTCGGGCGCCATCAGAAGCTCGCCGTATCGCTCCATCAGCCCGTCCCTCAACTGACAGAAAGCGGGAATATAGACGTTCAAGATGCGCTGAATCAAATCTTGAGCGAGCTTGTTGTCATAGATATGGACGTTCGTATTGCGGTCTCTGAGCATATCTAGCCAGGCCGCCTCATCAATAAAGTCATAGAATCGGTACGACTCCTTCAAGATGGCACGAGGAGACCCCGACGCGGCAAGCGTGGCACCCTCATACTCGAGCAGACGCTTAAGGAGCTTCCAGCTCAGTTCAAATTGAAGATTGAACTTATTAATCAATCCACTCTGAACAAAATCATTGTTGAGATCCTGATTGGGCGCATCCTCAAGATTCACCAAGGCGCTGGCAAAGTTCTCATATTTTTTCATACAGAATCACACCATCCCTGGCAATTTCATCGAGCAATTGCTGCGATAAGGACTCGTCGAGATTGACGACATCTACATCCAAAAGAGTATCAAGACGCTCCTCGATCAAATATGAGAAACGGCCGAAATCCCGGCAACCTGCTACGGCGATGTCAATATCGCTCTTAGGCAAATTGTCACCTCGAGCGCGGGAACCAAACAGCACAACCTTCTCGGCGTCACATTCCCGAGCAAAAACTTCGATTTGCTTGTACACCTTGTCGAGAGATGCCATTTGCACCCCTACAGCTTAATATCGAAGTTGATTTCGGGGACGGCGGCCAAGTCGGCCAACGTCACGCCGTCAACATAGTTCTCGATGACCTCGTCCAGGCCGCGCCAGAACTTGACGGTGGAACACAGGTCGCTGCGGGCGCAGCTGTTGTCGATGCCGTCGCACGCCACCGGAGCCGTGCTGCCCTCGACGGCGCGCAGGATGTCGCCAGCACGCACCTCGGCCGGGTCCTTGGCCATCATGTAGCCGCCGCCCTTGCCGCGCACGCTCTTAAGCAGGCCCGCCTTCATAAGCGGACGAACCAGCTGCTCCAGATACTTTTGCGAGATATGCTCGCGGTCGGCAACCTCGCGCAGGGCAATCTTGCCCTCGGCGTCGCCCAACGCCGCGATATAGATCATCAGTCGGAGGGCATAGCGGCCCTTAGAAGAAATGAGCATACCTACCCTCCCATCGTTACTGGGACAAAACCAGGCTTGTTTGTCCCAAATCCTATGCACGCGGGGCAAACAAACCTGATTTTATGTCCCTCATCTAAAAAGTCGAGTGGATTAGTCGGGTTTTCCCTTGACTAACGCCGAACCCATAGTAACTTTATTCCGAGAAGATTCCTAGGGTTTAGTACACCTATGAGTACACCATATACAGAGAGGGACAGCATGAGCGCAAATCCGCTGCTTTCCATCGAAGGTCTGACCGCCTCCGTGGACGAGAAGACCATCCTCCACAACGTCAACCTCAACGTCGCCGCCGGCGAGACCCACGTGCTGATGGGACCCAACGGCGCCGGCAAGTCCACCCTCGGCCACCTGGTCATGGGCGACCCCGTCTACACGGTCAACGACGGCCGCATCGTCTTTGACGGCCAGGACATCACCGAGCTCACCACCGACAAGCGCTCGCGCGCCGGCCTGTTCCTGAGCTTCCAGGCCCCGGTCGAGATTCCGGGCGTGCCGCTGTCGAGCTTTTTGCGCGCCAGCATCGCCGGCCGCCCCGGCCTGGAGATGAAGGGCAAGGAGTTCCGCCGTCGCGTCAAGGAGCTCGCGGCCGAGCTCAACATGGATACCGCCTACCTCAACCGCGAGCTGGGCGTGGGCTTCTCGGGCGGCGAGAAGAAGAAGGTCGAGATGCTCCAGCTCCTGCTGCTGCAGCCCAAGCTCGCCATCCTCGACGAGACCGACTCGGGCCTGGACGTCGACGCGCTTTCCACCGTCAGCCACGGCATGGACGCCTACCGCAAGAGCTGCGACGGCTCCATGCTCATCATCACGCACAACACGCGCATCCTGGAGCATCTGGATGTCGACCGCGTCCACGTTATGGTCAAGGGCCATATCGTGCGCGAGGACGACGCCTCGCTGATCCCCTGGATCGACAAGAACGGCTTTGAGACCTTCGAGCGCGAGGCCGCCGAGCAACGCGCCAAGGCCGAAGCCGACGCTGCCGAGCAGCAGGCGTAAAGGGGCGACGCAATGACCAAAAACCGCACCGAGGTTGCGGACATCGACCGCAGCCTCTACGACTTCACCTATGGCGAGGAGGGATTCGAGCGCCTCGACGCCGGCATCACGCCCGACATCGTGCGCGAGATCAGCGCCAAGAAGGACGAGCCGCAGTGGATGCTCGACCTGCGCCTCAAGTCCCTCGAGATCTTCAATCGTTTCCCCGACCCGACGTGGGGCCCCTCCATCGAGGGCCTGGACATGGACAACATCGTCACCTACGTCAAGCCCAACACCGACCAAAAGCACGACTGGGAGTCGGTGCCCGACGACATCAAGAACACCTTTGAGCGCCTGGGCATCCCCGAGGCAGAGCGCAGCTACCTGGCGGGCGTCGGCGCGCAGTACGACTCCGAGCTGGTCTACCACAACATGCAGGACACGGCGTCCAAGATGGGTATCGTCTACTCCGGCATCGAGGAGGCCCTGCACGACCCGCGGTGGGAGCCGCTCATCCACGAGAAGTTTATGACGCTCATCCCGCCCACCGACCACAAGTTTGCGGCCCTGCACGGCGCCGTGTGGTCGGGCGGCTCGTTTGTCTACGTGCCCAAGGGCACCAAGCTCGATTTTCCGCTGCAGAGCTACTTCCGCCTCAACGCCAAGGGCGCCGGCCAGTTTGAGCACACGCTCATCATCGTCGAGGACGACGCCGACCTGCACTTTATCGAGGGCTGCTCCGCACCCAAGTACAACGTGGCCAACCTCCACGCCGGCGCTGTGGAGCTCTTTGTGGGCAAGCGTGCGCACCTGCGATACTCGACCATCGAGAACTGGTCCAAGAACATGTACAACCTCAACACCAAGCGTGCGCGCGTGGACGAGGACGGCGACATCGAGTGGATCAGCGGCTCCTTCGGCAGCCACGTGGGCTACCTCTACCCCATGAGCGTGCTCAACGGCCGTCGCGCCCGCTCGAGCTTTACCGGCATCACCTTTGCCGGCGCCGGCCAGAACCTCGATACCGGCTGCAAGGTCGTGCTCAACGCGCCCGACACCTCGGCAACCGTCGAGACCAAGGGTATCTCCAAGAGCGGCGGCATCCAGACCTTCCGCAGCTCTATCGTGGCCACGCCCAAGGCCGAGGGCTCCAAGGCAACCGTGAGCTGCCAGTCGCTGATGCTCGACGACCAGAGCCGCTCCGATACCATCCCCGCCATGGACATCCGCGCCAAGAACGTCGACATCGGCCACGAGGCCACCATCGGCCGCATCGGCGACGACAAGGTGTTCTACCTGATGAGCCGCGGCATATCGGAGGAAGAGGCCCGCACCATGATCGTCAACGGCTTTGCCAACCCGGTCTCCAAGGAGCTGCCGCTTGAGTACGCCGTCGAGATGAACAACCTGATCAAGCTCGAGATGGAAGGAGCGATCGGATAATGAAACAGGAAACCAACACCGCTGCTACCACGCTCGAGCAGGTCAACGCTATGCCGGCCGCCACTTGGGGTTGGCTGCGTATGAACCAGACCAAGCTTGAGCTTTCGGACGAGCTTGCCGCCGCTCCCGCCGAGGCCGTTGAGATCGAGGGGCTGGACGAGCAGTTTGCCGGCTCGGCCGACGCCTTCGACGCCGCCATGGATGCCATGGCCGAGCGCTTCCCCGAGCGCCGCGCCTCCGCCCCCGGCGACGCCGCCGATCGTGCCCGCATCACGCCCGAGACCGAGCTCGACGTGCCCGCCACCTCTGTCTACCAGGCCGGCGCCATCAAGCTCGAGGAGGAGCTCTCCCCTGCCGAGGCCTTCGAGACCGGCATGGGCGAGGCTGCCTATACCTACCTGGCCGACCACGCCACCAAGCGCATCGTCATCGATGTGTCCGCATACAAGCACGCCACGGTTACCGTGCGCGTGAGCGGTGTCGATGCAGCGGTTGCGATTGCCGCCATCGACGTCGTCGCCCGCCCGCAGGCAACGCTCGACCTGCAGATCGCCCTAGACTCCCCCGTCAACGGCCAAGGCGTCGTGGGCTCCGTGCTACGCGTGTGCGCTTACGAGTACGCCACTGTCAACGTAACCTGCACGCAGACGCTCGATGACAGCTGGATCGCGCTCGACGACACCGGTCTGTTCCTAGACGAGGGCGCGCGCGTCAACGTGCAGCACACCGTCCTGGGTGCCGGTGCCAGCGCCACCGGCCTTGCCGGCGACCTGCTGGGCGACACCGCCAAGGTAACGATCGATACCGATTACCTTGGCGCCCGCGAGCAGGTGCGCGACTTTAACTACGAGTTGCGCCACCGCGGCCGCAAGACCGAGTGCGAGATCGACGCCAACGGCGTGCTGACCGGCACGTCCAAGAAGGTCTACCGCGGCACCATCGACCTCGTGCACGGTTGCAAGGGCGCAACCGGCACCGAGCGCGAGACCGTGCTGCTCGCCAACAAGGGCGTCGACAACAAGACCGTCCCCGTCATCCTGTGCGACGAGGACGACGTCGCCGGCAACCACGGCGCCACCATCGGCCACGTCCGCGACGAGCAGCTGTTCTACCTCGCCTGCCGCGGCCTTGACCAAAACGCCGCCGAGGATCTGTTCATCCGCGCCAAGCTGGAGGACGCCGCGCTTTCCGCCACCGATGAGCGCACCCGCGCTGCCGTCGTCCGCCTGGGCAACAACCTGATCGATAACTTTGAAGAGGAGCTCGCATGATCGATACCGAGCACGTTAAATGCGATACCTGCACCGCCCCCGAGCCCATGGAGCTCGACGCCAGCGACGAGGCCTCGCGCGGCTGGCCCACCGTCGACATCGAGACTAATCCATACAAGGCACAGTTCCCGCTGTTCCAGCAACACCCCGAGATCGCCTTCCTCGATAGCGCCGCCACCGCGCAGCGCCCCGCCTGCGTGCTCGACGCCGAGCGCGATTTCTACCAGCGCATGAACGCCAACCCCCTGCGCGGCCTGTATTCGCTGTCCGTCGAGGCCACCGATGCCATCGCCAAGGTCCGCCAGCAGATCGCCGACCTCATCGGCGCCGCCCAGGCCAACGAAGTCGTCTTCACCCGCAACACCAGCGAGTCGCTCAACCTGGTCGCTAAGAGCTTTGCGCCCACGGTGCTGGAGCCCGGCGACGAGGTCGTCATCACCATCATGGAGCACCACTCCAACCTGATTCCGTGGCAGCAGGTCTGCCGCGAGACCGGTGCCAAGCTCGTCTACCTCTATCCCACCAAGACCGGCCAGCTCACCACCGAGGAGGTCCTGGCCAAGGTGGGTCCCAAGACCAAGATTCTGGCCGTGGGTCAGGTCTCCAACGTGCTGGGCGTCGAGAACCCGGTCAAGAACCTCGGCAAGCTCGTGCACAAGTACGGCGGCTATCTGGTCGTCGACGGCGCGCAGTCGCTGCCGCACATGCCGGTCGATGTGGCCGACCTGGGCGCCGACTTCTTTGCCTTTAGCGCGCACAAGGCCATGGGCCCCATGGGCATCGGCGTGCTGTGGGGCAAGATGGACCTGTTCAACGCCATGCCGCCCATGCTCACCGGCGGCGAGATGATCGACTCTGTTACCGAGCAGGACGCCGTCTGGGCGCCCGTTCCCGAGAAATTCGAGGCCGGCACACAGGACGCCGCCGGCATCTTCGCCACGGGCGCGGCACTCGACTACCTGGTCAACACGGTGGGTTACGAGAACATCCAGGCCCGCGAGCAGGCACTCGTCCACTATCTGATGGGCGAACTCATGCAGCTCGACTTTGTCCAAATCATCGGCTCCATCTATTGGGACAACCACCACGGCGTTGTGAGCTTTAACGTCAAGGGCATCCACCCGCACGACGTCGCGAGCATCATGGACATGGACGGCGTCTGCATCCGCGCCGGTCACCACTGCGCGCAGCCGCTGCTTACCTGGCTGGGTGTCGAAAACCTTGCTTGTTGCCGCGCCAGCGTGGCCTTCTACAACGACAAGGCCGACATCGACAAGTTCATCGCCGGCCTGCATCACGTTTGGAGCACGTTCAATGGGTAATCTGTACACCTCCACCACATTTATGGAGCACAACTCGCACCCCGACTATAAGTACGAGATGGATGCTCCCACGCACGAGCACGACGGCATCAACCCCAGCTGCGGCGACGAGCTCACCCTGCAGCTGCGCGTCGAGAACGGCGTGATCGAGGAGGCCTCCTTTACCGGCCACGGCTGCGCCATCAGTCAGGCCAGTGCCGACATCATGGCCGACCTCATCACCGGCGAGACCGTCGAGGAAGCTCACCGCCTGGCAGAGCTCTTCCTCGCCATGATCCGCGGCGAGCAGCTCTCCGAGGAGGACCTGGAAGACCTGGACGAAGCCGCCCAGCTCCAGGACATCTCGCACATGCCCGCCCGCGTCAAGTGCGCCGAGCTCGCCTGGCGCACCCTCGACGGTATGCTCGAGGGGCAAGCTAACCAGTAGCGGATGCCCCAAATCCAAGGATTTTGATTGCCGAGCCGCCCGATACGGGCGGCTCGGCTTTTTCATAACGAGCGCACACGCAGCCCATGCGTCCGACGCCCCGTCTGTCATTTATCGCACGGCCAACCACGAACACGAGCGTTTTCCACCGTACTAAAACTTGTGACAGGACCACGGGCACGCCAGGCAATGTCCCAAGCCTCGTCTTACTGGGCTCCGGCTCGCCTCACGCCTGCCGCAGACAGGTCCCCTAGGGTGCGGCGTGCATTTTTGCGAGTATTCAGCACGCCAAGCCGTGTGTATACGCATTGGAAGCGTTAATCAACATCTCCAGTGGCCTTTATATTGCGTTTTAGAACAAGCATCGTGGTCTCAGGGGCGCAAACATGAGCTTCGGGAGCGCATCGGCAGGCATAAATAGCTTCAGAGCCCATATGTTGCAAAATTGCGGCGGTGCCGACAGTACCACGATGCAGAAAACTCCGCTTTTTGCACGGCGCAGACGGGGGTAGGTACGGGCAAAACCGAGCTAAGGCGTTATTTTATGCATAACGGCGTCTGTTCTATGCAAATTAAGAAGTGCAGTTACCGTACCCGAGCTTTTAGAACAATAGCTGTGGCGTATGGGCGACCCCAGCTGCGGTGCACCGGCGGCCCTACACCACGTTTCCGCCAGTCCGCACCGCCGCTCGCGCACGGGCGCGCACAATACGAGAAACGGTACTTTTGCCAATCCCCGTATACCGCTCAATCTGGCGCACCGTAAAGCCGGCATTGTTCAATCCAACAATAACGGTATCGCGCTGCGCCGTCGGTGCAGTTTTAACCCCGTTGAGCGGCACGCCCAGGCGCTTCGCCATCTTGTCGGCAAAGGCGTGGCGTTCCCACTCTGTCTCTTTCATATCGCGCAGCGCCGGTTCGCCGCCGTCGGGCGTCGAAAGCGAATAGGCAATAAAGCCCTCGGCAGAACCAAAAAGCTCAAGCACGCAAGAAGGATCAGAAAATCCCCTCGCGACATCGGCCGCGTCACCGTCGTAAGCGCACAAATGCTCCGGAAAGCTGCTCCAGGGATAACGCTCAATGAGACTGATGCCCGCCTCCTGCGGATCGGCGTGAACGGAGCGAATAGCCTCCATCACCTGCCAGTCGGTATCGAGCGAGCGCCGGTCAAAACGGTTCTGGAACAGATGCCCTGTGCGCCCCGTGCGTTTATTGAACCGCCGCGCGTACGTCAAAAGCAGCCGGTGCATCGCCGCGCTCATCGCGTCCTCGTAATCTGCAAGCACCAGACGCACGTGATTGCCCATAAGGCACCAGGCGATAACCGTCACGCCCGCCTTGCGGCAGCACTCACGCATCAGCTCCAAGAACTCCCACCGGTCTTCATCGCCCTCAAAGATGAGCTGCTTGCCCGTACCGCGGGCACAGACATGGTAAAAGCCGGTAACCGTTCTCCAAACGCGCTGCATGGCGCTCCCTTCGCCGGGATCTGCTTGCCATCCAATACAGCACGATTGAAGCGTGCCATCAAAACATTCACGCAAAACAATTCGCTCACGCGGCCAAAGGCAGTAAACAGGCGGCGAGCGGCACCGTTGCAACAGGTCAACCCCTGCAACGCATACAAGAGCTGCCCAAAAGCTTGCCCAAGACGGACCCCCTCTACGGAAGTTCGCGACCACAGAACATAGAGTTAAACCGTTTCAATTAAAACTTCCGGACTTCTCGCTACGAAAACTGAGCCGTTCGCCGAATATTCCGTGCATTTCGCGGTATTATAGGGGCTGCATGTCATGTCCCTTTCAAAGGGTCGCCCGGCAATCGCCAGCCACGGCCCCCAGACGGGACGCCAACACGATAGAGAGGAGAGGCATGCAGTACTCACAGGAAGTGGAGAACATGTGCCCCGTTGCCAAGGGTGCATACCACGGCCCCGCACCCATCCCCGAGGAGGGCAAGTGGGTCCAGGCTAAGGAGATTTCCGACATCTCCGGTCTTACGCACGGTGTGGGTTGGTGCGCACCTCAGCAGGGCGCCTGCAAGCTCACGCTGAACGTCAAGGACGGCATCATCGAGGAGGCCCTCGTTGAGACCATCGGCTGCTCGGGTATGACCCACTCTGCCGCCATGGCTTCCGAGATCCTTCCCGGTAAGACCATCCTCGAGGCCCTCAACACCGACCTCGTCTGCGACGCCATCAACGTTGCTATGCGCGAGATCTTCCTGCAGATCGTTTACGGCCGCAGCCAGACCGCGTTCTCCGAGGGCGGCCTGCCCGTGGGCGCCTCCCTCGACGACCTCGGCAAGGGCCTTCGCTCTCAGGTCGGCACCATGTTCGGCACCAAGGCCAAGGGCGCCCGTTACCTCGAGCTCGCTCAGGGCTACGTCACCCGCATGGCTCTCAACGACAAGAACGAGATCATCGCATTCGAGTTCCTGAACCTCGGCAAGTTCACCGACGCCGTCAAGGCCGGCAAGACCCCCGAGGAGGCCATCGCTGGCGCTATGGGCCACTATGGTCAGTGGGAGAACGCTGCCAAGTACATCGACCCGCGCACCGACGAGGAGACTCACTCCGTCGCCAGCGTGTTCCCGGTTCACGAGTAGAAAGGGAGGGAAATAACTATGACTGTTACGTTCGAAGGTTACGAGCGCCGCGCTGACAAGATCAACAAGTGCCTCGCCGACAACGGCATCGCCTCCCTCGAGGAAGCTCTGCAGATCTGCACCGACAAGGGCTTCAACCCGCGTGAGATCGTCAACAACACCCAGTCCATCGCCTTCCAGAACGCCGAGTGGGCCTACACCCTCGGTTGCGCTCTCGCTGTCAAGCGTGGCGCCAAGTCCGCTTCTGAGGCTGCCGCCATCATCGGCGAGGGCATCCAGGCCTTCACCGTTCCCGGCTCCGTCGCCGAGGACCGCAAGGTCGGTCTGGGCCACGGCAACCTGGGCGCTATGCTGCTCTCCGACGACACCGAGTGCTTCGCCTTCCTGGCCGGTCACGAGTCCTTCGCTGCCGCTGAGGGTGCTATCGGCCTGGCTCTGAACGCCAACAAGGCTCGCAAGAAGCCGCTGCGCGTCATCCTCAACGGTCTGGGCAAGGACGCTGCTCAGATCATCGCCCGCATCAACGGCTTCACCTACGTGAAGACCCAGTTCGACTACTTCACGGGCGAGCTCAAGGTCGTCGAGACCATCCCCTACTCCGATGGTCCCCGCGCCGCCGTCAACTGCTACGGCGCCGACGACGTCCGCGAGGGCGTTGCCATCATGTGGCACGAGAACGTCGACATCTCGATCACCGGTAACTCCACCAACCCCACGCGCTTCCAGCACCCCGTCGCTGGCACCTACAAGAAGGAGCGCCTCGAGGCTGGCAAGAAGTACTTCTCCGTCGCTTCTGGTGGCGGCACTGGCCGTACCCTGCACCCGGACAACATGGGCGCCGGCCCTGCCTCTTACGGCATGACCGACACCATGGGCCGCATGCACTCCGACGCCCAGTTCGCCGGTTCTTCCTCCGTGCCTGCGCATGTTGACATGATGGGTCTCATCGGCATGGGCAACAACCCCATGGTCGGTGCCACCGTCGCCTGCGCTGTCGCCGTCGAGGAGGCCCTCAAGGCCTAATCGCGCCCGCACGATGCTCATATAGTTGAGCTTTGGAGCCGCTACCTTTCGAGGTAGCGGCTCTTTTTGTTTGCGCTGTCGCAGGGTAGCTAATGCCAATATATCAGTTGGGGCGAAATACGAGATGTGATGAGATGGAACGTCAGAACGCCCATGACGCCCACCTGCCATATTTGCCCTTTACCGATTTGCCGAGTCTTTGCGGCCCCATTGCCGATCACCCGTGCGACAATGCGCCGGACGAGAAAGGAATCCGATGGAATCGACTGATGTACTGGTAATTGGATCTGGCATTGCGGGCCTTTGCGCCGCCATCGAAGCGGCACGCACGGGTGCAACCGTCACCGTGGCAAGCGCCGGCAAGACTATGAGTGGATCGAGCTTCTTCCCCGGAACCTGGGGCCTGGGGCTTATCGGACCCGTTAACGAAGACGACGAACAAGACCTCATCGACACCATCCAGACCGTCGGCGGCGGCGTCGCCGACCCCGAACTCGTCCAGACGTTCGTCCACGGCATTCCCCAAGCGATTGACTGGCTCGAGCAAGACCTGGGCGTTGAACTCCAGCGTCCGCAAAGCGCTGAGAGCGCTCAGCAAAAGCAGTTTATCCCCTGCTTTGACCACAAAACGCGCATGTGGCGCGGCCTCACCCGCAAGCCCCTTGAGGACGCTCTAACGACCCAGATCGAGTCGCTCGGCATTCGCCTTCTCCCCCGCCATGAGCTTATCGACCTTGTTGAGGACACGAACGGCAGAATAACCGGAACCGTGCTCTACGACCTCACCGAAAATCGAATCGTGCCCTTTGCTGCCAAGGCCACGATCATCGCAGCCGGTGGCACAGGCGGCCTGTTCGAGCGCAGCCTTACGTCGGCTGATGTGCTCAGCTCCTCGCAGGCCATCGCGCTGGCGCACGGCGCAACACTTACTAATATAGAGTTCATGCAGATGATGCCCGGCTTCATCGAGCCCAAGCGCAACCTAGTCTTCAACGAGAAAACCTGGCGCTACGTACATGTAGACCAGCCGGTAGATATTGCCGACGACAAGCTGGACGACCTGCTCGAGCAGCGCTCTGGATATGGTCCCTTCACGTCACGCTTGGCCTCCCGCGCTTTCGATCTCGTCATCGATCAGGCAGGTGTCGAAGGCCTGGCACTCCACTACGACTTCCCCCGCGAGGATGTCCCAGAGTTTGTGCAGACCTTTGCCACCTGGCTGCAAGACGAGCACGGCATCGCCCCGACTGACGAGATGCGCGTTGCGATGTATGCCCACGCCGCTAATGGCGGCATCAAGATCGATAAGACCGCGCACACGGGCGTTGAGGGCCTCTACGCTTGCGGCGAGGCGACAGGCGGTATGCACGGCGCCGACCGCATCGGCGGCCTGTCAAGCGCCAACGGCATCGTGTTTGGGCGCATCGCGGGCGCATCGGCAGCCCTTGCAGCGCAGAAAGAGCCTGAGGCGGCCCTGAAGGCGGATATCGACCTCCCCCACTACGGCATTGCCACAACAGATGCCGAACGCCTGACACACGGCCTTAAGCACACGATGAGCACCTATTGCATGATCAACAGGACCGGAACAGGCCTATCCGAGGCCCTGCTACAGCTTGAAAGCCTGCAAGACAAGGCCATGGCGCTGAGCAAGCCGCATGCCGAAGACAGCGAGATCGCAGCCCTCGCCCGCCTACGGTCGCAGATTCAGCTGTCGATGGAGATGGTCAAAGCCATGCGTAAGCGAACCGAAAGTCTCGGATCGCACTATCGAGCAGACTAAATCGATTCTCACTTTGAGTTTGATCACAACTTCTCAACATGCATCGAGCCCCGTGAGCATAATTCTCATAAGGAGAGCACGTTTATGGGGCTTTAGCCGTGTTTCCCTAAGGGAATCACGGTGCAGTTTCCCCAACTTCGCGCCCCGACGGGTTCGACCCCATGCGAGGTCAACAAAAAAAGCGACCAGCCGAAGCCAGTCGCTTTACAATGCTTTGGTGGGCCGTCAGGGGGTCAGCCTGCTGCGCAGGCGGCCGCTGCGGCGCCAAGGCGCCTTGCGCGCTGCGCTGGTAAATGCTTACGCATTTCCTCAGCTCCGCGCCCTTTCGGGTTCGACCCCATGCGAGGTCAACAAAAAAGACGGCCAACCGAAGTTAACCGTCTTAACTTGCTTTGGTGGGCCGTCAGGGGGTCGAACCCTGGACCTTGGGATTAAGAGTCCCCTGCTCTACCAACTGAGCTAACGACCCGATATCAACACGAAGCAAGAACTGGGGTGGGTAAAGGGACTCGAACCCTCGACCTACGGGACCACAACCCGTCGCTCTAGCCAACTGAGCTACACCCACCGTGTCCTGTGCGCTTCGCGCTCGACTATTATTGCAAGGAACGCCACGCGATGCAAGCCCCAATTTTCAAGAATTTTGAAAAGAGTTTTTCGGATGCATTTCGAGCAAATCCCACCGGTTTCATAGGAGTAAACTTGCCCCACTGCAAATGCTCGAAAGGACCGGCATGAAAGAACTCTCCAACCGCACGGCAACGTTTACCGATTCCGTCATCCGCCGTATGACGCGCATCTCCAACAAGTATGGCGCCGTCAACCTATCGCAGGGCTTCCCCGACTTTGATCCCCCGGCGCAGCTGCTCAATAGTCTGGGCACCATCGCCACCGACCCCAAGCCGCTCTACCACCAGTACTCCATTACCTGGGGCTCCCAGGCCATGCGCGAGGCGCTCGCCGCCAAACAGGAGCACTTTATGGGCATGCCGATCGACCCCAACCAGAATATCGTGGTCACCTGCGGCTCCACCGAGGCCATGATGGCCGCCATGATGACGGTTACGAACCCCGGAGACAAGGTCGTCATCTTCTCGCCGTTCTACGAGAACTACGGCGCTGACACGATTCTTTCGGGTGCCGAGCCCATCTATGTGCCGCTCAACCCGCCCACATTCGACTTTGACCGCGAGACGCTCGAGGCAGCCTTCCGCGACAACGACCCCAAGGCCATCGTCCTGTGCAACCCTTCCAACCCTTGCGGCAAGGTCTTTACGCGCGAGGAGCTCACCTTCATCGCCGACCTCTGCAAAAAGTACGACGCCTACTGCATTACCGACGAGGTATACGAGCACATCGTCTACGCGCCCCACGAGCACGTCTATATGGCCACGCTGCCCGGCATGTTCGAGCGAACCATCAGCTGCAGCTCGCTGTCTAAGACGTACTCCATCACCGGTTGGCGCCTGGGCTACACCATCGCCCCGGCCCAGATCACCGAGCGTATCAAGAAGGTCCACGACTTTCTCACCGTGGGTGCCGCCGCTCCCCTGCAGGAAGCCGTTGTCACCGCCCTCAACTTCGACGACAGCTATTACGATGAGGTCCTCGACCTCTACACCGCCAAACGCGACCTGTTCTGCCAGGGGCTCGATAGCATCGGTCTTGAGCATAACGTGCCGCAGGGCGCCTACTACGTCATGATGGACATCTCTGAGTTTGGCTATGACAGCGACCTCGAATTCTGCGAGGACCTCGCATCCAAGGTGGGCGTGGGCGCCGTGCCCGGCTCGAGCTTCTTCCGCGAGCCTGTCAACCATCTGATTCGTTTCCACTTTGCCAAGCGGGATGAGACGCTTAACGCGGCACTGGAGAACCTCAAGTCGCTACGTGATAAAATCAAGCCGCGCGGGTAAGGACGGCCCGGCAACTAAAGCAACCAAAGAAGCCCCGCACCGCCCGCCACGTTGCGAGGCTTCTTTTTATAGCGCTTTCTTAAATGGTTTAGAGCCTTATACTTTAGTCACGGAGCAACTCGTCCCAGAGAGAGGAATATTATGGCAGAGCAGCAGCTTATCGGAGCGCTCGAGGCCGGCGGCACCAAGATGGTCTGCGCCACGGGCTATGCAGACGGCACGGTCCTGGAGCGTGAGCAGATCGCGACCACGACCCCGCAGGAGACCGTCGAGGCCGTCAACGCGTGGTTTGCCGACAAGGGCATCACCGCGCTGGGCATCGGCGCCTTTGGCCCCACCGCAGTCAATCCCGCCTCACCCCAATACGGCAAGATCCTGGAGACGCCCAAGACGGCATGGCGCTACTTTGATCTGCTGGGCACTATCCAAAACGAACTCAATATCCCCTGCGGCTACGATACCGACGTCAACGTCGCCTGCCTGGGCGAGGTCACCTTTGGTTGCGCCCAGGGCCTCACGGACGTGGTCTACCTGACCATCGGTACCGGCGTGGGCGCCGGCGTGCTCTCGGGCGGCCAGCTCGTGCACGGCATGATGCACCCCGAGGCTGGCCACATCCTGGTCACGCGCGACCCGCGCGACACCATCGGCGAGCATAGCGCCTGCCCCTTCCACGACAATTGCCTCGAGGGTCTCATCGCCGGCCCCGGCGTTAAAAAGCGCTGGGATGGCAAGAGCGCCGGAGACATGGCCGATGACCCGGAGGCCATGGACCTGCTCGCAGGCTATCTGGCACAGGCGCTCATGACCTACACGCTGTGCTACGCGCCGCAAAAGATCATCATCGGTGGCGGCGTGGCCGACCACACCCCCATCGTGCCGCTCGCGCGCAAGAAGTGCGCCGAAATGCTCAACGGTTATATCGTCACGCCCGAGGTCAACGACATCGATACCTATATTGTCAACAACAGCCTTGAGGGCAAGCAGGGCATCATGGGCTGCCTGGCCCTGGGCGCGCAGGCGCTTCAGTAACAGACGCACCCACAGGGCGTGGCGCGCCCGGCAAATCCAACCTACGGAACGACGCCACCACGCCCTATATAAGCCCTCTAATAAAAAAGGCCGCCTAGCACCAAGCATACGTCCTAGGCGGCCTTTTTGGCACATATGAGCGATCGTAGTAGATATCGGAGCACAACGCCCGTTGCCGCTCCACAGCAGTCGATCATCACATCGGTGATCATGCCGGCGCGTCCCGGCACAAAGAGCTGAATCGTCTCGTCGATCGAAGGAATCAGCAGCAGGAACACCGCCGTGGGCAGCAGCACGTCAAAGGTGCGCCGGCCCTCAAAATCAAAGGCGTGCGTTGCCAAGATGCCGAGCACCATATACTCGGTAAAATGCGCGCACTTGCGAACAACAAAGTTGGTCACCCATTCATATGGAAGTCCCACGCCGTGCAGGAAACCGCGGATAGCTTCCATGACCGTCAGGCTCAGCGAGCCCGACCCCGAGCCGGGAACCAGCGAATTGCCCCAGATCAAGAGCGCCATCAGGCAGGTCACGACCGCCCATTTTCGATTGATCTTAACCATGCAGAAGTTATGCCTCCGCGCGGAGCGGCGCGAAGCTGGCGGTACCGCCCTCGATAACGCTCAGGTAGGCACGGCCCGTACGCTTGGCGGTAGAGGACTGCAGGCGCTCGATCTCCTCCTCGAGGATCTGATTGACGCGCTCGTGACGACGGTTTTCCATAATGCCGGCGGCAATAGCCTCGGCCCGCTCGATGCTCTCGCGCGAGATACGGGCAGTATCCTCGGGGAACACAGCGCTGTGACGGCCGACATAGGCGGGGGCAGCAGGCTGAGGGGCAGCGACGGGAGCGGGGGCTGCAACAGGAGCAGGCTCGTCAATCTCATCCAGAATCGCGGTGGCGGCGGCCCACATGTCCTCGTGGCCTGAGTAATCAGCCATGGGGACATCAACCTCGAGTGAGGCATCCGGAAGGTTGCCGGTGTCGATGCGATCTTGGGCATCAATCGATGCGGTGATGGCTGCAGGCTCATCGAGGTCATCGAAATCGATATCCGCGGCACCGGAGATGATAGGCATGCTGGCGAGGTTTACATTGTACGGCGCAGCCTCAGCCGCCTGCTGCTGGGCAGGAGCGCCCCACAGCGAGCTTTCGGCGGCACGGCGGGCGGCAACGGCCTCCTCGTCCGCGGCCATGGCTTCATCAACGTACGAATTGTCGGCAGAAGCGTTCGCGTCCGCCGAGGTAGCGCTGTAGGCGTTATTGGCTGCCGCGTTGGCGACGAGTGCCACGAAAGCCGCCGTGCTGCCCGCAGGGGCGGCCTGGGAGCCAGACACGGCGCGTGCCGCGGCGGCGATGTCGTCGCGATTGAAGGAGCCGGTCTGCCCGCCGTTGGTGAGCTCGTCGATGGCGACTTGATAGACGTCGCGCGAGTATGCAGGGTCGCAGCTCACCGGCGAATCGTCGTCGAGCATACTGTCGATCATGGACCAAGCCTCGTCCTCGTCCATAGCATCTGCGGCTCGAGCGATGGTAGGGACACCATCATCGGCATGACGGCGCTGGAACGCACCAGTCAGGCCGGAAAGGAATGCCGAGGTAGACTGCTCCGCCTGAGCCTGAGAAGCAGAAGCCACAGCGTAAGGAGTCGCATCCTGCTGCTGAGTTGGAATCGAGGCGGTCTTGAACTCGCTTTGATGCTGATTGAGATTGGCGGCACCGCCCATGGCATCAGGCTGGAACAGACGCTCTTCACGCTGCGCACGGTACTCGGAAATACCCAGCGAGGCGGCATAGATGCCCACGCCCGCCACCGCGCCCACGGCGAAGGGAACCGCACCCGCCACGACCGTCTCGTTCACAGACGAAAACGGCAGCGTCGCGGCATACATAACCACGGGAGCGGCAAGGCCGATCCCGCACGAAAGTCCGGCAAGGACTGCTCGTTGTGTTGCATCAGAAGAAGCCATGAGCTCTCCCCATCTTCCAGCACCCAAATCGCATCATTCAGTTGGCTGCGCGAGAGAAGATGAAGCGGGGCTATGCCCCAAAGCAACGGTATATGGTTCGTTTCATCTGCGTTATCCGTCGCGAAGCTTAAAAGCTATTATGCGAAACCGCCCTGTCGATTGCAAGCGACGATGTCGGATTGAAACGGGAAACCTGCTGCTTGCCAGTCTTATGGTCAAAAAAGCGCGGAGCGGCGATATAGAAAAGGGCCGAGGCTCAAAGCCCCGACCCTTTATTGCATTGATGACTATCGCTGCGTGTGGATGACAACCTAGAACGTCTGCTCGTAGTCGCTGTGCTTTTTGGCCGAACGCACCAGGAACTCCTGGTTGGTGTTGGTGCCCTTAAGACCCTTGATAAACGATGCGGCCGCGCGCTCGGTGTTGTTCATGCCGGCAAGAATGCGACGCAGGCCAAAGACAAACGGGCGCATCTGCTCGTCGACCAGCAGATCCTCGTTGCGCGTACCAGAGGCAACGGGGTCGATGGCCGGGAAGATGCGGCGGTCGGCAAGATCGCGGTCGAGCTTGAGTTCCATGTTGCCGGTGCCCTTGAACTCCTCAAAGATGACCTCGTCCATCTTGGAACCGGTGTCGATGAGGGCAGAGGCTAGGATGGTGAGCGAGCCACCGTTCTCGATGTTGCGGGCTGCGCCCAGGAAGCGCTTGGGCGGATACAGTGCCGCCGAATCGACGCCGCCCGAAAGGATGCGGCCTGAGGCGGGCGCCGCCAAGTTGTACGCGCGGGCAAGACGCGTGATGGAGTCGAGCACCACCACAACATCGCCGCCCAGCTCCACGATGCGCTTGGCGCGCTCGATGACGAGCTCTGCCACACGAGTGTGGTTGTCGGCGGGCATATCGAAGGTCGACGCCACAACCTCGCCCTTGATGGAACGCTGCATATCGGTGACCTCTTCGGGGCGCTCGTCGACGAGCAGGCAGATGAGGTGCACCTCGGGGTTGTTAATCGAGATAGACTGGCAGATCTTCTTGAGGATCGTGGTCTTGCCGGCCTTGGGCGGGGACACGATCAGGCCACGCTGACCCTTGCCGATCGGCGACACGATGTCGATGGCGCGACCGGTAATGGAGTCCTTGCCGTGCTCCATGCGCAGCGGCTCGTTGGGATAGACCGGGGTGAGGTCACCAAACTTGGGGCGGTTGCGAATCTGCTCGGGGTCTAGACCGTTGACGGTCGTGATTTTGGCGAGGCCGGCGCGCTTGTCGCCGCCGCGCGAAGGACGAAGCGAGCCCTCGATGACGTCGCCCGTGCGCAGACGCGCGGAGCGGATGAGGTAGGCGGGGACGAAGGCGTCGTCGTTGGACTTCATGTAACCGTGGGCATGGATGATACCGGAGCTGTCCGGACGAATCTGCAGGATGCCCTTGATGTCGCGGAAGCCCTCGGCCTTCGCGGCAGTGGTGTAGATCTCCTCGACGAGCTCAGCCTTCTTCTTGCCGGTCGTCTCGATCTCGAACTCCTTGGCCTTCTCGCGCAGCTCGGCGACCTTCATGGCCGCGAGTTCCTCGCGCGAAAGCGTGGGCTCGGTGGGGGTGGCGTTGCGCTCCTTGTTGCGCTGTTTGCGATCGCGCTGGCGGTTGCGACGGTCGTTGTTGCGCTCGTCCTTGCGGTCGTTGCGCTCGTCGTTACGCTTGTGCTGGCGACGGTTGGGGCGAGCGCCGTCTTCGGCCTCGGCGGGCGCGGCACCATCAGTTGCGGCGGCGTCGGCATTGGCCGCAGCAGCGTCATTGGCCTCGGCGCCGGAATCGACCTGCGCTTCGACATCAGCCTGCTGCTCGGACGTCTTGGCCTTAGCGGACTTCTTACGACCGCGCTTGGGCTTCTCGGACGCAGACTGTTCGACGTCTTGGGGCTCGGCGGCATCAGTCGATGCATCGGCGGTCGTCTCGGCGGAATCCTCGGACGCACCCTTCTTGGCAGTCTTGGCCTTGGACGTGCGCTTAGCAGCAGTACGATGGCTGCGACCAGGACGGACGTCGGCGGGCTCGACATCGGCGGGAGCGGCCTCGGAAGTCGTAGCATCCTGGACGGGTGCATCGGCAGTGGTTGCAGACTCGGCGGTCGCCGCAGCATCCCGAGCGGCGGCGGCTGCGGCTGCGGCCTTCTCTGCCTCGACGAAGGCCTTGGGCTTGCGACCGCGACGGTGCGGGCGCAAAGCCGGATCGACAACGGGAACTTCGCTGGCCTCGACAGGCGCAGCGGGCTCAACAGGCGATGTGCCCTCCCCTGCCGCGGAACGGACCGAAGCCTCAGTGAGCTCGGGGGTTACCTGATCGGCAACCTGCTCGGCCTTAGCAGCCGTGTGACGGCGTGTGCGCGGTACCGGCTTCTCGGTCGGCTGGTCGGCGGCAGGCGTCTCGGGCACAGACGGAGCTGCAAGCTCGGTCAGAGCCGCGGCCTCGCGCTCGGCAGCACGACGGCGGGCGCGCACCACCTGAGCCTCGCTAATCTGCGCCAACGCACGTGCCTGCGCGACCTCATCGGAAATCGGCGCCGAGGAGTCAGCTGCAACGGTGCGCTTGGCGCGCGTCGTGCGCGTGGTACGGCGCTTGGGCTTGGTGACCTCCTCGCCGTCAGTGGCAGGCTTGACCGTGCGACGCGTACGCTTGGGCTTTGCCGGAGCAGCCTCCTCACCAGTTGCAGGCACGGCCTTCTCAGCCGCTGAAGGCGTAGGCGTCGAAGCAGCCTTAGGCGTCTCAGGAGCCGAGGCTTGCGCGGGCGCCGCGACCTGGTCCAACGCAACCGGTGCAGCGGGAGCGGCTTGCGTCGTCGTTATTTCGTTTTCTTGCTGTTGATCAGACACAGTGTTTGCTCAACTTTCTTTTCAAGCCCTGTGATCACATGCTCCCTGCATAAACCTTCAGGGCGGCTAAACAGTCTAGCTCCGTCAAATACCGACGGACATCATTGATCTGTATCGAGATATTTGCGTCATATACGCAGCGTTAGTGTAACACAACCGCAACCACCTGCAACTTAGTCATTGAGGACGTTCTTAAACGACTAGTCAAAAGGGACAATCTTTGGTTTAACACCCACAAATCTGACTGCCTCCGCCAAAACTGTGGCGGTTTACTACGATGAATCGCTCAACCGCGATCACTCCGAAACTTGTTGAACTAAAACCGCAGGTAGATGCCTTGCACTTTTTTGCGAAAAGCCGGCGTAGTTGGAATTTCTCATTTCATCGTAGTAAACCGGCATAGTTTCGTATTTCCAGCAGTTCCAAATTCGTCAATACGTCGGCGTTTGCAAAAAGCCCGACCTCCGTGTGAACTGCCTCCCATTTCTTGGACATGAGAAATGGGAGGCTTTCTTTATGCGCGT